>APMI01003860.1_pt1 | contig 10866 bp, 9 predicted proteins | sample 667938 | NCBI WGS metagenome assembly APMI01 (sample SAMN01084076, study PRJNA167559) | wastewater metagenome | biome: Wastewater | place: Denmark: Ejby Moelle, Odense | collected 2011-11-28
AGCACAACCGTATCGACGAGGTAGTAGCTTGGCGAAAGGCGGCCCATTGCGCCAAACGCATTCTTGCGCGCCGCCCACACCTGCGCCTGCTCTTCGGCAGTTTTCGCGGGCCGCACTTCCATCGCGCCGAAATCGCGGCAGGTACCCGTCACCTCGGCCAGCAGGTCGTCGATGCCATCATTCACGCCATCAAGTTCGATTAGCAGCGCTGCGCCCGCAGTTTCGGGCAGGCCCAGGCGGTACATGCCGTTCACAGCCTTGATCGCCAGCTGGTCCATCATCTCCAGCGCGGCGGGCAGCAAGCCGCGCGCAATCACCGTTGAAACTGTCTGCGAGGCGGAAGGAATATCGGGGAACAAGGCCAGCACGACGCGCTGGGCCTCGGGCAGGCGTGTCAGGCGCACCCACGCCTCAGTGATCACGCCACACATGCCTTCGCTGCCCGTCAGCACGCCCTGCAGATCGTATCCAATCCGATCCGCGTTGCCCTCGCCCGTCCATACCACGCTGCCATCGGGCAGTACCACGCGCAGGCCCAGCACATGATCGGTGGTGGTACCATATTTCAGGCAGTGCGGCCCGCCGCTGTTGTTCGCAATATTTCCGCCCACCGTGCACGCGCGCTGCGACGACGGGTCGGGCACGAACTGGTAGCCGAACGGCGCGAGATGTTGCGACAATTCCCAGTTGATCACTCCCGGCTGCACGCGCGCGCGGCGGTTACGCGTATCGACCTCAAGTACCTTGTCCATGCGCGTGGTGGCGATCACAATGCCGCCCTGCATCGGCGTTGCGCCGCCGGCCAGGCCAGTACCTGCTCCGCGCGGTACAATCGGCACGCCAGCCTGTAGCGCTAGCTGTACCACGGCGGCAACTTGCTCGGTGGTATTCGGCAGCACCACCAGGTTGGGTGCGTGCAGGTCCATCACGCAGCCATCAGCCTCATACGTCATCAGCGCGGCGGCATCATCGACGACAGCGCGATCGCCGACAATTCGCCTCAGCTCGGCATTGAGATTCGCGCGCTCCATGCTGGCTCCTTGCTGCTAGTTTCATTAGTGCGGGGAAACAACGCACCTATGGTAGCACGTTTTGCTGCCTCTGTGATCAGATCAATAATAAAAGGGTGGCCTGAGCCACCCTTGCCAAAATTGCGCTCTTGGATTCGTTTATTACTGTGGAATGCGCAATACCTGACCAACCACAAGGCTGTCGGGATTCGCGATCGTGTTGTTGGCAATTATGTCGCGAACTGAAACATTATATTGCTTGGCAATCACTTGCAGCACATCACCCTTCTGCACTGTGTACTCTACAAAAGTTGGCCCGGCAGGCGCGGCCGTGGGTGGTTCGGGTACCGCAGTGGGTTCAGCGGGGGCAACGGTTGCTTCTGGCGCAGCGGTTGGCGGATCAGGCTCGGCAGCGCTGCTTGCCGTTGGCGTTGATTCATCAGTTGGAATTGGGCTGGGCAGCTCTTCAATCGTCTCAGTAGGTTGGCCTGCAACTGTTGCCACCTCGGGCAGTGCGCTAATCGTTGCGCCACCAGTGGATGACATACCGGTCACAAGATAGCCAGCAAGAGCAGCAACAACACAAAAGACCACCGCAACACCAATAATAGAATTTCGCTGCATACACAATCCTCCTGTAATCACAAATATTAAGAAGATATTTGATACGCTTTATGTAGTAAACGCCGATGGGCAGCGTGACGCTACGCTCTTATATAACGAGTTTGTCACATCACAGGTGCCAAGCCCTAATGGTATAGGAGGCTCGTATCTTCTGGTATAATAACCGAGACCGCCGCCTTGGTCTAGACGACGTAGGAGTGTCGTGAGCATGGAGCAAAAACGCACAATATTAATTATGGACGATGATCTTGCCATGCAGACAGTGCTCGAGATTGCACTGCGCGAGGCGGGATATCAAGTCATTCTGGCCAATGATGGCCAGGAAGGAATCGAGAAAATCCGTACACTCAAACCCAATTTAGTCGTTTCCGATATTATGATGCCTCAGATGGATGGCGTTGAAGCATTCCACTTAATTAAAGAAGAATTGCAGGACGAAGGCATTCCTGTTTTTATCATGACAGCGCTGAACCGTAAACCCTGGTTTGCAGACATGGAAGCCGATGGTGCTGTGATACTCCAGAAGCCTTTCGAGGTCGATCAGTTCGTCCGTCTTGTAAACGATATGCTTTTGTAAACTTCTGCAAGCTACACCGGCACCTTGATCCAGCGCCGCATGCTTTCCGCTCTGCTTCGCTATATAATCTAGCTCTGCCCGCATACACATAACCAGCCGCCACGCGGCTGGTTTTTTGCGTTGGTGCTTATCCCCTCCACAGAAATACATGCTCGGATGACCAGAACATTACAGAAAATGCAATTTTTGTAGCAATATTGTGTCTAATGAGATGTAATTAAATACAAAACAAGATTACCCAAAGATTACTGTCTAGTTGATTTACGTATTTCCATTAAAATCTTTGTTTCCTGGTAGAGGTCTATAAATAAGAAGTACTATAGTAAATTATATGAGTAAATGACTTTTAGACCCGTAACTATGTAGGAAATTTTGCGATTTATAAGTGTAGATCATCGTTATGCATTTGTCTTCAGCATTGCCATCTATACTCTCGACCGAGCCGTCTTCTGAAAATGGTGTCTGCACAGCAGATGCCTCATCATTCGCACCGCGAGTTCATTTTTAGGCATAACTAAAATGCCCCTGCTGCGATTAATTGAATACTGACAGGCGACCTCGTTTGCCCGCAACAGCTAGTTAGGTCAGGAGGAATTTGTGAGCCGTCGTAGAGGTTGGATGTTTTTTGCGTTGGGTATTGTTCTGGCGTTAGGCACTGGCGTGATGGTGTTCCTGTTTTTGCAGAACCAGACAATATCATTAGAACAGCGCTCACGTGATGAAGCTCTCGCTCGGTATGCACCGCCCCCCACAATGGCGGTCCCTGTGGCTGCTCGGCCACTCGATCCTGGCGTGACGCTGAGTGCGGCCGATTACATCATGAAAGACTTTCCGCTTGATTTAGTGCCGCTCAGCGCCATTACCGATACAAAGCAGCTCGAAAATAGTGTGTTAGTACGGCCAGTGGGCCAGGGCGAAACATTCCAGGCCAATCAGTTCCTGGGCAAACAAGCATTATCGATTAGCCAGCAAATTAAAAAAGGTTCGGTGCTTTTTGCTTTTCCCATTGTCGATCTGATGACCAAAAGTAATATCATCCGCGAAGGCGATCATATTGATCTCTACATCACACTCCCGCTGAAAGGGCAGACCACCGATCAATCGGCTAATCAAGCTGCGCAACCCACCAGCGTGCCAGAACAGGATCTTGGCTCTGCAACAGCACTGACAATGCAGAACATCGAAGTATTCAAGATTCTCTACGACACCGCAGGCCAGTCGGATAATCAGCAAGCTTCAGCTTCTGCTCCTTCAGCACTACTCTGCATTGTGACACCACAAGATGCGGCTGTTCTGAAGTATGCCAAAGATACTGGTGGCGTGATCGATTTTACGCTGCGCTCGCCTGTTGATACCGAGCCTTTCGAAGTTCCTTCCATTGATAAATTTGAATTTTCGCGCCGCTTCCTAAGTCAGCAACAGTAATCAACAGTGAACCTGATTGACCTGGCAGGCGCATTTCTCTATGCCTGCCAGGTCAATCCGTCGCGACGCCACAGAAAGGATGCGCAGTGACTGCTAATCAATCCATCCACATTATCGTTATTACCACTCCTGAGCGGCTTGAGCAGGAGTGGATTGAGCATTTAGCTAGCGAACCAACCATTACTCGTGTCGATCGGGTTGGCGTTGTGCAGGCCGGCCTTGATCTCGTGCGGCAGTCGCAGCCCGCACTAGTCATTGTTGATCGCGAACTTGAGCAAACAGAAGCGTGTGTTCGCCAGATCTTCTCAACAATGCCCGATACCGTATGCATTGCGATCACGCCCAAGCACGATGTTGCATCATTTCGGCGTCTTGTCGCCGCTGGTGTGCGCGATGTTCTTGTGCGCGGCGATTTTCAATATTCCGAACTGATCGAAAGTGTTCGCTCGCTGCTTGAGCTAGAAGCGAACCGTCGTAGCCGCACGGCTAGCCGCTCACAGGGAACTGCTGGCTCAATGGGTAAGCTTGTAGTTGTGTTCTCACCCAAAGGTGGGGTTGGCACCACCACAATCGCAACAAATGTTGCCGTCGGCCTGAGGCAGATGGGTGCTGGGCGCGTCGTTATCACCGACAGCAGCCTGCAATTTGGCAATGTTGGGGTACAACTGAATATTTGGTCGAAGTATACGATTTTGGACCTGCTGCCGCGCATTGATGAAATTGACGACGCGATGCTTGCGTCGGTGCTTCAGCAACATAGCTCGGGTTTGCAGGTGCTGCTTGCCCCAGGCACGCCTGAGGCGGCTGGTGAAATAAATGCTGCTCAGCTCAATCAAGTGCTCGACCGCTTGTTAGAGCGCAATAATTTCGTCGTCGTCGATACATGGGCTTTACTCGATGATTTGTCGGGGGCGTTGCTGCGCCGTGCAGATGAGGTGTTGATTGTCGCAACCCCGGAGGTCCCTGCACTGCGTAACGTCAAGCAGTTTCTAGAGATCGCTCGCCAGCAGGAATTGATCGAGGGGCGAATTACTCTGGTGCTCAATCGCTTCCCAAGCGTCGATAGCATTTCACTCGCGGATGTGCAGCAACATCTTCGCTATACAGTCGGCGCGAATATTCCTAGCGAAGGCAAGCTTTTGACTCATAGTATCAATCGCGGGGTGCCGATCCTGATATCGAACCCGCAAAGCTGGACGAGCCAGAGCCTGTTGAAACTGGCTGCGCATGTAGCTGGCGATACTATTGATCCGCTCTCCCTTGGCTCAGAGACACCCGAAGAATCACCCTCGCGTGACAACGCTAAAGGTCGCAAGGGTATTTTCCGCTTTGCGCGCCGTGGGATTTAGCGTCTGCTAAGGAGGCATTGAAATGAATCGCATCCGTTTTGCGCGGCCAAGCGCCCCTACGCCTGAAGATCGCCCAAATCCAAGCGTGCAGCCTTCACCTGCCAATGCTCGTGCTGCTGAGCAACCTTTGCCGATGCCAAACTTTAGTAGCATCTCGCGCGAGGACCGTGAACTTATCGAACAAGTTCAATCGCGGCTGCTGTCGGAGTCGACGGCGTTTAATGCCGGAAATGATCCAGAATACCTTAATCGGCGCATCGCGACTCTGATGACCGAGCAGATCGAGGTTAGTGGACGTGTAATCTCTGATCGCGAACGAATGCGGCTGACGCGCCTGGCACAGGCAGAACTGTTGGGCTTAGGCCCACTGGAAGCCTTACTTGCTGATGAGAGCGTCAGCGAAATCATGGTCAACGGCTCGCAGCAGATTTGGGTCGAGCGCAATGGCAAGCTAACCGAAACCAATACGCGCTTTGCTGATGACGACCATGTCCGACGCATCATCGATCGAATTATTTCGCCGCTGGGCCGCCGCTGCGACGAGACCACACCAATGGTGGATGCTCGCCTGCCCGATGGTAGCCGTGTGAATGCGATTATTCCGCCGCTATGCTTGAATGGCCCTTCGCTGACGATTCGTAAGTTTTTCAAAACGCCGCTTTCCAGCGCGGATCTTGTGCGCCACGGCAGCGCGTCGGCCGAGGTATTCGAATTTCTGCGCGCCTGCGTGATGGGCCGTTTGAATGTGATTGTCTCAGGTGGCACAGGCACCGGCAAAACCACGCTGCTGAATGTGCTTTCATCGTTTATTCCCGAAGATGAGCGCATCATCACCATTGAAAATGCTGCCGAACTCCAACTCCAGCAGCGTCATGTCGTCACGCTTGAGTCGCGTCCGGCGAATATCGAAGGCCGCAACGAAATTAGCATCCGTGATTTAATGGTCAATGCGCTGCGTATGCGCCCCGACCGCATCGTCATTGGCGAGTGCCGCGCCGGCGAGTCGCTTGATATGTTACAAGCGATGAACACTGGCCACGATGGTTCGATGACAACGCTTCATGCGAATAGTCCGCGCGATGCGCTCCATCGTATGGAAACAATGGTGATGATGGCCGGAATGGATCTCCCAATTCGCGCTATTCGTGAGCAGATTGCCTCGGCAATCAATGTGATTGTCCAGCTTGAGCGCATGCAAGACGGTTCGCGCCGTATTACACACGTGTCCGAACTAACTGGTTTGGGCAGTGAGACCATTACGATGTCCGATCTGTTTGTGTTCCAGCGCCAGGGCGTGCAAGAAGGGAAGGTCATTGGTCGTATGGCACCAACCGGTATTCGCCCGCGCTTTATGGAGCGCTTGCAGCAACACAATATTGTACTTCCCCCGAATGTGTTTGGCGGCAATCCACTGGCACGCTAGGGGCTGGCAACGAAATATTGTTCATTGGCGCTGCATAGCGCGAGTAGCGGGGCATAGCAAAGATGACGCTTGTAATAAATTTATTGCCAGTGATAGCGGCACTGCTTGCTAGTATTGCTGTTCTGGCCTTTGCCTTCGGCCTGCGGCGAATTCTTCGTCGCGATGTCAAGATGGAATCGCGTCTGAGCACCTACCTTGAGTTTGGGGAAAGTATCGATGGTGACCAGACTGACAGTGAAGATGGCTCTGCGCTCGCTGAACGGTTAAACGATGTCATCAAGCGGCAGAGTTTTGCTGATCGCATCGAACAAGATTTGGGCCAGGCAGATCTGCCAATCACTGTTCCCGAATATGTTCTGATCAGAGTTGGCGTTCCGCTGGTCCTTGGCATCATTGCTCTGGTCATTTGGCGAACAATCTATGTCATTCCGTTGGCAATGCTGGTGGGATACATCATCCCTATTTTCTGGTTGCGCCAGCGGCGTGCCCAGCGTATGCGCGCTTTCAACGACCAGCTTGCTGAAACGCTTGCGTTAGTTTCGGCTTCCATGCGCGGTGGTTTTAGCCTGCTGCAATCAGTGGGACAGGTGGCGAAAGACGCGCCGGAACCAACTAAGCGCGAACTGCTGCGGGTTGGCCAGGAAGTGCAACTGGGTTTGAGCCTGACCCAAGCACTTGATAACCTCGTAAAGAGAATGGAAAGCGATGACTTGGACATGGCGGTAACAGCCATCAAGATCCATGCGCGTGTTGGTGGCAACCTGACAACAATTCTGGAAACAATCAGCAATACCATTCGCGAACGTGCTCGGCTGCGGCGTGATGTGCGGGTAATTACATCCATGCAACGAATTTCCAGCTATGTGATTGGCATGTTGCCCATTGGCTTGGCATTGATTATTTTTGTGATCAATCCTACCTATATAAGCAAGCTTTTTTTACCAGGATGGACGCTTTGCATTCCTATTGGCGCGGTAATTTCCTGGATTAGCGGCTTTCTGGTGATTCGCAAAGTTGTTGATATTAAAGTGTAAGAGAGGTGCTCGATGTGGATGTATCTAGCTATCAGCATCGCTGCTGCACTAAGTATTGCTTTTGTTATGCTCGGTTTATTTGGTAATCAAGGCGATACCGAATTGAGCCAGCGCCTTGACGTGTATTTATCCACTGGCGATCCAAGCCAGATGGTAACGCTCAAGGAGTTAGAGCTTTCGCGTCCATTCAGCGAGCGGGTCGTTATTCCAATTGCGCAAAAAGTGGCTGGTCTTTTCTTGTGGATGCTGCCGCAAAACCTTTATAGCTCACTGCGCCAGCGCCTGATATTAGCTGGTAGCCCGGGCGGTATTCAGCCAAGCGCTTTTGTTGGCATCAAAGGGTTGATGATGACAATATCGCTGGTGGTCGCTCTCGTCTTTGGCTACCTTTCTCATTACCCAGTTAGCTTCATCAGTATTTTGATGCTGCTAATGCTGGCTTTGTGTACATTTATGCTGCCGGATTTCTGGCTTTCGCGTCAGATAACGATGCGACAGCAACATATTGTTAATTTTCTGCCTGATGCTCTTGATATGCTTGTTATTGCAAATGATGCTGGCTTGAGCTTTGAGAGTTCGGTACAGGAAATAACCACAAAGTGGGATAACGTTCTCACACGCGAGATGCGCAAATTGCTGAGTGATATGCGCATGGGTGTGCCGCGTCGAGAAGCCTTGATAGGATTGAGTGAACGAACAGGCGTCTTCGATATTAATACGTTTGTGTCGGCGGTGAATCAAGCGGAAAGTATGGGCGTCAGCATTGGGCGGGTGCTGACTGTGCAAGCCGAAGAGTTGCGGGTTAAGCGCCGCCAGCGTGCACAAGAGCGTGCGAATCAGGCACCGGTAAAAATGATGTTTCCGCTTGTTTTTTTGATTTTCCCAGCATTATTTGCTGTATTGCTGGGGCCGGCAGTTCCTGAATTGCTTGCGACATTTGGCGGTTTGTGAGATTACAATGCAAAACAACCAGGTTTTAGAAGAACTTTTTGCACGCGGAGTTGCGCATTTTCGGGCGGCTGAATGGGAAGAAGCGATTGATGCGCTGACGCAATTACGCGCGTTGACTAGCGCCTACCCTGAGGTTGAAACCCTTATTGCTGATGCGCAGTTCAAGCTTGAAATTGAACGGCGGGAGGCACCAGAAGAAAAAAAGCGCCCGAAGCATCGCAAGATACTACGCCCACGTTTTCTGACAGCGGTGCCGGTTTTGTTGGTGTTTGCCGGGTTTTTGATCTGGCTTCGCCCAATGACGGTGCTGCCACCTGAGCCTACTCCACTACCCACACGCATGGTTTCGCTGCCGTCGCCAGCGCCAACGAATACGCCGCTACCAACAAACACACCTGAGCCAACCAATACTCCTGCGCCGACTAAGACACCACTGCCCGGTTCAGGTGATCTAACGGTGCGAATGGTAGCTGGCCAACCAGTTAGTCGCAATCAGAATATTGAGATTATCCTTGACGCTTCTGGCAGTATGAACGCCACGATTGGTGACCAGCGGCGTATTGATATCGCTCACCAGGCATTGAATACTCTGTTGACAGAACTCCCTGCAACTACAAATGTAGCTCTACGTGCATATGGTCATCGCCGTGGCGGTGATTGCAGTGATATCGAGTTGATCGCCCCGCTTGGGCCATTGGATAGTGCAGCATTGACTGCACGTGTCAATACTATTTTTCCAGCGAATCTGGGCCAAACACCAATTGGCACATCTCTGCAGCAAGGAGCTGAGGATCTCAAAAATGTTTCTGGTGATGTGCGATTGGTGCTAGTGAGTGATGGGGAAGAAAATTGCAATGTTGACCCAGTGCAGACTGCTGGGCAGCTTCGTGCGCAAAACCCACGGCTGGCGATAGATGTTATTGGTTTCACTGTCGATAGCGCAACATCCGATCGCTTGAATGCGGTTGCGCAGGCCGGTGGCGGCAGTTATTTCGATGCTGGAAATGCCCAGCAACTCAGTGCTGCACTGCGCGAAGCGATCTTGCGCTCGTATCGCGTGCTGGATGCCAATGGAACTGAGGTATATCGAGGTATTGTCGGAACGAGTATAAACCTTCCTGTTGGCACCTATTCAATCGAGTTGCTTGGCGCGGAAGCGTTGCAGCTTCAAGATATCACCGTTGACGGCCTTAAGCCCGCAGTTATTGAGCTTAATGATCAGGATGGTGTTCTAAACGCAGCAACACCATCGGCACAATAAAGTTTGCTTAGTGCTCCAGAGCGCGTTCAAACAATGGCCGTAAACGCGCGTAGGTTTGATCGAGCGCTTCTGGTACGAGCTTGGTACCGCCGACAATTGTCATAAAGTTCGCGTCGCCTGTCCATCGCGGAACAATATGCATATGGAGATGCTCGTCGATACCGGCGCCAGCAGTACGGCCGAGATTCATACCAAGGTTGAAGCCGTGGGGCTGGAAGGCAGTGTGCAGCAGCGTGATGGACTGCCGTGTCAATTCAAAAATTTCGGTGGCGACTTCTGTGGCGAGGCCAGGTAGGTCAGCAGTGTGCTGATAGGGAACCACCATGAGATGGCCCGTATTGTAGGGGTAGAGGTTCATAAGCACGTAGCAATGCGCGCCCCGGTAGAGCACCAGATTCTCGGGAGAAGGCTGTTCCGCACCGCGCGCGCAGAGCACGCAGCCAGGGGTCTCAGATGAGTCGGCATTGCTGATATATGCCATGCGCCAGGGTGTAAATTTAATTTCCATAAGGGTACTGAGCCTTTCTGTAGCGCTTCTATGTCGCTAAATCATACCACGAGATGGATAGAACAAAGTGCCAGGCAGGGCTTGCTGGTTCGATGGGTGAGGAGTATTGAAGTATGCGAGCGCTTTTTCGTCGACAACATTCTGGCCGAGCGCAAAGCATGGTTGAATTTGCGCTGGTCGTGCCGATCCTTTTTATGCTGATCCTGGGCACGATTGAAATGGGCTATACCGCCTTTGTGTATACCTCTGTGCAGAATGCGGCGCGCGAAGGCGCGCGCGCGGCTGCAGTGCGCCCGTGCGCGTCCACCAGTGACCAGGATGCAATTAAAGATGCGACGATCGCGCGCTTACCAGCGTTGGTTGATACTGCATCGGTGCGCAGTAATACTCTTTTGACTTACAGCAATAATAATAAGCCAGATAAAGCCAGCTTTGGCGATGTCGTTACCGTCACGGTGACATATTCATTCCAGGTGCTCGATCCTCTTATCCAGCGCATGATTCCGCAAATAAATATTAATGCCAAAGCATCGCGCAGTATCACAATGGCCTGTAATTCATTAACTGCGGTTGCGCCGACGTCTGTTCCTGCCGGAACGGCAACGGTGACGAGCACGCCAACAGCGACGAGCACTGCCAGCCCTACGAACACGCCGACGCCGACGAACACGCCGACGCCGACGAACACGCCGACGCCGACGAAA
>APMI01031703.1_pt1 | contig 10866 bp, 8 predicted proteins | sample 667938 | NCBI WGS metagenome assembly APMI01 (sample SAMN01084076, study PRJNA167559) | wastewater metagenome | biome: Wastewater | place: Denmark: Ejby Moelle, Odense | collected 2011-11-28
AATTTTTGATTTTCTATATAATTTTTAAAAACTTGTCTTTGTGCAATCAAATTATTGATACTTGAAATCTTTCCAGACATTTTTTTTACGTTGCGCACAAATTGCCAAAAAGGTGATATTTTTTTCGGCATACTCATAAATTCGAGTAAGAATGGATATTCACTTAATATCTCAATATATGGTTGCGTAAACTCCATACCCCAAGGCGTTACAGGATAAAGCCATGGTTTGTCACGCCCCGTGAAATGAACAATTTTTGGTTTATATTTTCCGTGTAAATATAAATTCGCATATTCGGTATGATAATTATATGCAGGTTCTATAATTACTCTTTTATTGAAAAATACTGCATTAAGTGCGCTTTGATCGTGATGATAACATGCCTCTGAATTATTTATAAAGAATTCCAAAGTCTTTGGACCATATTCAAGCCACGTCTTGCACGTGAATGCGAGTACCCCTGCATTAAAATAATCGGACGTACTTTTTATCCCTAATCTATTTAAATATTTAGTATTCCATTCGCGTTGATACGTATCGCTTAGCCATAAAGAGCCATTTATAGCGCCAATATGTCCCTCCGGAATTTTCGCTTCTATCAATTCACTGATATCGCTTAAAATTTGTGTATCGCCATCAATGTATAATAGATTTTCGTAATTTTCTGGAATATATTTACTTAAAATAAGCCGTGCCAATGTTGATTTAGGTACATGGCCTTCGCGGAAACTAATATCATGTGGTAATTTGAGGCTATCATTATCGATTGAGATGAACTTCATACCAAATTGGCCAAAACTATTAGACAGTTTTTCAATATAATCATCACTTATATCAAGCAAGAAAAACAGAATATCAGCATCAGATTTTTTTGTGCTGCCACTTTTATATAATTGTAAAGCAGAAACGAGTGATGGCACTAAAAATCCTTTGTCAGTAACATAAATACATGCTCTTTTATTCATAGTTTATATCCGGTTATTTTCTAAGGAATTTATAGTTAAATGATGGCATTTTACGATTAAATCATATTAATTTTTACGAAAAGCCAAAGATTTGAAACACTTTTTGCAAAATCTTTTTTCTGTATCGCATTTTTAGCATTCCATACTAATTGCCTAGTAATGTGCCATATTACATCTCTAGCAATTTTATTGGACTTTCTTATTTTCTGTAATTTTACGACAGTTTCAATATCACTAAACAATTCTTCAATCGCCAAATGTTTGGTTACATAGTTTCTTAAAGTATCTATTTCCAATGAAGAAAGATTATTAGCTTGGAATGTCGATAATTCCTGTAAATCATCAATCACATAATTCCACATTCCATGGTTACTAAAAATAGCAATTTTTTGAATTTGTGTTGCACGCTTTTTTTCTTTCTCATCAAGTTTATAGGCAAATAAAGGCGTGAAGTTTTCAAACTTATAATTTCTTCTAACCCATTCATATATTATTTTGTCATAATCATACCAACGTTTAATTACATCTGAATATGAAATACTATGTTTTGCAGACCCTCTAACGCCATCATGCATTCTTTGATAGAAAATTACTTTATCAATGCCGGTACATTTATGATCCTTTAGTAATTTTAAAACCATGTCATAATCTTGCGACCTTATAAGCTTTGTATCGAACATACCAATATCAATTAACGCAGAGCGTTTTACCAACATGGTTCCTTGACGCGTGAACATTGCCCTTAAAAAACCTATTGATGGATCTTTAAACGCCCACGAAACATCATGTTGGGTTTTTTCAGTTATGAATTCGTTGTTTTCTGTTCTAAAACGTTCAAAATTGGCAAACACAAATCCATTATCAGGGTTTGCATCAAATAATTTCAACAAAGTTTCCAAGGCGTCTTCAGTGGTTAAATCATCATCATCAACAATCCATATAAACTCGGCACTTGTATTTTGAAGTGCAATATTAAGGCTTTCCGCTTTGCCGCTATTTTCTTTATTAATTAAAGATATCTTGTCATTGTATGGCTCTAGAACACTTATTGTATTATCTGTTGAACCATCATTAATAACTAAAATTTCATCAGGCTTCACAGTTTGATTTAGAACAGATTCAATTGTTTCGATAATATATTGTGCCCTATTAAATGTAGGTATTATCACGCATACTTTTGACATTTAACAAGTCTCCATTCTCGAAGTTAATTTCCATTCTTGAGCCTCTCTAAAACACAGCAATATAACAACTTTATTTAATTGAATTTTATTATTATTTGAGAGTTGTAATTTTAATTTGGTATGATAATTGAAATGCAACAAAAAAACATTCATATTGATGCTACGAATTAGAATTCTTCTGTATAAGGATAAAATTTATAGCTTTATTGACATGAAAAACCAAGGAACGCACAATTTTTATACAAAAACACAACAATCAGGTTAATATTTGAACAAAAATCAATCTATTTGTGTTGGTTAAATTCTGCGATGCACCTAGCCTAATATATTAGTATCGCTTAACGTCATATATTTTTTAACTTATGGCATTATCTAGTGCCAATTTTTTACGGTCTTCATATATCAAATTCCTTGGGGCAACTTTTCAAACATGTCTAATATAAAAAATAAAGTAGCCAAAGGAGCAATGTGGATATTTGTATCCAGAATGTTGGTAAATGTATTATCGTTTGCAAGTACAATAATATTGGCGCGGTTATTAACCCCTGAAGATTTTGGTCTTGTTGCCACCGGTCTTGCTGTCTTAGCAATTATAACCGCTGTTACAGATCTACCTATTAGTTCTGTATTAGTACAAAAGGAAACTATTGATGAAGTCCATTATGATAATTGCTTTTCAATAGGCTTGCTTCGTGGCTTTGCAATAATTGTTATTTTTCTGATAATTTCGTATCCTATTTCTATCATATTCAAAGATAATAGATTATTTTTACTAATGATTATCATTGGGTTTACAGCATTCATACCAAACTTAAATAACCCAAAAATTGCGATATTAACTAGAAACCTTGAATTTTGGCAAACCTTAGTTTTAGATGTTTCTAGTAAATTATCAGGGCTTATAGTTGCGTCCGCAATTGCGTATTTTTATAAAACTTATTGGGCACTTGTTGCTGGCTCTCTAACATCACAAATTGTTGGGTTGATAATTTCATATTTCTTAATTCCATACGTCCCCAAAATTAATTTTTCCAAATTTAAAGAATTTTTCCATTATTCTATTTGGTTATCAATGGGACAGGCGTTGCAACAGCTAAATCTTAAACTTGACCAGTTCATTATAAGTTATTTTTTCGGCAAGGCACAATTAGGCGTATATAATTTTGCAGACAACCTATCAAACCTTCCAACCCGTGAAGCAACAACACCTATTGCCAATACACTTTTTCCGGCATTTTCAAGGTTAAGAAACGACTTTCAAAAATTGCAATATTCATTTTTGTTATCGCAAAAAGTAATCCTTGGTTTAACATTGCCAATGGGGTTTGGATTTTCTGCAATTGCACCAATGTTAGTCACCCTTGCAGTTGGCGATAAGTGGCACGATGCTATACCAATAATACAATTATGCTCAATGGTCTTTGCTTATATGGCGATAAGAATTCCCACTCAATCGCTTGCAATGGCATTAGGTGAAACAAAATCGCTTTTCATGAGAGATGTAATTTATCTTGGCATACGTGCACCGTTTATCGTTGGAGGTATGTATTTTGGTGGCTTTATGGGAATTGTTTACGGAAGATGTATTGCAAGTGTTTTGGGCTCATTCGTTGTTATGGCCATTGCAAATAAAACCATAAAAGTAACATTTATGCAGCAATTAAGCGGTGTTTTGAGGTATATCATTCCAGCAACTTTAATGTTTTTTGCTGTTTTATATTTTGGCAATTATATAGAGCCCATTATACACAACCATTTTATCATAATCGCACTACAATTGTTAATCGGGGGATTGATTTACACTGTAACAACTTTGGCCATTTGGCTAATATTAAAGAAACCATTTGGTCTTGAAAGTGAAGTGTTTAAAGTTCTAAAGAGTAAATTATCAAAAAATTAGAACAATAAGAATTTTAATAGCCATTTTGAAATATTCAAATGTCAAAAAGCGTGCAATTCAAAATGTTACATCAGTATTCATTAAAACCTATGGAAAACTAAACGAACATATATATCATTAAAATCAATTAATAAGAATCAAAGTCCAATCACATAAAAACTCGAAATAAACTGGAACACGCTTGAAAGTAACTATAATTATTACTGTTTATAATTATGAGATATACGTTGCAAAGGCGATTGATAGCGTTTTAGCACAGACGATAAAAATTGACGAAATTATCGTTGTTGATGACGGTTCAACCGATAATTCACCGCAAATCATCCAACAATATGGCGATAAAATTATTAGCCTTAGAAAAGAAAATGGCGGCGTAAGTGATGCACGTAACTTTGGCTATCAAAAAGCAAGCGGCGATATAATTTTATTCCTTGATGCCGATGATACATTGTCACCCAATGCCATGGAAGAAGTTGTAAAACATTGGGATAAAAATTGCTCAAAAGTTCAATTTGACCTTGAATTAATTGATGCAACGGATGAAAAAGTAGGGCGATCCTTTTGTAAGTTTACGGATAATTACGATAAGGATGCCGCACGCAAACAATTTGATAAAACCGGAACTTATATTTGGCCGGTTACATCGGGCAACGCATATTCAAGTGATTTTTTAAAACAAGTTATGCCTTTAGATGTGGGGCCACAGGATGGTGCATTAAATACAATTGCCCCGTTATATGGCGATATAATAACAATCCCCTATCCTCTTGGGCAGTATCGGGTACATAGCAACAACCTTAGTCGTCGCAACAAATTAGGTGAGCAACACAAGGTTCCTGATTTTTCATATAGCATTGATATAAGAAGCGCCGAGTTTGAGCTTCTTAAAACAAATGCAAAAATACTAAACTACCCACTCCCTGATCAAAACTTCCTTGATAATGAACTTGTTTTTATAAACTACCGCCTGATTGCCAGGAAATTGGGGCAAAAATACACTGGCATTGAAAAAGACAATAACTTTGATTTGTTTAAAAATGGCATCAGACTTTCATTTTTATCGTGCCGGTCACTAAAGGCAAAACTTTCAAATAGTGTTTGGTTTTCGGCACTTTTCATCGCGCCAAATGATTTGGTGAATAAATTGGTTACTTTGCGTTTTAACCGCCACGAATTTTACAAGAAAATGCTAGGTTTAAAGGTCATACTGACGTTATAAAATTGCCAAACAACCCGTATAATGTAATGATAAAAGGCATATTACGATTTAAAATAAAGCAATTGCGAAAGATATGATGTTTTTGCTCAATAATAAACCCAAAAATTTGACAATAAAATCTATATCATATTTAAACTTGGCAGTTTATAAAGAATAATAATTTGCCAATGGCATAGTAGGAATATTTAAAGTGAAAAGAGGGCTTTAGGAATGGCAACTTTTAGTACACAGGAGGTTTTCACTGCGCGAAAGATTGCCATGCAGCAAAGAAATAAAATCATCAAAGATTTTATTGATAGCGCACTTATCACATTGTCATTGGTTTCAATTATTCTTAACCCCCTCTTTGGTTCGTATGCAGCGGGTATTTTTTTGGTTTTTGGCTTGGCACTTGTTGCAACTGACATCAAAAAAAGCATCCATGATTTAATTGCCAATTGGTTTATTTTGCTTTTGCCAATATTTTGTATGGCAAGTGTGGCATGGTCAATTTTTCCACAAGATACCTTAAGACACTCTATTCAGTTGGTACTTACTTTTGTAATTGCAATATTGATTGCACTTCGCATTAAACCTAGTTTTTTGTTTAACGTTTTGCTTTCGACATATATAATCACACTAGTTATCTGTCTGGTATTCGGGAGGAACTTTTCAGATCGTCCGTGGCAGGGTATTTTTGCAAGTAAGAACCAATTTGCAGATATGATTTCAATTCTAATGATTTTGTCATTAAGTGCTATGATGTTTAAACATAATAACCGAATTTATAACGTTATTGCGTTTTTTGTATTTTTGATTTGCTTCCCGCTATTTATTAAAACTCAATCTGCTGGTGCATTTATGGCGCTTTTACCTACCATTGGTTTTGGCGTTTATATAATGCTAATTCAAGGGGTTGATGTTCAAGCCAGATGGTTGATAACTATTTTCGCGGCCGTTTTATCCGCATTAATCGGTGTGATAATTGTTATGAATTTTGATTATATCCAGAATGCAGTTTTGACATTTTTAGGTAAAGACCCAACGCTAACTGGACGTACTGAATTGTGGGATTATGGCATTGGCCTTATCAAAGAAAAGCCAGTTTTGGGATTAGGCTTCCAAGCATTCTGGGTAAAAGGAAATCCGCCGGCCGAATATTTTTGGCAAAAATTCCTAATTGGAAGCCGAAGTGGTTTCCACTTCCATAATATGTATATTTCTAATGCCGTTGAAATTGGGATATTAGGTGTACTTTATCAATCGTTTCTTTTGTATGCTGGTTTTTTCATGAGCCTTAAAAATGCACTAACAAAACCGGACAGGATTACCTTGTTCTTCGCGGTAATTTTGTTTTTCTACATTATCCGTAGCATGGTTGAAGTGCCACTTTATATTCAGTTTTCAATGTCAACAATCATTTCAATTATCGCAATTACTTATGCCTTTAAGCCGTCATTAAAAACTGCAAAAAGTGGTATGAGATATTATCCAAACAATCAGTATAAAAGTGCTTAATCTTAAACAATTTAAATCTAATCATTAGAGAGTAATAATTTCAGCCGTGCGTAGTAAATGAATAAGCAACTAAAATCACTACAAATATTGCGTGCTATTGCTGCGTCACTGGTTGTGTATTTTCATATTGCAGGCTTTGAAGGCTATACAAAATGGTTGGTATTTGGAAGTTTCGGTGTTGATATATTTTTTGTATTGAGTGGTTATGTTATTGCACTTACTGTTTCCGCAAATCCGTCAGCAATAAATTTTCTTATAAATAGAACCTCAAGGATTGTACCATCATATTGGTTACTAACCATTGCTTTGTTTATTTTGGCACTTATTAAGCCAGAATTATTATCTTCCACAAAAGCAAATTTCGGCAATTTGGCGTTATCTTTATTATTTATTCCATATTTCAAAGAAAATGGTTTTCTTGAACCAATTCTCGCAATTGGCTGGACATTAAATTATGAAATGTATTTCTATTTTTGTACATTTCTATGCATAATATTCTTTCGCGATAAGGGAATAATTGCAGTAATCGTTCCTGTTACAATTACATTTATAATTGCTAACTTAGTTAATATGCCGACTTCTCCTTATGTCAAATTTCTAGCATCATGGCGGGTTCTTGAATTTATGTGTGGGATAGCAATTTTCAAATTAATGCGATTCAACCATGAATTTAATCAAACAAAATCTTTGCTTTTGATTATTGCAGCGATATTGTGCATTACGCTTCTTGCGGTTCAAGAAATTTACGCAAGCCCATTAATAAGTGCATTTTCATCAATATTTCTTTCGACTTCAATTGTTATTATTTTTATTAACCTTGAAAGCACCTTTAACAAAGTACCAAAATTTATTGATGACTTTTTAGTAGCAATTGGCGACGCAAGTTATGCAACATATTTAACGCATTTCTTCACAATGAATTTTTTCATTAAAATATTTTGCGATAAAATACTGCATATATCCGGTGAAAGCGTTCCCTTCATCATAATTAACTTTGTTATTTGCCTTATTGGTGGTCAAATATTCTATGCACTAATTGATAACCCACTTCACAAAAAAGTACGAAATTCCCTTAGGACTGTATTTAATCCATAACTTAAGAAGCCATAAGGAATACAAGTGCCATTAAAAGCCCAAGGAAATCAGCCTTGTGTTAAGTAAAATTTATCCTTTCTCTGCTATAAAGCCCTTAATCAGAAAGATTAATCATATAAAAAATATGGTGGGTATAGATGCAAAGAAGTGACATCTTTAAGGCGATTAGCTATTCTATTTTGACTTTAGCAATCGTATTATTATCGGTTTTATTACTTGGACCGTTTAGCAAAGAAGAAAGTGCAATCGGCATAAATGATAAATTTATGCATTTTATTGCCTTTTATGTTGTGACATGTATGTCACTTGGCGTTCTGCAAACTATTCGAAAATTTGATATATTTGTAATCATGCTTGCCTATGCAACCCTAAGCGAATTGCTTCAAGGTTTTGTGGGGCGTGACGCAAACTTTTACGACTGGTGTGCCGATGCTTGTGGGATAACCCTTGCAATCTTGCCGCTATACTCACGCGGTATATATAGCAAAAGCAATCGCGCCCCAGAAAGAAGAGCAAGCCCGTGGTGAACCAACGGGCTTGAAATCTCATCTCTTTAATTGTTCAGATTAATAAGAACCTTTTTGCGCCAATACCGCAGGAACGGTTGCAAAAATGATATAAAGGTACAAGAAAGCGCTTCTTGATTGAACAAATTTGCGGTCGATAGCAACACGGCGAACATAGTCGATATTATTACGACCAGATACCTGCCACATGCCTGTAATGCCTGGCTTTACAGATTTATAATATCTAAATGAAGAGCCATATTTAACAATTTCATTATAAACAATTGGACGTGGACCAACGAGGCTCATATCACCTTTTATTACGTTCCATAGTTGCGGAAACTCATCAAGGCTGGTTTTTCTAATAAAATTACCAAATTTTGTAATGCGTGGATCGTTCTTTAATTTATGATCCTTTTCCCATTCTTCACGGGCATTTTCATCAGTTGCCAAAAGTTTTTCAAGACGCTCAGCAGAATCTACAAGCATTGAACGGAATTTATAGCATTTGAATTTTTTGCCGTTTTTACCAATTCTGTCTTGCCCATAAAAAATTGGGCCGCCATCTTGCAAATAAACTAGAACAGCAACTGTTAACAAAACTGGTGCCAAGAAAACCATTGCAGCAACGCTTAGAGCAATATCGCAAGCACGAGTAAACAGCTCAACATTAGATTCGTAAATGTTGCTTCCTGATTGGCTGTGAGTTCTCTCGCCATCAGCAACATTCACATTATGTCTTTTTCTTAAAACTGCTTCCATCATCATATTACCATTTTAGTTTCTTCGGTTTTATCCGTCTTCACAATCTAATACAGGCTAAGCAATGAGAGGGTCAATCAAATCCCTTGTAAAACCCATGCTGCAATGCACAAAACGCTGAGATTGCTTAATTTTTAAGCCGTAATTGTATAGATTTGATTATATTATGTTAAAACTTTGGTTACAGTTCACATGGATTACGCGCGCTTGGATTCTTTAAATTTGTCTTTCCCCAAATTGGGGAATTTTGTAAAAACTATATATTTTTGCTTTATTTTCAAATAGTTATACCAATAATCATGCAAGAAAATCAAAATTATTCACATTTCGATGATATGAATAATTTTTATATACTTTTACATTTTTAATAGATTTTATCTATAATTTGGCTATAAGGCGGATAAAGTATTAATTTTTATGGTTAACGACATTGCCTATATTTATTGCGTTTTTGTCGGCTAGCCGATACAAAATTTATTGATATACGTGGATATAATCTACGGCCATTTGTCCTGGATATTGGCTTGGATCAATTCCTTGTTGTCCGCCCCACGCGCCACCAACAGCAATGTTCAAGATAAGATAAAAATTATGATTGAATGGCCATTTTTGATAATCTTCGGGAATGCCATCGCCTGAAACGCTTTTAGAGAATCTATAATATTCATTTCCGTCTACAAGATACGCAATATAATCCGGGCGCCAATCAATTTGATAATTATGATATTCGCCACAAGGATTATTAATTTTGGCACTCCCTGTATATTTAATACCGTGTTTTTCGGAATATTCATTATGTGCCGAGCCATAAATGGTCTGCGGATTAAATGAAACATGCTCCATAATATCAATTTCGCCATCTTTGGGCCAAGCCGATTGTGGCTTTTCGCCCATCATCCAAATTGCAGGCCACGATCCCTTGGCACAGGTTAGCTTTGCCCTAATATCAAAAAAGCCATATTTGAAATTTTTCTTTCCTTCGGTGGTCAACCTGGCGGATGTAAACTCCTGCCCTACCCATCCTGATGCATCGCTAAGTTTTTCATTATGCGCTTCTATAATAAGCTCACCCTTTTCTATACGCGCATTTTTTTCAGCATTATCGGTATAATATTGGCGTTCATTATGCCACCAAAAGACATTATTGGCATATGTGCTGTAATTCCAAAACTTTGAATTCGGACGGGTTCCTTCTTTGAAATCTTCTGCCCATGTAAGTTTGTAGTTTTTGGGAACATAAGAAGGAGTATTATCTTTAATACTAGCAACCCGTTCAAGTGCCGCCGCCTCAATGGTTTTACGATTGATAATTATCGCACCAACAGCGATAAGAAATACCAATATAGCAGTCGTCAGTTTCATTATGCTATCCCGTCATTTAAGTATCATTGTCGGCAAATTATATTTTTTTCTTATAAACAATATGACCAATACAACAATGTTTGGCACTATAAGTGCTAGGGCATATAAATAAAAGCCGAATATTTTCTATATTGATATAAAATTTTTACTGAAAAATATAGGATTAGCATAAAACTTTCGCATCTATTTATAAATTTGATTAAATTTCACACTCTATAAACAATGTGTAGAGTCTTAAAACCGACAAAGTTGCCCATCATAGACCTAATGTAATAATAACCAGCAAAATAATAAGAAGAACAAGATAATATTAGAAAATGGATAAAAATATGAATAAGAAAAAGATTCGTAAGGCGATATTGCCCGTGGCGGGATT
>APMI01004583.1_pt1 | contig 10862 bp, 8 predicted proteins | sample 667938 | NCBI WGS metagenome assembly APMI01 (sample SAMN01084076, study PRJNA167559) | wastewater metagenome | biome: Wastewater | place: Denmark: Ejby Moelle, Odense | collected 2011-11-28
CATCGGCCGCCCGTCGCTCCCCCCAGACGGCGAGCGCGGCCCGCAGCGCGAACACCCCGCCCGCGAGCGCCAGCGCCCCGCCCAACTCGGGAGCACCCGGCATACCGGCGTGGACGAGGGCGTCGACGAGCCGCGCGACCGCCAGCGCCTGTCCGACAGCGACGACGCCCTGGGCCACCCCGAGCGCCCCGAGACCCGCGACGATCGGGCGGACCTCGGGAACGGTCTGCAGGACCCTCGGGTCGAACGGTCGCACTCGCGGTGTCAGGTCACCGCGTGAGCGCGACCGGGTCGGGGATGTGGTGGGTCGTGATGCGCTTGCGGAACACCCAGTACGTCCAGGCCTGGTAGGCCAGCACGAGCGGGGTGAAGAAGGCGGCGGCCCAGGTCATGATGGTCAGCGTCTTCGGGCTGCTCGAAGCCGCCGCGAGGCTCAGCGAACTCGCCGCGTCGATGCTCGAGGGCATGGCGTTGGGGAAGAGCACCGCGAAGTATGCGACCACGGCAAGGGCGATGCACGCGAACGTCCCACCGAACGCCCAGCCCTCCCGGGCCCGACCGGCCATGACGATCGCTGCGACGAGCGCGACGGCGGCCAGAGCGGTAGCCGCCCAACTCGCCGCCGAGCCGTGCCGCAGGCCGAGCGCGAGCAGCAGGACGACCGCGAGCAACGCGGTGACCGCGCCGGTGCGGATACCGAGCCGCCGGGCGTCGGTGCGGATCGGGCCGTCGGTCTTGAGGGCGACGAAGAACGCCCCGTGGGTGAGGAAGAGCCCGACGAAGGTCAGCCCGCCGAGCAGCGGGACCGGGCCGAGCAGACTGAGCAGGGTGCCGTCGAACAGGTAGTCGCCCGGGACCGCAGGGTTGGGCCGTACCGGCGTCCCCCAGACGAGGTTGGTCAGGCCGACGCCCCACAGCAACGCGGCCAGCGCCGAGCCGCCGGTGATCGCCCAGTCCCAGCGGGCGCGCCACCGGTCGTCGTCGACCTTGTGCCGATAGTCCAGGCCCATCCCGCGCAGGATGAGGGCGACGAGGATGAGCGTGAGGGCGAGGTAGAACCCGCTGAACATCGTCGCGTACCACTGCGGGAAGGCCGCGAACGTGGCCCCTCCCGCGGTGAGGACCCACACCTCGTTGCCGTCCCAGACCGGGCCGATGGTGTTGAGCAGGACGCGCTTGCGCTTCTCGGCGTCCGCGCCGTCGCGGGCATAGCGCCGCGAGCCGAGGATCGGCACGAGCATCCCGACCCCGAAGTCGAAGCCCTCCAGGGCGAGGTAGCCGATCCACAGAACGGCGATGAGGACGAACCACACGAGTTGCAGGGCTGACAGGTCGGTCATGATCGATTCCCGTACTCAGTAGGCGAAGACGAGGGGCGCGTCGTCGGAGCGATCGGCTGGGTCCGGCGGTGGCGTGACGGCGCTCGCTCCGGGCCTGATGTAGCGCACCATGAGCCTGACCTCGACGACTGCGAGGACGCCATAGAGCAGCGTGAAGACGACCATCGACACCCACACGCTCGACGCGGTGACGGTGCCGGACACGCCCTGGGCGGTGGTCATCATCCCGTTGACGATCCAGGGTTGCCGACCGACCTCGGTGAAGATCCACCCGAACGAGTTGGCCAGCAGCGGCAGCAGCGGCGTCCAGATCGCGATGTGCTCCCAGGCGACGCCGGTGGGCAGCCCGCCGCGGCGCGTCCGCCATAGGGTCATGGCGGCGAAGAGCATCGTGAGGAATCCGGTGCCCATCATGAGACGGAAGTTCCAGTAGGTGAGCCACAGGACGGGCGTGTAGCTGGCCGACGCGGTCAGCGGGTTCGCGGCATACGTGTCTTGGAGGCTCTTCTCGACGTCGTTGATGCCCTGGACGGCGCCACTCGTGCTGCCGGTTGCAAGGAACGAGAGCAGGCCGGGGACCTCGACCGAGAAGCGCTTCTGCGAGCCGTCCAGCGATCCGACGGTGAGCAGCGAGAACGGCGCGTTGCTCGGCACGGTCTCGTAGAGGGCTTCTGCCGCAGCCATTTTCATCGGCTGGACCTCGGTCATGACCTTGCCCTGGAGGTCACCGGACACGACGACACCGAGCGCGGCGACGAGCGCCACCCAGGCGCCGAGCCGAGCGGCCTTGCGGTACATCCGCAGGTCGGGCGCGTCGGGGCGGTCCAGCGCGACCCGGCGCAAGTGGTGGATGGCGATCCCCATGACGAAGGCGCCGGCGGTCATGTAGGCGCCGAGCAGGACGTGCGGGAAGGTCACGAGCTGGACCTTGTTCGTCAGCACGGCGAGGAAGTCGTCGAGCTCGGCGCGGTTGGTCGTCGTGTTGATGGTGTAGCCGACGGGGTTCTGCATGAAGGAGTTCGCGGCGAGGATGAAGAACGCCGAGAACACCGTGCCGGCGTGGACGAGCCAGATCGTCGCGAGGTGCACGCGCCGGGGCAGCCGGTCCCACCCGAAGATCCACAGCCCGAGGAAGGTCGACTCGAGGAAGAACGCGAGCAGCGCCTCGAAGGCCAGCGGCGCCCCGAAGATGTCGCCGACGAACCGGGAGTACAGGCTCCAGTTCATCCCGAACTGGAACTCCTGGACGATGCCGGTGACCAGCCCGAGCGCGAAGTTGATCATGAAGAGCTTGCCGAAGAACTTCGTCAAGCGCAGCCAATGCTCGTCGCCGCTGCGGTGCCAGATCGTCTGCATGATCGCGATGAGGGCAGTGAGCCCGATCGTGATGGGGACGAAGAGGAAGTGGTAGACGGTGGTGATGGCGAACTGCCAACGCGCCAGATCCAACGAACCCATGTGAAACAACTCCCGCAGTTATGCGATACCCCTCGGTGCTTTCCACGCTACGCCCGTTGAGAACGCTTGATGTTCGGCCCTTCGGCGGATGTGAGAGAGCAGACACGACATACCCCCTGGGGCATCCGTTTCGAGACTTTCGTCCGGGTCGCGGGTCTCGATTTTCGAGCATTCGAGTCTCACAAATCGGAGCCGGACGCAGACGCACCGGCGCCAGCCCCACGTGCCATCGTCGCCGCGCCCAGGCCCGACCCGTGGGACCGCCCCGGGTCAGTCCGGATAGCCCCCGGGGTTGGCCGACTGCCAACGCCACGTGTCGGCGCACATGTCATCGATTGTCCGAGTGGCCCGCCAGCCCAGCTCCGCGTGGGCCTTGGTCGGATCGGCCCAGGTGGCCGGCAGGTCCCCCGGCCGCCGTCCGACGATCTCGTAGGGGATCGCCCGACCGCTGGCCCGCTGGAACGCGTCGATCACCTGCAGCACCGACGTGCCGTGTCCGGTACCGAGGTTCCAGGTGCCGACATTGGCCGCCATCCCGACCAGGTGGGCCAGGGCCGCCACGTGCCCCGCGGCGAGGTCCTCGACGTGGATGTAGTCGCGTTCGGCCGTCCCGTCCGCGGTGCCGTAGTCGCCGCCGAAGACGTCGAGCCGCTCACGCCGGCCCACCGCCACCTGGGCGAGGAACGGCATGAGGTTGTTGGGGATGCCCTGCGGGTCCTCGCCGATCCGACCGGACGGATGGGCACCGACCGGGTTGAAGTAGCGCAGGATCCCCACCCGCAGGGCCCTGTCCACCTCGGCGAGGTCGCGCAGGACGTGTTCGATCATCACCTTGGTGCGACCGTACGGGTTGGTCGCGACGAGCGGTTCGTAGTCCTCGCGATACGGCAGCGGCGCCTCTGGGCCGTACACCGTCGCCGAGGACGAGAACACCAGCAGGTCACACCCGTGCCGGCGCATCGCCCGCAGCAGGGCGAACGTCGAGTCGAGGTTGTTCTCGTAGTAGTCCAGCGGTCGAGCGACGCTCTCGCCGACGGCCTTGACCCCGGCGAAATGGACCACCGCGTCGAACCGGTCGCCGGCGAAGAGCCGCTCGGTCTTGTCCCGGTCGGTGAGGTCGAACGCGTGCACCGGCAGCGGCTCCCCGATCAACCGCTCGAGCCGCTCGATCACCGACGGCTTGGCGTTGACGAACGAGTCGACGACGACGACCTCGTGCCCGGCCGCGACGAGATGCAGGACCGTGTGCGACCCGATGCGGCATACCCGGGGCGGCATACCCCGTAGGCACGCCCGCCCCGGGTCAGGCCTTCGGTCGCTTGTCGACGATCCGGCGGGCCTTGCCGATCGAGCGTTCGATGCTGCCGGGCTCGCGGACCTCGATGTTCGCCGTCGTGCCGATCCGGTTCTTGATTTGGTGCTTGAGGTCGGCGGCGATGGAGTTCTTCACCTCGTCGCTCTCGTGATGGTGGGTCTCGACGAGGACGGTGAGCTCGACGAGGTTGCCCGGCTGGGTGAGCACGCACTGGAAGTACGGGCCCAGGCCCGGCTCGGTCATGATGATCTCCTCGATCTGCGTCGGGAAGACGTTGACCCCACGGATGATCATCATGTCGTCGGTGCGGCCGGTGACCTTTTCCATGTGCCGCATCGTCGGGTACCGCGTGCCGGGCAGGAGCTTGGTGAGGTCCTTGGTCCGGTAGCGCACCACCGGGAAGGCCTCCTTGGTCAGGCTGGTGAGCACGAGCTCGCCCTGGACCCCGTCGGGGACCGGCTCGAAGGTCACCGGGTCGACGATCTCGGGGTAGAAGTGGTCCTCCCACACGGTGAGCCCGTCGCGGGTCTCGATCGACTCGCTGGCCACCCCCGGGCCGATGAGCTCGGAGAGCCCGAAGAGGTCCTGCGCCTTGATGTTGCTGCGCGCCTCGACGGAATCGCGCAGGGCGTAGGTCCACGGTTCCGCGCCGAAGAGGGCCACCTCCAGGCTCGTGTCGTGCGGGTCCAGCCCGATCCGGTCCATGTGGTCGAGAACGGAGACGAAGTAGCTCGGCGTGACGTGGATCGAGCGGGGCTTGAAGTCGAGGATGAGCTGCACTTGGCGCTCGGTCATCCCCCCGCTGATCGGCACGACGCTGCAGCCGAGTCGCTCGGCGCCGTAGTGCACGCCCATGCCGCCGGTGAACAGGCCGTAGCCGGCGAGGTTGTGGAACACGTCGCCCTTGCGCACGCCCGCGACGTACAGGCACCGGGCGATGAGGTCGGCCCAGCGGTCGAGGTCGCCGGAGGTGTACCCGACAACAGTGGCCTTGCCGGTGGTCCCGCTGCTGGCGTGGATGCGGACGACGTCCTCGCGGGGCACCGCGAAGAGCCCGAAGGGGTAGTTGTCGCGCAGGGTCGACTTGTCGGTGAACGGCAGCCGACCGATGTCGTCCAGCGAGCGGATGTCCTCGGGGTGCACGCCCTTGGCGTCGAACGCCGCGCGGTAGTGCGGGACGTTGGCGTAGCAGCGCCGGACGGTGTCCTGCAGCCGTTCGAGCTGCCGGGCCCGCAGCTCGTCGAGCGACCAGTGCAGCGGGGCGTCCTTCGACTCGTCGTACATGGGGTCATTCACCCAGCAAGGCGGCGCCGCGCACAACCGATCTTCGTCCCGATTCCGGCCCGTGGGACGGCCCGCTGCCTGCCCATCGACGGGTATGCCGAGCCGCCCCGAACGATGCAGCGAGGCGGCATACCGAGCATTGCGCTCAGGAAGCGGGGGTCTCCTTGCGCTTGTCGACGATCCGCCGAGCCTTGCCCACGGAACGTTCGATGCCGCCGGGCTCGCGGACCTCGATCTGGGCCGTCGTGCCGATCCGGGCCTTGATTTGGTGCTTGAGGTCGGCGGCAATGGCGTTCTTGCGCTCGTCCTCCTCGTGCTGGAGCGTCTCCACGAGCACGGTGAGGTCGACCATGTTGCCCGGCTGGGTGAGCACGCACTGGAAGTACGGCGCGAGCCCCTCTTCCTTGAGGATGAGTTCCTCGATCTGGGTGGGGAACACGTTGACGCCGCGGATGATCATCATGTCGTCGCTGCGGCCGGTCACCTTGGCCATCCGGCGCATCGCCGGGTATGCCGTGCCCGGCATGAGCCGAGTGAGGTCCTTGGTGCGGTAGCGGATCACCGGGAAGGCCTGTTTCGTGAGGCTGGTGAACACGAGCTCGCCCTCCTCGCCGTCGGGCAGCACCTCGCCGGTGATCGGGTCGATGACTTCCGGGTAGAAGTGGTCCTCCCAGATGTTGAGGCCGTCCTTGGTCGTCACCGACTCCATGGAGACGCCGGGGCCGATGACCTCGGACAACCCGTAGATGTCGATGGCGTCCATCTGCGAGCGGCCCTCGATGGCCTCGCGCATCGCCGGGGTCCACGGCTCGGCACCGAAGATGCCGATGCGCAGGCTCGTGTCGTGCGGGTCGACGCCGGCGGCGTCCATGCCGTCGAGCAACGAGAGGAAGTAGCTCGGGGTGACCATGATCGCCTTGGGCTGGAAGTCCTGGATGAGCTGGACCTGCCGCTCGGTCATCCCCCCGGAGATCGGCACGACGGTGCAACCGAGCCGTTCGATGCCGTAGTGGGCGCCGAGTCCGCCGGTGAACAGGCCATATCCGTAGGCGTTGTGGACCATGTCTCCGGGACGTACCCCGGCGGCCCACAGCGACCTGGCCATGACGTCCGACCACATCGAGATGTCCTCGGCGGTGTAGCCGACGACGATGGGCTTGCCCGTCGTCCCACTGCTCGCGTGCACCCGGACGACCTGCTCGCGGGGCACGGCGAAGAGCTTGAAGGGGTAGTTGTCCCGCAGGGTGAGCTTGTCCGTGAAGGGGAGCTTGGCGATATCGGCCAGGCTCCGGATGTCGTCGGGATGCACCCCAGCAGCGTCGAAGGCTTGCCGGTAGTAGGGCACCGCTTCATACACCCGGCGGACCGTGCTCTGCAGACGTTCGAGCTGGCGGGCCCGAAGCTCGTCGAGGGACCAGGTGAGGGCCTTGTCAGCTACGTCGCTATACATGGGCCATATTCATCCACGTCAGCACCAGCGGGCACAACGGGTAGTAGGTCACACAGCTCCCGTGTCGTCGACGGGAGGGGCGGCGGCAGACTCGTCGGGGGCGGCCACGCGGCGCAGGAACGAGCGGGTGCGCTGGTGCTGCGGGTTGTCGAGCACCTCCTCGGGCGGCCCTTGCTCGACGACGACCCCGCGGTCCATGAAGACGACGTGATCGGCGACGTCGTGGGCGAAACCCATCTCGTGGGTGACGACGATCATCGTCATGCCCGACTCGGCCAGCTCCCGCATGACCGCGAGCACCTCGCCGACGAGTTCGGGGTCCAACGCGGAGGTCGGCTCGTCGAAGAGCATGAGTTTCGGCGACATCGCCAGGGCCCGGGCAATAGCCACCCGCTGCTGCTGCCCACCGGAGAGTTGCCCCGGGTATGCCGCGGGCTTGTCGGCGAGCCCGACCCGGGCGAGCAACTCCTGGGCCCGGGTCTCCACCTGTGCCTTCGGCTGACGCTTGACCTTGACGGGCGCCTCCATGACGTTCTCGAGCACGGTCAGGTGCGGGAACAGGTTGAAGCGCTGAAAGACCATCCCGATCTCGCGCCGCTGAGCGGCGATCGCCTTGTCGGAGAGCCGATGGAGCCGACCGGCCCGATCGGCATACCCGACGAGTTCGCCGTCCACCCAGATGCGTCCGCCGTCGATCGTCTCGAGTTGGTTGATGCATCGCAGGAACGTCGTCTTGCCCGAACCCGACGGCCCGAGCAAGCAGACGACCTCGCCCCGACCGACGTCGAGGTCGATGCCCTTGAGCACCTCGTTGCCGTGGAAGGACTTGTGGACGTTGACCGCCCGGACCAACGGCGCGGTCCCCTGCGTGGACACCGCTGCGGCACCGGACCCGATCGAGGCTGAGCCAGCGGTGTCGCCGGCCGCTGTGGCATCGGCGGCCATCAGTGGTCCGCCTCGATCTTCATGAGCGTCTCCTTGGTCTTCTTCGGGGTGGGGCCGAACCCGCGCCCGAAGTGCCGCTCCAGGTAGAACTGGGCAACCATGAGCACGCTGCAGATGACGAGGTACCACAGACAGGCCGCGACGAGCACCTCGAAGGTCTTGTACGTGCGGTTGCCGATCGACTGCAACTGGAAGAACAGCTCGGTGATGACCGGCAGCCCGATGAGCAGTGAAGTGTCCTTGAGCATGGCGATGGTCTCGTTGCCGGTGGGCGGCACGATGACTCGCATGGCCTGCGGGAGCACGATCCGGCGCATCGCCATGCCGTTGCTCATGCCGAGGGCCGCGGCGGCCTCGTTCTGGCCCTTGTCGACCGACAGGATGCCGGCTCGGGCGATCTCGGCCATGTAGGCCGCCTCGGAGACGCCTAGGCCGATGACGCCGCCGATGAGGCCGGAGAAGATCTCGTTGGCGTCGAGGGTGAACAGGCGCATCGACCCGTCGATGCCGAAGAGGCCGAGGATCTCGGTGTCGAACGGCACGCCGACGGACATGCCCTTGCGGAAGAGGATCCCCAGGGCGCCCATGATGGTCAACAGGACGAGTCGGGGAACGGCGCGGAAGAACCACGTGAACGCCCAGGCGACCCCGGAAAGGATCGGGTTGGGTGACAGGCGCATCACGGCGAGCACGACGCCGCCGCCGACCCCGACCACCATCGCCAACGCCGTGACGATCAACGTGCCGAGGTAGAGCCCCTGCAGGACCGGCGTCTGAACCATCGCCTGGAAGATGAAGCCCCAGTCGAAGGCCGGGTTGGTCAGCAGCATGTTCACGAACATCGCCGTGAGTACGGCGATGAGGGCGACGGCGACCCATCGGCCCGGGTGGCGTACCGGGACGGCGTCGATTCGACCAGGGCGCTCGCCGGCGGCGCCCGAGGGGGCGCCGCCGGCGGCAGAGGTGTGACTCACGTCGGTCAGGGGTTGACCGCGAAGGACGTGATGGCCCCGCCGTCGTTGCCCCAGGGCTTCAGCGCCGCCTTGTAGTCGCCGGAGGTGTTGAGCGCGTTGAGGGCGTCGGCGATGGCCTTGGCGAAGGCGGTCTGGTCCTTGGGCAGGACGTAGCCGTATGGAGCGGCGTCGTAAATCTCGCCGGCTGCGGCGATCTTGCCACCGGACTGGGCGACGGCGTAGGCGATGACCGGGGAGTCGGCGAGCATCGCGTCGGCCTTGTCGGTGGCAACCGCAGCGGTCGCCTGGTCCTGCCCTTCGTAGACCTGCAGGGTGATCGGCTTGCCCTGGGCCTGGCACGCGGTGACCTTGGCGGGCATGTCGTCGGTCTCCTGGACGGTGCCCTTCTGCACGGCGACCTTCAGCCCGCACGGCGCCTTGGGGTCGACCTTCTTCGGGTTGCCGGGCGCAGTGGCCCACAGGGTGCCCGCGTTGAAGTAGCTCACCATGTTGACCTGCTTCTTGCGTTCCTCGTTGACGGTGAAGCTCGAGACCCCGATGTCGTACTTGCCGCCCTGGACGCCGGTGATGATCGACTCGAACTTCGCCGGCTGCCAGTCCACCGTGACACCGAACTTCTTCGCGACGGCATTGAACAGGTCGACGTCCATCCCTTTGACGGTCTTGCCGTCGGCGTCGAGGAACTCGTTCGGCGCATACGTCGGGTCGGTGCCGACGACGATCTTGCCGGCCGCCTTGACCTTGGCCGGCAGGGTGGCGGCCAGCGCCGGGTCCACGGAGATGACCGCCTTGGACGCGGAGGAGGCAGCGGACGAGGCAGTTCCCGACAGCGAACTGGAGCCACAGGCCGCGAGGGCGACGGAGCCGAGGGCCAGACCGGTGACAAGCGCAGCGGTGGAGCGACGAGCCATGAGTGGGGGTTCCTTCCAAGATCGCGGGCACGCGGATGCGGTCCGCCCGGGGCGATCCTGCCACCCGGCATACCGGGAAGTACACCGTTTGCACCGGGGCGTCGAACGCGGGCGTGCGGACCGGATGCGTGATTGCGCGCGAATCCGGCGGTATGCCGCGCCGGTCAGGTCATCGTGCTTAACGCCGGGCTGGGCCGGTAGCGCCCCCCGGGAAACGCCGCGTCGAGTTGCTCGAGTTGCTCGCGCACGACGGCATAGCCGATCTGGCGGCCCCACTCGATCGGGCCCTTGGGGTAGCGAGTGCCGAGCGTCATCGCGAGGTCGACGTCGGGGGCAGTGGCCTCGCCTCGGGCGACGAGGTCGACGGCTTCGTTGACGAGCATCGCGAGGGTGCGAGCGACCGGATTGCCGGTCACCGGAGCGGCCATGAGTTCGGCGACCCGGCCCTCGTCCGGGGTGGCCTCGAGGGCGGCGCCGTCCGGACCGTAGCGGTAGATGCCTTCACCGCTCTTGCGCCCGAGCTTGCCGGCGGCAACCAGGCCCTGCTGCAGCGGCGTCGGTGCGTAGCGGGGGTCCCGGCCGGTCTGCTCCCAGACCGAGGTGCCGACGGCGAGATTGACGTCCTGCCCGATGAGGTCGGTGAGTTCGAGCGGACCCATGGGGAACCCGGCGGCACGCAGGCAGGCGTCGATGGACGCCGGATCGGCAACGCCCTCCTGGACCATCCGCTGGGCCTCGCCGTAGAACGGCCGGGCCACCCGGTTAACGATGAAGCCGGGGGTCGAGGCGCACCGGACCGGCGTCTTTCCCCAGGCCACCATGAACGCGGTGCCCTCCTCGAGCACACCGGCCGCGGTGGCCGTACCGCGGACCACCTCGACGAGCCTCATCACCGGGGCCGGGTTGAAGAAGTGCAGCCCGAGGACGCGCTCGGGATGAGTGGCCGCCTCGGCGATCGCGTCGATCGACAGGCTCGAGGTGTTCGTCGCGAGCAGGGTGGTCGCCGGCTGGGTGGCGGCGAGGTCGGCGAACAGCGCCTGCTTCGCGTCGAGGTTCTCGGCGATGGCCTCGATGACGACGACGCAGGGGGGCAGGTCGGCGGCCGAGGTCACCGCCCGGAGCCGTTCGGCCAGGCCGGCCGCGAGCTGCGGGTCGAGCTTGCCCTGGTGGGCGCGAGCGCGCAGG
>APMI01025580.1_pt1 | contig 10859 bp, 5 predicted proteins | sample 667938 | NCBI WGS metagenome assembly APMI01 (sample SAMN01084076, study PRJNA167559) | wastewater metagenome | biome: Wastewater | place: Denmark: Ejby Moelle, Odense | collected 2011-11-28
AATACTGCTTTCTGTTTAATTTTCCATTAAAATTAACACTGAATTAACAACATCCATTTCTTTGTAGCAATTATCAAGCCATTGAGCGCCATTTTCGGAAAAAAATTGACTAAAATTAATCACTCTTTCTTGCCAATTTCCCGAAGGATGAATGTCGTAATATAACGTTTGCAAAAAGTGAATATGGTCTGATTGTTTTATTCTTTCGGCTCTTAAGAGGCGTTTTTTCATCCTTTCGAAGCTTTTTAATTGTCTTGTCTCTTCTGCTTCTACTAAATTTCTAAAAGTTTTATCTGTGAGAGCAGCTTTATCTTTCAGCTCATCAAATTGATTTTTTAGCAGCAATTCTCTTTGGTCAACCAAAGGTTTAAGAGCTGAATTTTGCATCAATTTTTCATTTAATTTAGCCTGAAAATCACCAAAAAAGCATTCCAACTCCATTCCAGATTTTTCTATTTTTTTTAAAGTTTTTTCTTTCAAAAAAAGCATAGAATTTCTAGGAATAAGAATAGGAAAAGGCAGATTAAAATGCTCAAAAACATCGGGCATTTCTAGCCAATACATAATTTCTGCATTACCCCCAATATAAGCCACATTGGGCAATACTTTTTCCTGAAAAACAGGTCTTAGCAAAGCGTTCGGAGAAATTCTAGACCAGTCTTTGGAAAGCTCATCAAACGAAATCTCGGGATTTCTATCTACAAGTTCAAAACCATCTCCTTTTGCCGAAATTCTATCTCTGGTATCTGTTAAATAAAACAAATTAATTTCTCTAGGATTTACTTGCACTTTGCCATATTTCTCGGTTAAAAATTTAATATTTTTTTGAGAAAAATGATAGGTAATTTGATTTTTGAGTTCATCTGAAAAAATATCTGCCATTTGGCTTTTCAGCGCGGAATCATCTCCATCAATCATCAATAAGCCATATTCTGCAAAAAGTTCTTGAACCAAATTTCTGGTAGCTTCGGTAAGTGTTTTTCCTTTTTGATAAGATTTTTTCATCAAAAGAATGAGCTGCGTACCAAAAACATCGTCTTTAAATTCTTTTTCAAATTCGTCAATAAATGAAATATCATCTATTACAATTCTACCAACTGCACCGCCAGATTTGCCTTTGATTTGATAAAAATTTTGAGAAGTTTTAAAATGGTTAATTTCTTCAAAATCATGGTCTTCTGTTGCCATCCAAAAAACAGGAACGAAATTTTTGTCTGAATTTTGACTGAGAAAATCTGCCGTTTTGATGGTTTGTAAAATTTTATAAACAAAAAAAGCAGGGCCAGAAAAAAGATTCAACTGGTGACCTGTAACTACTGTAAACGTATTTTCCTGAGAAAGCAAATTTATATTATTAATTTGTTTATCAGAAAGTTGCAGTTCTTTTAATTGATGCTTAAAAACATTTACTAAAATATTTCTTTGATCTTGAGAAAAAGATTTTGATTTTTCTTCTGCTTTAGAAAGAGCATTTTGCAAAGAAAACCGATAAGATGAAAACTGTGGAATTTCTAGATTCAGAAAATCCTTAATCAATTGAGGGATGCTTCCAATATTTTGAAATGGAATTTTTGATTTCAACATTAGGCAAAATTAATGAAATATATACCAAACGATTCCCAAATTCAATCGAAAATCATAAATAGGATAATTAGGCGCTGTAAATGATTTGTTTTTCATAAACGTAGTATTAAAATGCTGCGCTTCAGCAAAAATCATCATTCTTTTTACCTTCATATTAAAATAAGCATCTGCAATGGGTTGACCGCCAATAGAAGTACCACTATTAGAAAGAACAAACTCATTAAGCACTGGGAAATAATCTCTTGATTTGAATTTGCTGAAATAGTAAGCTTTAATTCCAGTTTGGATTTCTGCCGCATTTTTAAATGCTTTTGATTGATAAAAAACATTTAATCTTCCTACAAAATTAGGCATTGGCAAGAGTTCTTTTTGCGACAATGCACTTTGGAAAAGCAATTTGGTATTGAAATTTAGTTTCCAATATTTCAAGGTAGCTTCTCCACCAATTTGTGAAATATTTACCGCTTCAGAACTTTGTTTCGGAAGAAAATCTGTGCCAAAATAAGCAAAATTGTCTATTCTAAAATAATTAGCAAAAACAGAACTTTCGAACCATTTTAAATTGACTTTACCTCCAATTTCTGTAATGCTTTGGTTTTTGGCTCCACCAAAATTGTAGTTGAAATTCTGATAAAAAGACGGATTCATCAAATAATTAAAACTAGGAATAGCAGATTGAAAATTAACGTGAGCGTCTAAAATATACCCTTTGATTGGTTCTAGTTTTAGTAAATTCTCTGACCTTAGATAGTTTCCAAAAGATTTACCATTAGAATATTCTAAGAAAGATTTAACATCTACTTTGTCCCAAAGTTTAATTTCTAAATTACCAACCGCACCTAATCTATTTTCTTTGTTTTCCGTAGGAATTACTACGCCTACAGCAGTAGGAAGGTCTCTATCCGTTCCTAGATTAATCAATTGATGTCTAAAACCAGCTTCTAGTTTAAATGTTTTTTTATCAAAAACCAAACTGATGGTATTGCTTAGATTTTTAGAAAATTTGTAAGAATAGGTGTCAAATTTACTTACGTATGGACTTGCATAATAACTTTCGGCAGCAGCCTCTATAAATCTATATTTATTGGCCTGATGAAACAAAGTATGTCTCAGCTTAAATGGATATTTTTCTGAATTGACAAACTGGAATTCTTGAGAAAAATAATATCTTCTGGTAGAAAATCTAGAATCTGAACTTAGTAAATTTACAGAGAGATTCTGTCTGTTATTAAATCTACTATCATCTCCTAAAAACAGGCTTACATCTTCTAGCCCTGCATTTTCTTCATTGTTTACATTTTGATGAATATAGTGCGTATAAAATTGGTATCTATTATTTTTAGAATTAAAATGCGAAGAAAAAGTGATGTTATTAGAAGATGCTAAACTTCTGCGATACAATCCTTGAGAACGAAGCCCCATATATTCTACTGCAATATTAAAATTTTTACCTACATTTTGGGTATAGGTGGTGGTAAGTGCAGCACCTTGTTTCATTGCATTATGATAGACAAAAGAAGTGGTAGGTGTTTTTACATCATAATACTTCACATCATCAATCCCTATGATAAAATGTGACTTATTGGCTGGCAGCAAAGCTAAGTTTTGTTCTTTATTTACAGAAAAAACCAAATCTTGAAACCCTGAACCTATATTAGCAAACTGAATTTTTCCAAAATTATCTCTATTGTTAAATTGAGAAAACTGATAAGATTTATCTGCTGTAAAAACGGTATCAAAAACTTTTTTTTCAGAGAATTGATGGTAAATTAGATAATCATTAATGGTGGGTTTAAAGATTTTGACAGAATCTTTCCCTCCTTTATCCACAACCAAGGTATCTGAAGTGGAGGTTCTATTCTTTGGATTTGTAATAATCTGTGCCTTAGCAAAACTTACAAATAAAAGTATGATAAAAAATAGGTATCTCATTATGAAATTTTGAAATACAAAAGTAATGAAAAATGGGAAATAAAAAAGGTTACTCAAAATTCAGAAAATAAGTTAAGTAAAATTTTAATATTGATAATTAAAATTTTAATATATCTTTACTGAACCAATCAAATAATTAATTCTATGAATACAAAAGCTACATTTCTGATATCAATATTCCCTCTGTTCTATAGTGGACAAACTATTGCTAATCGAAGCATTTCTGATATTATAAACTATGACATTAAAAAAAAATCTACCGAAGACATAGATGGAACTCCATATCTATCAGACACTTTTTCTATCTCAAAAATTAATCACATAACAAATTCTGTAGAAACTAGATATAACATTTACACTGATGAAATAGAATTTAAGTTAAACAACAACATTTACATTTTACCAAAAGACGAAAGCTTATATGACACTATAACTCAGAGTGATGGGACTATAATTAAACTAATACAGGGATCCTATTATTTTGTACTTAGTAAATTTCCAAAATTAAATTTATTGAGTAAAGAAAAAATATCCATAGATAAAAATGAGACGTTACTAAAAAACGGATACAATAAAGAGGAAACACCATCCTACATAAAAGAAAAAACAATATATTATATTCTTTATAATGATAAATTAATAAGAATAGATAAGAATTTTGACATATTAAAAACCAATTTAGATAAAAAAGAAATAGTTGATTATCTTAAAAAGAATAAGCCATCTGTAAAAAATTCCGAAAATTTACTTGAACTTACAAAGTTCCTAAATTCAATTAATATAGATTAGTTTCTATTTAATTGTAATTAATCTAATTAGCGCAACTTCATCCATTTATCTAACAACAGAAAAAGCAAGAGGCTACCTCGATTGAGGTAGCCTCTTAAATTATATATATAAAACTAAATTAGTATTTATAATTTTGTTTTACATTAGTATTAGCACCAACTTCAGTATTAGGAATTGGAAATGCATAATTATAGTCTCCAAAATTAACTGTCCCAAACGTCTGTCTAACAGGGTCGACTAAAGGCATACTTGTACCAGTTCTGGCTAGGTCATCAAACCTAAATCCTTCAAAAGCAAGTTCCTTTCTACGTTCAAGCAAAATATTAGTATCATTAGCAACTGTATATTGAACAGCATTTCTATTTGCTGGTATTTTATTCAACTGTATTAATGCGTCTCCCGCTTTACTATTATGTAATAGAGCTTCGGCATAAATAAGAACTACTTCTTCAAATCTTATAACAGGAACATCATCAGATGGTATACTAACATTTGGATATTTACCAATATTTCTATATTCTGCCGTCGAAGTTCCATTCTTAGCAATAAATGCTGATGTCTTCCTAATATCATTCGCATCATAAATATCATAAAGATTTTTTAATGCCACTATATCACCATAGCTCCCTCTATAAATATTTGCTAAAGAGTTACTAGATAAATTATCTGTAGCATTAAAATCAACAGAAAAAATAACATTATTTGTAGAATCAGTGTTAAAAGTGGATAAATAGCTTGTTGCTGTTGCAACACTATATTTATTAGAATTAACAACAATTGCTGCTTCTTGTTCAGCTAATTGATACTGCTTAAAATACAAAGCGATTCTTGCCTTCAAGGCATGAGCTGCCATACTTGTAAAATAATGTTTGCTTGGGTCATCATAACTAGAATCCATTAATTGTATAGCCGCATCTAAATCTTTCATAATTGCATCATAATTCTGCTGTACAGTTTGTCTAGAAGGATACATATCAGACGGATTTCTAAAAGTGGTAACATATGGCACTCCTAAAGCATTCATTCCCCCTTGTCCCGCTATAAATTGTTGACCAAAAACCCTTAACAAATCGTAATGTCCTAAAGCTCTCATTATATATGCTTGTCCTTGAATATGCTTTATCTTATTTTGATCACCTGAAATCTCACTAGGGGATTTACCTAATACAATGTTAGCACTTCCAATAGTTTTATATATTTGAGACCAAGTATCAGCTGAATAAGCATCATTTATAAGCATATTCATCCTACCAACAGTTACGAAACGATTTGATTTAGCATTGGAAAAAGCATTATCAGATCTTACCTCTCCAAATATTATCAAATCTCTACCATAATAAGATGCACTTTGCATTCTATTATAGCCTCCTAAAAGAGCTGTATTAAGATCCGAAATAGTTTTTAAGTTTGTTAGCAAATCCTTAGATTGAGACAAAGTAGGATCTAGACTATCGTCTGAACATGACGAAAAACTAATTAAAGACCCAAACACTAAAATGTTTATTATAAATTTTTTCATTTCTTAAAGTTTTAAAATTGAAGATTAACCCCGAACATTACAGATTTAACAGGTGGTGTGGTCACACTAGAATAGCCATTTACAGAAACTTCAGGATCAAATTTTAAATCTTTATCAAAAGTATAAGTCCATAGATTTGTCCCTCTTATCGTAATTGAAGCTCCTGTCAATCCTACACTTTTAATAACCTCTTTTGAAAGGTTATACCCAAATATAATATCTTTTAATCTAATATAACTACCATCATATAGATGTCTTGTAGATACTGATGCAAAATTATTAGCTTTATTATAGCTCAAAACAGGAACATTTGTAATATCTCCTGGTTTTTGCCAACGATCCATAATATCTTCTCTTACTATTGTACTTGCAATATTTGTACCAATACTATTCATCGTAAATTGAGCATACTGATCATAAATTTTATTACCTGAAACATAATAAAAATTAGCATTTAAGAAAAAGTTATCATATGAAACATTAGTACCAAATCCTCCTGTAATTTTTGGTAACGCTGTTCCCTGAAAAATTCTTTTGGCTTGAGCGTATGTAGATGTTTTATCCCCATCTACCCCATTAATATACCATTCTGGAGCTCCAGTTTGAACATTAACACCTGCCCAAGTAGGCATATACCAAGAATAATACGAATTTCCTACTTGTGCACTTTGATAGGAAGAACCTGCATTAATATCTATTGGATTTCCATCTGGAGTTAATGCTAACTTTTCAATCCTATTTTTAAGTGTTGCAATTGTACCAAAGACGCTCCAATTAAATTTACTTCCTCTAATAATCTGAATATTTAAGCTAGCTTCAATACCTTTATTACTAAGCTCCCCAACATTCATAGCTTGGCTAGTAAATCCAGTGGTTAAAGATAGGGGAACATTTTGCAACAAATCATGCGTGCGTTTATCATAGTATTCCACAGATCCTGTTATACGGCTATCCCATACACCAAAATCTAAGCCTATATCAAAAGTATTATTTTTTTCCCAAGTCAGATTATTATTTCCAAAATTTGAAACATATGACCCCCCCTGATTATCATATTGTACATCGTAATTTAAAGCAGCCTGATATGAATTAATATTTACCCCTGCGTTTCCAGTGAGACCATAAGAAGCTCTTAATTTCAAATCATTAAAAAATTCTGGCAGAAAATTTTCTCTGCTAATATTCCACGCTGCACCAAGCGACCAAAAATTGCCATATCTCTTACCATTTGAAAATCTAGAAGACCCTTCTCTTCTTATAGTAGCATCAAGAATATAGCGATTATCATAAGAATAATTTAAAACTCCAAAATAAGATGCGTTTTTCCAATCCGTATATGAAGAAGTTGCAGTAAAACTAGCACTAGCATTAGCCAAGTTTGTCAACCCATCAGCTGGAAAATTTGTTCCATACCCCTCAAGAACATCATACTGATTTTTTTGATATTCAAAAAACGCAGAAACATCTAATCTGTGCTTATCAAATTTACCCACATAATTCAATTGATTAATAGAAGCCCAAGTGTAGTTTTGCATAATCTGTCTATCAGAAGATCCATTTACTGATTTTCCGTCTCCCATATATCTATTATTATAGGCCTTATAATCATTTACTAAATAATCTAGATTAATTCTAGAACTAAAGGTCAAATCTTTTATAATCTTATATTCTATCTTAGCATTTACTAAGGTACGCATTTGCTTTTGCCATACAACATTATTTTCTGAAGTAAACAAGACATTGGAATAACTTGTCATTTTCGCAAAATCATTTATATTATATGACCCATCAGCGTTATAAGGAGCAGCCCAAGGCGTTAACCTAATTTTCATATAATTGGGATTTGTAAAATAAGAACTCCCTTCTAAGATAGGATTTTGTTTCAGCCAAGAGCCCGTTAAATTAGCCTCAAAATTTAACCTATCTGTCAATTTACGCTTATAGTTAAACATTGCTGTTATTCTCTCAAAAGGATCTCCAATAGTCGTTGGCTCCGTCTTATTATACCCCAATGAAGTATAGAAACTCGACTTATCATCACCTCCTGTTGCGCTAATATTTGCGGTATATGTTGGAGCGTCTTTGTGCCTAACCAAATCTGCCCAATTATGATCTTTTCCATCCCACAAATTATAAGACCCTAAATTATTACTCTTTATTTGAGCAAGAGCTGTAGCTTGATCCCAACTATATGTATTCATAAGAGATTCTTGCAACAATTCAAGTTTTTGTTGTGCAGATATCATCTTATATTTATAAAATGCATCATTTTGAAACCCTAAACTGGAATTAAATGTAAATTTTGTTCGACCTTTTCTACCAGATTTTGTAGTAATTACTATAACCCCATTTGATCCCCTTGCCCCGTATATTGCTGTTGAAGCAGCATCTTTTAGAACCACAACAGATTCAATGTCATCATTATTCAAGCTAGCTAAAGATGACAATGAAGACAGTCCCGCAGAACCACTAGCATCTGCTGATGTATTCAAGTTAACCACTGGAACGCCATCTATAACATACAAAGGCGCATTTGAAGCTGTTAATGACCCAATACCTCTAATCCTTACATTCTGAAAAGCTCCAGGCGTACCTGTTGAGGTGTTCACCGTAACACCAGGCACTCTCCCTTGCAAAGATTGTTCTACAGAAATTGAAGTAGGATTATCAATTTCTGATGATTTTAATACCGTGGAACTGCCTGTAAGTTGTGAAGCAGCCTTTTTAACATAACCTACTACTATCACTTCTTCTATACTTTTAGTGTTAGCAGTATCTTTTTTAATTTTTTGCGCCATTACAGCTTGTCCCCCTATAAAAAAGAGCACGCCAGCTGTTAGCACTTTAATTTTTACATTCATATTAACAAAATTTAATACATTGATTGGCAAAAATGTTAATAAATTTTAACATAACCAAACAAAAGTTAACATAATTTTTTAAAACAATATAAAAAACACAAATCTAAATAATTTATTTTTGAATTTATTACAATTAAAATTATCATTTTCAATCAAAAAAACAATTACTATTAAAACGAATGAGCCTATAATAAAAAATAAACACACATAAATATATTATTTAGAATTATTTTAAATTAAAGCCTCTGAAATAAAAAACTGCTTCTAATTTCTAGAAGCAGCTCTCATTATAAATGTAAAGGCTATTTCAATTTTTTCTTAACCGCTATTTCTTCGTAAACTTCTAAGATATCTCCTACTTCAATATCATTATATCCTTTGATATTTAATCCACATTCATAACCTTTGGTCACTTCTTTTACATCATCTTTGAAACGCTTTAATGATTCTAGCTCACCGTCAAATTTCACAATACCATCTCTAAGCAGTCTAATTTTAGAATTTCTGGTTACTTTACCGGTTAATACCATACAACCTGCAATAGTTCCTACTTTTGAAATTTTGAATGTCTCTCTAATTTCTACGTTACCTATTACTTGTTCTTTTATTTCAGGCGAAAGCATACCTTCCATTGCTTCTTTCACTTCATCAATAGCTGCATAGATTACAGAATACGTTCTGATTTCTATTTCTTCTCTATCTGCTAATTCTTTGGCATTAGCTCCTGCTCTTACGTTGAAACCAATCATAATAGCGTCTGATGCTGCTGCTAATAGAACATCTGATTCAGTAATTTGACCTACCCCTTTATGGATAATATTGATGCTTATTTCTTCGGTTGATAATCTTTGTAATTGGTCTGATAATGCCTCTACTGAACCATCTACGTCTCCTTTTAAGATAATATTCAACTCTTTGAAATCACCTAGAGCAATTCTTCTTCCTAGTTCGTCTAGTGTAAGGTGTTTTTTAGTTCTGATGGTTTGCTCTCTTTGTAGCTGTTCGCGTTTATTAGCGATAGATTTAGCTTCTCTTTCGTCTTCATAAACCTTAAACTTATCACCAGCAGTAGGCGCTCCGTCTAGACCGAGAACCGTTACCGGAATAGAAGGCCCTGCTTCTTTTAGCTGTCTTCCTCTTTCGTCTAGCATTGCTTTTACTTTCCCATGATTTTTACCTGCTAAAAGATAATCTCCTACTTTTAGAGTTCCACCTTGAACTAGTACTGTAGAAACATAACCTCTACCTTTGTCTAAAAGCACTTTTTCTAACAATAAATCTACATTATTACCAAATTTAGCAGAAATTTCCTGAGCTTGTACATTTCCTCCCCATTCTTCTACCAGAATATTCATTCCCGAAAGTTGTTGACGGATATTGTCTGGATTGGCATTCGGTTTATCTACTTTATTGATGGCAATAATCATAGGTACACCTGCCGCTTGTGCGTGTGCAATAGCTTCTTTGGTTTGAGGCATTACATCATCGTCTGCTGCCACCACAATAATTACAATATCTGTAACCTGAGCACCTCTTGCTCTCATTGCAGTAAATGCTTCGTGACCTGGAGTATCTAAGAAAGTAATTCTTTGTCCGCCTTCTAGTTTTACGTTATAAGCACCAATATGCTGAGTAATTCCACCACTTTCTCCAGCAATAACATTTGTTTTTCTAATGTAATCTAACAAGGATGTTTTACCGTGATCTACGTGCCCCATTACGGTAACAATTGGTGCTCTTGGTAATAAATCTTCTTCAGTATCTTCTACTTCTTCGGCAGCTTCGGCTTCTAATTCCGCATCTGAAAATTCAATTTTATAACCAAATTCATCTGCAACCAAAGTAAGGGTATCCGCTTCTAAACGCTGGTTCATGGTAACCATTACACCAAGAGAGAAACATGCAGAAATTACTTCTGTAGCACTTACATCCATAAGAGAAGCCAATTCAGAAACCGTAATAAACTCTGTTACTTTAAGAGTTCTGTCTGCTGCTTCTAGTTCTTGCTGTAGTTCGTCTTGCTCTCTACGGTAAGTTCTTTTTTCTTTTCTATATTTAGAACCTTTGGATTTACCACCTTTGTTGGTTAGTTTTTCTAAAGTTTCTTTAATTTGATTTTTGATTTGTTCATCAGTAAGTTCTACAGGCATTACTTTTTCTCTAGCGCCTCTTCC
>APMI01030129.1_pt1 | contig 10858 bp, 10 predicted proteins | sample 667938 | NCBI WGS metagenome assembly APMI01 (sample SAMN01084076, study PRJNA167559) | wastewater metagenome | biome: Wastewater | place: Denmark: Ejby Moelle, Odense | collected 2011-11-28
TTTACAACTTCCACTTCAAAGATGACCTCAACGGCTTCCTTGATTTGGATTTTGTTGGCTTCATCGGCAACTTCAAAGACGTACTGATTTTGTTCGTCTGTCATGACTGCCGTTTTTTCGCTGACAACCGGACGGCGCAGCACATCATAAATATGTAATTCAGCCATGATTAACTTGCTTGCCCCCAGAGGCTCTTAATGACTTCCAGCGCATCCAGTGGCACGACCACACGGTCATACTGCAACAGATCACGCATGTTCAAGTAATTCACACGCAGGACATGTGTATCGCTCAAGTTATGAATACTGTTGACAACATGTTCGTTTCCGCCCACGGGCATCAGTACCAATGTCTTTGCGCCTTTGCCTGCAACTGCATCCAACATCTGGCGCATGTCTTTAGTCTTTGGAGCGTCGAGGCTCAAGCTATCGACAAAAACCAATTGTTCATCGCGCAGCAGGGCGCTCAATGCACAGCGAATGGCCTGCTGGCGCATCTTGCGTGGCATATCTTTCGTATACTTGTGCGGCACTGGCCCCTTCGGGCGACCACCACCCACAAACTGGGTTGCATTCCGCGCACCATGACGGGCTCGGCCTGTACCTTTCTGACGGTACCACTTAGCACTGGTACGGTGAACATCCGCACGTTTCTGTGTCTTGTGAGTACCCAACCGGGCGTTTGCCATCTGGCGAATGTACGCTTGATGCATCAAACCCATGTTAATTTCGACTTCAAAAATATCGGCTGGCAGATCAATTTGATTGATCTCTTTGCCGCTTGCATTCAAAACTGGAACCTTCATGACTCTACTCCTCTTACCCGGTTCTAGCGGCGGCGCGGACGCGCTGGCTTAACGATGACAATGCCGCCATTGGTGCCGGGGATTGAACCTCTCACGGCGAGGAGGTTACGTTCCGCATCCACCACAATCACTTCCAGATTTTCGGTTGTGACACGGTCGCTGCCCATATGGCCGGGGAAGCGTTTACCCTTCCAAGTTTTACCGGGGTAGGTGTTCGAACCTGCCGAGCCGGGTGCGCGGGTGCGGTCAGACGCACCATGCGTTTTGGGCTGACGGCGGAAATGATGCCGCTTGATACCACCGGCGAAACCACGCCCTTTGCTGGTTCCAACCACATCGACACGTTCACCTTTAGCGAACACATCGGCTGTGATTGTCTGCCCCTCAGTAACGGAGACTTCCCCGTTCTTGATACGGAACTCACGCAGCACCTTCAATGCTGGCAGGCTGTTCCGTTGCAGATGCCCAAGTTGTCCTTTTGTCAGGCGTGTTGGCTTGGTTTCACCGTAGCCAAGTTGCACACCTACGTAGCCATCTTTATCCGCTGTACGGATTTGGGTGACATAGCAGGGGCCAGCCTGAATGACGGTCACAGGAATGGCGTTCCCGTTATCGTCAAACACTTGGGTCATGCCTACTTTTTTACCTATAATGCCCTTCATTACATTCGCCCCTTATTTCACTACAATGTCCACGCCAGCGGGCAAGTTCAAACGCATCAGCGCGTCAATTGTCTTGCTATCCGGGTCGAGGACATCAATCAAACGCTTGTGGGTGCGAATTTCAAAATGCTCTTGCGAGTCCTTATCGATGTACGGGCTGCGTCCTACAGTGAAGCGTTCAATATGCGTGGGCAGCGGCACGGGGCCAACTACACGCGCTCCGGTACGCTCTGCTGTTTCGACGATCCGCTGCACGGATTGGTCTAGCACCCGGTGGTCATACGCCTTGAGCCAGATACGAATTTTGTTTCTAACCATAGTTTCCTCTGGTCGGCCTAGCTGCCGTTTCCCCTAATTTCTCAGGGTTGACTAGGGGCTTGCCGTTGGCAAACCCCTAGAAACGTCCACAACTGTTTGTTCAGGCCGTATTCTTAGTTAAGAACTTCGGTGATGACACCAGCGCCGACGGTCAAGCCGCCTTCGCGGATAGCAAACTTAGAACCCTTTTCCAACGCCACTGGAGTGATCAATTCCACTTCCAAGTTCACGTTGTCGCCGGGCATAACCATTTCCACGCCCGCAGGCAGTGTAATCGTACCGGTCACATCCATGGTGCGGATGTAGAACTGAGGACGATAGCCGGGGAAGAACGCCTTGTGCCGTCCACCCTCTTCCTTCTTCAGAACGTACACTTCGCTCATGAACTTCTTGTGTGGCTTGATGCTGCCGGGCTTGGCCAGAACCATACCACGTTCAATTTGTTCACGGGTGATACCGCGCAGGAGGATACCAGCGTTGTCGCCAGCTTCAGCAGCGTCGAGTTCCTTATGGAACATTTCGATGCCGGTGACGATAGTCTTCATGGTTTCGTCACGCAGACCGATGATTTCGATTTCTTCACCCTTAGTCATGCGACCGCGTTCAGCACGACCGGTCACAACCGTACCACGACCCTTGATCGAGAACACGTCTTCGACGGGCATCAAGAAGGGCTTGTCGGTTTCACGAACAGGGGTGGGGATCCACTCGTCAACGGTGTCCATCAGCTTGAGGATGGGCGCATATTCAGGAGCGTTGGGGTCGGTGGAAGCCGATTCGTTAGCGATCAAAGCTGAACCGCGAACGATTGGGGTGTCTGCCGCGAAGTTGTAGCTCGCCAGCAATTCACTCAATTCCATTTCGACCAATTCCAGCAGTTCCGGATCATCCATTTGGTCGATCTTGTTCAGGAACACGACCATGGCTGGCACTTCCACCTGACGGGCGAGCAGAACGTGCTCACGAGTCTGGGGCATTGGGCCGTCTGGTGCGCTCACGACCAAGATTGCGCCGTCCATCTGCGCCGCACCGGTGATCATATTCTTGATATAGTCACGGTGACCGGGGCAGTCGACGTGTGCATAATGGCGCTTGTCCGTTTCGTATTCAACGTGACGGATGTTGATGGTGATACCGCGCGCTTTTTCTTCGGGCGCGTTGTCAATATCGTCATACTTCATACGCTCGGCTTGCCCCTTCAGCCCCAACACCTTGGTGATGGTGGCAGTCAGAGTGGTCTTGCCGTGGTCAACATGACCGATGGTGCCGATATTGACATGGGGTTTGTTACGTTCAAACTTAGCCATTGTCTTTCAATCCTTTTCTGCGATACGTTTCACGATACTTATACTGTGTAGGAAGCACATGAAGTGCCTCCTACCGAATTAACTTGCTTAACGCCCGCTCTTGACGACTTCTTCGGCAACATGGGCGGGTGCAACCGCGTACTTCTCAAATTCCATACTGAAGCTGCCACGTCCCTGTGTCATGTTACGGATATTAGTTGCATACCCGAACATTTCACCCAGAGGTACGTTTGCACGGATGGAGGTTGCTCCACCACCGCGTGGATCCATACCGAAGATGATGCCACGTCGTGCCGAGAGATCACCCACAATAGTGCCGGTGAATTCTTCCGGTACAGAAACTTCCACCTTCATCGTCGGCTCCAGCAGCACAGGGCTACCCTTCTGAACGCCTTCCTTCAAACACATCGAACCGGCAATCTTGAAGGCCATTTCACTCGAGTCAACATCATGGAACGCGCCATCTACCAGCTTCGCCTTGACACCGACGACCGGATAGCCTGCCAGCACACCGCCAGCCATAGCATCCTTGACACCATTTAGAGAGGGTCTGACGAATTCCTTCGGGATTGTACCGCCGCGAATAGCATCTTCGAAGATTGATTCTTCACCGGGTGCTAGTTTCGCACGATCTTCATCACTCAAGGGTTCAAACTCGAACACCACACGGGCATATTGACCCGAACCGCCCGACTGACGCTTGAACGTTGTGTCGATGCGAACAGGGCGGGTAATCGTCTCACGATATGCTACGCGGGGACGACCTACGTTGGCCTGTACACCGAATTCGCGCATCATACGGTCAACTAAAATTTCCAAGTGAAGCTCACCCATACCCTTGATCTTGGTTTGGCCGAGTTTATCGTCCACCTCGATCTTAAAAGTAGGATCTTCTTCCGCCAAGCGGCGCAGAGCAATACCCATCTTATCTTGGTCAGCCTTACTGTTGGGTTCAATCGAAAGTTCGATAACCGGTTCAGGGAAGCTGATCTTTTCCAAAACAATTGGCTTGTCAGGATCGCACAGCGTATCACCGGTGAAGGTATTCTTCAAACCGAGGATCGCGGCAATGTCGCCTGCTTGTACTTCTTCAACATCTTCACGGCTGTCAGCGAACAAACGGACGATACGTCCGATACGCTCTTTGTCACCCTTGGTGCTGTTCAGCAAGCCAGAGCCTGCCTTCACCACACCCGAATAAACACGGAAGAATGCCAACCGACCTACAAACGGATCGGTTAAGATCTTAAAGACCAATGCTGCCGTCGGCTCGTCATTAGTAGCAGCACGGGTCAATGGCTCATCTGTCTTAGGATGAACACCTGTCACAGGAGGAACATCCAGTGGCGAAGGCAAGAGATCAACGACGCGGTCAAGCATCGTTTGAACACCCTTGTTCTTCAGTGATGAACCGCACAGCACAGGTTGAATTTTACCGGCTAATGTCGCTGACCGCATCGCAGCCAGAATTTCGTCATCGTTGATGGCTTCTTCCATCAAGTATTTCTCAGTCAGGAAGTCGTCATTTTCAACGACCTTTTCGATCATTTCCTGACGGCGAGTCTCTGCCTGTTCACGGTAGGCTTCTGGAATGGGATGGCGTGAAATATCCATACCCATGTCACCTTCGTAGGTGATCAGTTCCATCGACATCAAATCAATGATACCGGCGAAATCTGCGCCTTCGCCATAAGGGATTTGGATCACGCACGGGTTGCCATTCACGCGTTCGATAATCATATCGACACAGCGTTGGAAGTTCGCACCGGTGCGATCCATCTTATTAACGAAGCACAAGCGCGGTACACCATATGTATTCGCTTGCCGCCACACAGTCTCTGACTGCGGTTCTACACCAGCCACCGCGTCAAAAACTACCACACCACCATCCAACACACGAAGACTGCGCTGCACTTCAGCCGTGAAATCGACGTGACCGGGGGTGTCAATAACATTGATTTGATAATCATGCCAAGTTGCGCTAATTGCGGCTGCCGTAATGGTGATGCCGCGTTCGCGTTCTTGTTCCATATAATCGGTTGTAGCAGAACCATCATGCACTTCACCGATCTTGTGGATCATGCCCGTGTAATACAACACGCGCTCGGTGGTTGTGGTCTTGCCTGCGTCAATATGAGCGATGATGCCGATATTGCGCACTTTATTCAGGTCGAGTTTCTTTGTAGCCATGTCACTCTCAAACTAACCAAACATTTGCCTGACAACGGGCGTACTGATTTATACGCCGCCTGATTACGAAACCTACCGGAAATGTGCAAAAGCGCGGTTGGCTTCTGCCATACGATGGGTATCGTCCTTCTTCTTAATCGATGTACCCTGACCAGCAGCGGCATCCAAAATTTCACTAGACAGCTTCTCAGCCATGTTCTTGCCACCGCGACCACGAGAGGTCTCCAGCAGCCAGCGCATTGCCAATGAAGTCGCCCGTGCATATGGAACTTCAACTGGAACTTGGTAGGTCGAACCGCCCACGCGCATCGGTTTCACTTCCACCGACGGAGTCACGTTACGCAGCGCCTGTTCAAACACTTCAATCGGATCACGCTTAGCGCGTTCTTCGATCAAGTTAAACGCTCCGTACATAATCGCCAACGCAGTCGAACGCTTGCCACCGTACATCATACGGTTAACAAACATGGTAACATGCGTATTATTATATTTTTTGTCCGGCGCAACCTTGCGCTTTGCAGGACTATTTCTTCTGGACATAACGCCTCAACCTCTTATTTCTTCTTGCCAGTTGCGGCAGGAGCGCCCGCCTTCGGACGTTTGGCTCCATACTTGCTGCGCGACTGTTCGCGACCCTTCACACCATCGGTGTCCAGCGTACCGCGCACAATGTGGTAACGCACACCGGGGAGGTCTTTAACACGACCACCACGTACCAGTACCACGCTGTGTTCCTGAAGGCTGTGTCCTTCACCGGGAATATAAGCGGTCACTTCAAGTGAATTTGTCAGACGGACACGCGCAACCTTCCGCAAAGCCGAGTTCGGCTTCTTGGGGGTCATGGTCTTCACGACGGTGCAAACACCACGCTTTTGCGGCGCGCCCTTACGACGGCGCGTGCGCTTCTGGCTGTAGGCGTTCAGGGTAAACTGCAAAGCGGGAGCCTTTGATTTGCTCTTCTTCGCCTGCCGCCCCTTACGCACCAACTGATTGATCGTTGGCATACTTTAGCTCCGAAATAATTAACCAATTTCCAGACAAGCAAACGGGCGATCTTCAACCACAGAACGCCCGCAAATCTCTCTCGGTTAGCGAGCATTCCCTATTTACAGGGCGCTTTCGCTGCCATTCGTTCAATTTCGGCGTTCTACATTGCCTCGTTGAAGTTGAGGTTGTGAGCCGTTCGGTTGCGAGAACGAATAGTATCATCGGCTAAAAGCAGAGTCAAGCGGCAATAGTATGATTTATACAGGCTTTATGAGCTACTTTATCCGAATCAATTCCTCATCTAACCTTATTATGACACTATCACAATTCTGTAAGCTGTTAGCCCTCATGTAGGGAATAACATGTTCCGGCCACTTCCCCGCAGAACATATTATCTGTACAATATAGGTCTTCTACAGCGCAATGTTAGAAACACAACATACTGTGTCAGTTTTCACCCACAAGGACGACGATATGCCCGATCAAAACACTGTCACTCTCCGCGATATCATCCCCTCCGATCTCCCGATCTTCTTCATCCAACAACAAGACCCTGATGCGAATTATATGGCAGCCTTCACATCGCGTGATCCATCCGATAGACAGGCGTTCGATCTTCACTGGGCAAAAATTATGAGCGATGACACGGTCATTAATAAGACCATTCTCTATAACGGAGAAATTGCGGGCAACATCGCCAAATTTATCATGTTTGGACAGCCGGAAATCGGTTATTGGATTGGCAAAGAATTCTGGGGTAAAGGCATCGCCACTCAAGCGCTCAAAGCCTTCTTACAGGTCGTCACTATGCGACCGTTATACGCAGCCGCAGCCAAAGATAACGTCGGTTCACTACGCGTTTTACAAAAATGTGGGTTCGTAATTACAGGTTATGATCAAGCTTTTGCCGAAGCACGCGGCGCAGAAATCGAAGAAGCACTTCTCGAGTTGAAATAAGGTTTACGCTATATGCCTTTGAGTCACTGCATCTTTGTATTAAAAATGGCTTGAGAACTCAAATGGCCTCGTTTTGCATGGCTTTTTCACCCATTTCCAAAAATCGCTCAAGTAATTCCTTGCCCTTTACCGTCAACGCATATTCGACCTTAGGCGGCATCGTCGAGTAAACATTATGAACAATCATGCCCTCGATTTCGAGTTGGCGAAGAATCTGAGTTAAACCATGCTGCGAGATACCCCGGATTTGGCTTTGAAGTTCGGCATATCGGCGTGGACGACCATCACGCAGCAAATAAGCGACGAGTACAACCCAGCGACTCGCCAATTGCGATTGATTCACATTTTTGACTGCAAACATATTATTAAATTCCGCAAATTACCTGAACCACTTTTTAGTGTCTGCATATGAAATGGATTTTACTCCTTTATAGCGAAATCTGAAACCACTTGCTAAAACACTTCGCACAAATTCATCAATCTCTTACTGTACTTCTGTCCTAATTACCCGCCGCACATCCTACGCTCACATCCTAATACAATCTCAGTTACGGATAAGCGCAGGGTCTCAATCAGGCAAAAGTTTTGGAATCTCGAACCGCATCGTATTGATTTTGTACTGAACTCATATTCTATTACAAGATAGATGTTAAACAATGGTAGCACCACCCTAAAAGGTGGGTCGTTTTTGCTGAATGAAGTGGCACAATATGACCAACAAGGGTCTTGGAAGTCCCCTCGCCAAAGCATTGGCTGTTGGTGGACTAAAGATGATTGTGCAGCCTTCATCCAGCACTAGACCGGATGCTCAGATTAGAATGGTCCGCTCCAGTCAAAATCGTCTTTCTCGTTAGTGAATTACACTTTCTGCATCATTCGCCGACGTTGAAATTCTGGCCAGACTAGTAATGAGATCAAACCGTTCAGTACGACAATAACGGTGCTGCCTTCGTGACCGAGTACGCCGAGTGGAAGCGGTAGGTTAACCACAAATGTACTGGTAATCAGAAAAGCGATCACAAGCAGTGCAAAGCCGATGTTTTGCCAGACAACACGGCGCGCCTTTTTGCTCAGCTTCAGCGCATAAGAGATGAGTTCCAGCTTATCGCCCATCAGCACCAAGTCAGCGGTTTCCAAGGCGACATCCGTGCCTGCTGCACCCATCGCAATGCCAACAGTGGCTGTCGCGAGCGCCGGAGCATCGTTCACACCGTCACCGACCATAGCTGTCGGGCCAACTTCTACTTCAATTTCCTTGATAATTCGCACTTTGTCATCCGGCATGAGGCCAGCGTACACGGCATCAATGCCTAATTGGTGAGCAATCGTTTGTGCAACACGGGGGTTATCGCCTGTGAGCATCGCCACCCGTTCAATACCCAGTTCATGTAAGTGGCGGATAATGCCGACTGCCTCCGGGCGAAGCTGGTCAGCCATCGCAACGATGCCCATCCAGTCTTGATTATTTTCAGGATGTTCACAATTTTCGCACCGCTGACATCCTCCCTCACGCACGACACCAATAACCGTTTTACCTTCAAGTTCAAGCTGTTCGAGATGGGCAGCCAAGCGCTGGGGGACAGGGTCTTTCTGTTCGAGATATTTGATACTGCCGAGCCGGATGATGCGGTTATCTAATCGAGCTGTAATTCCCAATCCGGTCACTGCTTGGAAATCCTCGACTTCACCGACCGTTAGCTTACGGTGAGCAGCGGCGGACACAATGGCTTTCGCCAGCGGATGAGCAGCGGCGGACACAATGGCTTTCGCCAGCGGATGTTCTGAGCGTGCTTCGACAGCGGCAGCCACACTCAGCAGTTCATCTTCGCAGAGTTCACAACATGACACCACGTCGGTGACAGCCGGTTTCCCCATAGTGAGCGTGCCAGTTTTATCGAAGGCAATCGCCTTGACCGAAGCCATGGCTTCTAAAAATGCGCCGCCTTTGAACAACACGCCATTACGGGCCGCCGCCGCAATCGCCGAGATGAACGACGCGGGTGTGCTAATGATCAACGCACAGGGTGAAGCCACCGTCATCAGCACCATCGCACGGTAGAAATTGCTGTGGAAATCAATCAGACCTAACGCGGGGGGAATAATAATGAACAGCAGCACCCCGCCGATAATCACCATCGCGTAATACTGTTCGAATGTATCTAGGAAACGTTCAGTAGGGGCTTTCGAGTCCTGCGCTTCTTCTACCAGTTTGATGATCCGAGACAGTGTTGTATCGTGGGCAGCCTGCGTCGCCTCGACATCGAGTAAGCCCTGCTGATTGAGCGTTCCGGCAAATACTTTGTCGCCAATCCCTTTTTCAACCGGCATCGACTCGCCAGTAATGGGGGACTGATCTACGGCTGAGCGTCCATTGATGATTAGACCATCGACCGGAATCCGTTCACCGGGTTCGATCAGGACGACATCACCCACGTTAATCCGTTCAATTTTCATCACCTCGATTTGTCCATCGTGGCGCACTTTAGCCTCGGATGGATACAACTTGAGTAATCCGCGAATGGCTTGGCGGCTGCGTCCAATAGCATAAGCTTGAAGCACATTACTGAGGGAAAACAAGAAGAGCAGCATCGCCCCTTCGTGCCACTGGTCAACGAGAGCCGCACCAACAGCAGCCAGTACCATCAGTAGGTCCACATTGATATGACGATGGCGCAGCGCTTCTAGGCTGGCGATGACCCCAAATACGCCACCTGTAATATATGAACTCACATTGAAAATAGTGATTAATGTGTGCGGAGCCTCCAGCCGTTCACTGATGAGACTCAGCGCAATTGCCAACAACGTCAGTACGACGAAACGAGGTTCTAGCCATCCTTGAGATAACCATTTCGGACGTGCTGGTGGATTATCGTTTACATTTTCATTTTGACGACTGAGTGCAGCCATGAGCGCTAACCTTATCTACAAGTGGATATTGTTCTTAACAGCTAAATGCTGATTGATTTCAACTCCGAGCCTTACCTATTATTTGACTTGCGGAGACCGACTGTGAGTCGCCTTAAGCAGATCGAGACTTTCGAAAATTTGTCGATCTTGCGGTTCAAGCTTCTCTAAGAGATCACTCCCAAGCCGCGCGTAGACTCGCTGGGTGAATAGTTCCATCCACACGAATTGTCGGGCAATCAAAACAAGGTTTGCATTCCGTGTAATGGTCGCCATCATTTCCCGTCTCTTGCTGGCGATCAGCGTTTCTTTGCTATCAGCCACCACCAGCAGCGTATCGTTTATGCCTTGAAGCTGGCTTTCCAGCGGCGGATGTCGCGCTACATTCCCATATTCAAGTTCGCGTTCCCCAAGCAGTAATGTGCTTACCTTTAAGCCGCGTTCACAGGCACTTTTGATCTCCGGGGTTAAAGTGTCTACATCTTCGTCCATGAGTACGAGAAATACTTCAGACTGAGCTTCGCGAATCATTTGGGCGGCGTAGGTCAATGCCAGCCGTTGTCCACTGATCGTCCAAATGCGCTCGTCATCGGTCGTGGTATAGAGTGTATTCAGTCCTTCACGCAGATTTGAAAGGAGTTGCCGGTGATCATCTTCGTGACGTTCTAGCAGCAGTTCAGGCGCGACAGGCCGGTATAAGGTTGCACGATCCTCAACACTTTCCAGAA
>APMI01020772.1_pt1 | contig 10856 bp, 10 predicted proteins | sample 667938 | NCBI WGS metagenome assembly APMI01 (sample SAMN01084076, study PRJNA167559) | wastewater metagenome | biome: Wastewater | place: Denmark: Ejby Moelle, Odense | collected 2011-11-28
GGGCCAGACGCTGGCCAGCGTCTGGGCGAAGGGCGAGGCCGTGCCGATTGTCGATCTTGCGGCCGCTTCAGCGGTTCCCGTGCGATTGCGATCCGAGCAGCGGCAGGAATATCGCCCCGTAAGGGGGGGGATCAGGGGCGCAGATGCCGCTCGAGGTCGGCCGCCATACCGGCAGCCTCTTCCTCAAGAAAGGTGATGAAGCGTTTGATCTGCGTCAGCCGGTTGCTACGCGCCGGATACCATAGGGACACTCTATATGGCACCGGCACGGACAGACGCCGAAAGACGACCGCGCCCCCGATGTGGCTGGCCGCAGTCAGCGGGTTGATCACAGAGACGCCGACGCCCGCCGCAACCATTGTGCAGACGCTGGCCGCGGTCGTGGTCTCGGCGGCATAATCACGGGCCACCCCAGCCTCGTGGAATACAACATCGAGCTTGTGCCTATAGGGATCGTTCTGGCCGAAATAGATGAAGGGCTGGCCTGCGAAATCCGCTGCGGTGAGTTCGGTACGCAAGGCAAGCGGATGGCCTTGGGGCAAGACGCATACCATATCGCCCACGAATACCGCGGCGCCGGTGGTGCTTTCGCGCTCAAACAGGTTCTCGGCCAGACAAAGATCGAAAACCTGTGTCGTCATCTCCTGTCGCAGCGACAGTTCCTCATGCGAATGGATCGAGAATTGCACCGGCGGCCGCGTTCCGACAAACCGCTGGATCACACGGGGGATGATTGATTCTGCATAGGCCGGAATGCTGGCGATGCGAAAGTTCGCCGCATTGCGGGTGCGGATCGCCGAAGCGGCCCGGCTGATCTCGTCCAGGCCGATAAAAGAGCGGAGCACCACCTCATGCAGCAAGACGGCCTGCTCGGTCGGCGTCAGCCGCTTGCCAAATCGCTGAAACAGATCGAACCCCATCCTGCTTTCGATCTCGCGCAATTCACGGCTGAGGGTGGGTTGCGAGCTGCCCAGCCTTGCGGCAGCGGCGGTGATACTTTTGTGCACCATGATCGCGTTGAAGACGTCGATCTGGCGCTGGTTCAGTTTCATGATCCACCCCCATTTTCGATCTTATATATCGAAAACGCATAAGATAGGGCTATGAAGTATTTCGTTGGCATGAAAACTTCTGGAACAGTGGCGGAAATCTGCATCAGCCAAGGCGCCACGATGACTGAATCCGCCATCCTTGCCCGTGACGCCATGCTTGGCGATACTGTCTGTCGCGATCCCTCCGAGGAGTGGCTGACGCGCCGCAAGGGCGCGCTGTGCGCCGAAGGGGTGCCGCTGGCCCGCATCGCCGCTGCCGTCGGAACACCGTTCTATGCCTATTCGGCGGCAACCCTGCGCGCTGGGTATGGCGCGCTGTCAGCGGCGGTCGCGCCGCACGGGGTCTCTGTCTGTTTTGCCGTCAAGGCCAACAGCAACACGCATGTCCTTGCCGAATTCGCCCGACTGGGGGCCGGAATGGACATCGTTTCGGGGGGCGAGATGACGCGGGCGCTGGCGGCGGGCACCCCTGCCGAGCGGATCATCTTTTCCGGTGTCGGCAAGACCGGGGACGAGATCCGCGCTGCACTCAAGGCCGGACTGCACCAGATCAACGTCGAAAGCGCGGCCGAGCTGGAGGCTGTCGCCGCCATCGCGCGCGAAATGGGTCTGCGCGCGCCGGTGGCGCTGCGCGTCAACCCCGATGTGGACGCGCTGACCCACGCCAAGATCACCACCGCCCGCAAGGACAGCAAGTTCGGCATCGCCATCGCCGAGATCCCTGCGCTGTACGCAGCCGCCGCGGCCCGGCCCGAGCTGCGGGTTGTGGGGCTGGCGCTGCATATCGGCTCGCAGATTCTGGACCTGACGCCATTTCGCCTGGCATGGACCGCGATGGCCACCCTGATCCACGAACTGCGCGCGGCAGGCGAAAAGGTGGAACGGCTGGATCTTGGCGGCGGTCTGGGCATCGGCGGCGACGGCCAGCCCGGCCCGGACATCGCCGAATATGGCCGTCTTATCGGCCAGACGGTCGGCGGCCTGGGCCTGAAGCTGAATGTCGAGCCGGGGCGGTGGCTGTGTGGCCGCGCCGGGGTTCTGGTGACGCAGGTGCTTTATGTAAAGCCCGGCGACGGGGCGGATTTCATCATCCTCGATGCCGCCATGAATGACTTGATGCGGCCTGCCCTATATGACGCGCATCACCCGGTCAGCCCGGTTCATGTCCCGCGTGGCGCCACCCTGCGTCGCGCCTGCCGACTGGTCGGCCCGATCTGCGAAAGTTCGGATGATTTCGGGGCATATCATGACCTTGGCTCTCTTCTAGCGGGGGATCTTCTGGCCTTCCGCGACGCTGGGGCCTACGGTGCAACCATGTCATCCACCTACAACTCGCGCGATCTGATTCCAGAGGTTCTGGTGGATGGTAACCAGTTTCGGGTGATCCGTCGCCGCGTCGATATTCACGAGGCGCTGCGGCTGGAACAGCCGGGCCCCTGGCAGGGGGCAGACTGAACGCGCGAAAGAAGGGGGGCACCCTGCGGCAGGGCCCAACCGCAACAACAAGTCGCACGGAGCCGCAGACAGCGGCAAAACCGCCAACCGACAACGAGGTATAACGTGACCAAGAAAATGAAACTGCTTCTGGCCTCGGGCCTGGCCAGCCTTGTGCTGATGTCCCCCGCCCTGGCCGAGAACATGCTGCGGATCTCCTATCCCGAGGATCCGAAAACCGCCGACGTGCAGATGACGACGGATTCCTACACCCTGCCGCTGAACATCTTCGACCGGCTGGTCGAATCCGAGACCACCGGCCCCGGAGTTTCGGCGCTTGTGCCGGGTCTGGCCGAAAAATGGGAGATTTCGGCCGACGGGCTGACCTATACCTTCCACCTGCGCGCGGGCGTCAAGTTCCACGACGGCGCGGTCCTGAAGGCCGATGACGTGGTTTACACCTTCGACCGGATGCTGAACCCGGCGACCAAGGCGCTGAACACCGACATCCTGACCTTCATCGCCGGCGCGCAGGAACGGATGGACGGCAAGGCCGACAGCGTGTCGGGCCTGAAGGCGTTGGATGACCAGACCGTGCAGATCACGCTGACGCAACCCTATGCGGCGTTCCTGGCACTCCTCGCCTCGCCCGGCGCCTCGATTTACGAGCGCGCCTTTACCGAGAAGGCGGGCGACCAGTTCGGCCTGACGCCGGAAACCACCAACGGCACCGGCCCCTTCATCCTGACCGACTATACCCTCAACGACAGCGAGACGCTGGAGGCGAACGAGAACTACTGGCGCGGGCGGCCCAAGCTGGACCGGCTGCTGATCCGCGTGGTGTCGGATTCCGAAACCCTGCGGATGTTGTTCGAATCCGATGAGATCGACGTGTTCGACCTCGATTACGCGCCGACCCAGACGCCCTACTTCTACGGCAGCGACCAGTGGAAGGATCAGGTGCGGTCCGGCCCGCGCGTCGGCATCTACTATTACAACATCAACCAGCTGAAAAAGCCGTTCGATGACGTGCGGGTGCGGCAGGCCTTCCAGATGGCGATCGACCGGCAGACCATTCTGGACAAGAACTTCTACGGCAAGGGCAAGCTGGAAGACGGCGTGATGCCGCGTGGTCTGGCCTGCTATATGCCCGCCACGCCGATCGAGTACAACCCCGCCAAGGCCAAGGAACTGCTGAAAGAGGCGGGTTATCCAGACGGGGTCGAGATCAACCTGCAACAGGTGTCGAGCTGGTCAACGAAATGGTCTGACATGAACCAGATCATTCAGGCCCAGGTGGCCGAGGCCGGGTTCAAGGCCAATATCGTCACCACCGACGAGGCGGCCTTCCTTGCCGCCCGCAAGGTGGGCGAGGCCGAGGCCTATACCCAGGTCTGGTCGGCCGACTTCAACGACCCCGACAACTTCTTCTACACCTTCTTCTCGGAATCCGGCACCAAGACGCGCGGCTACAACAACAACGACCCCGAGGTTTTCGCCGCCATCGAAAAGGCGCGCGGCATGACCGACCAGGCCGAACGCTGCAAGCTGTATCAGGATCTGACGGCGCAGATCGTCGGCAAGGATGCCGCCTGGGTGCCGCTGTTCAGCCTGGACCACAGCTATGTGGTGCAGCCCCGCGTCAAGAACTTCACCGTGCCGTGGAACGGCTGGAGCGACATGAACTATTACAACGTCGAGGTCGAGTAAGGGCCATGGGCCGGGGGGTCTGCCCCCCGGCCCGCAGCCTTGTGGCGCCGCAGAAAGAGCACCCCCTCAATGTTGATGTTCGCCGTCAGACGCATCCTCGTGTCGATCCCGGTCCTGATCGGGATCACGCTGATCCTGTTCGTCATGCTGAACGTGGTTCCCGGCGACCCCATCGCGCTGATGATGAAGGAACATGCCAGCCCTGAGGTCATCGCGCGGGTGCGCGAGCAAATGCACCTCGATGACCCGATGATCAGCCGTTACTTCAGCTTTCTGTGGAACGCCGTGCAGGGCGATCTGGGCAATTCGATCAAGCTGAACCGCCCGGTGACGGACCTGATCCTCAAGGCCTTTCCCAACACGCTGCTGCTGGCGGTCTGTGCCGCGCTGGTCTCGTGGGTGGTGGGCATTCCGGCGGGCATCCTGTCGGCGGTGCGGCGCGACAGCTTTCTGGACCGCTTTTTCATGGGCTTTTCGCTTCTGGGCGTGTCGATGCCGATCTTCTGGTCGGCGCTTCTCTTGCAATACGTCTTCGCCATGAAGCTGAAACTGCTGCCGGTCTCGGGCTTTTACGGCTGGCAATATCTGGTGCTGCCGTCGATCGTGCTGGGCTGGTCCTCTGCCGGCGTCATCGCCCGGCTGACGCGATCGAGCCTCTTGGAGGTGATGCGGCTGGATTATATCCGCACCGCCCGCGCCAAGGGGCTGCGCGAGACCGGGGTGATCACCCGCCATGCGCTGAAAAACGCGCTGATCCCGGTGGTGACGATCATGGCGATCCAGGTCGCGGGCCTGCTGTCGGGCGCGGTGATCACCGAGGCGATCTTTTCCATCCCCGGCGTCGGGCGGATCACGGTCAGCGCGATCTCGTCGCGCGACATGCCGCTGTTGCAGGGGGCGGTGCTCTTTGCCACGGTTCTGGTGATCCTTGGCAATCTGGTGGCCGACATCCTCTATTCCATCCTTGACCCGCGCATCCGCGCCCAGATGCGGAGCGAGGCGTCGTGACCCATACCTCTGATCTGGCCCCCGATTTGCCACCCGATCTGGCCCCGGCCCACGAGGCGCTGGAGGAAGCGAGCTTCCTGCGCGATACCGTCCGCGCCTTTCGCCGGAACCGCATGGCGATGGTTGGCCTCGCCTTCGTGGTGGCGCTGGTCGTCTGCGCGGTCTTTGCCCCCTGGATCAGCCCGCACGACCCCTATCGCGTGGCGCTGGATGAACAGCTGCTCGGCCCGTCGCGGACCTATTGGCTCGGCACCGACAATTTCGGCCGCGACGTGCTGACCCGCATCCTTTACGGCGCGCGCATCTCGCTGGTGGTGGGCATCGTGCCCAGCCTGATCTCGCTCGCCATCGGGGCGGTCATGGGCATTCTCAGCGGCTATCTTGGTGGACGGACCGACTTCGTTGTCATGCGGCTGGCCGACATGATGATCGCCTTTCCCTCGCTGCTTCTTGCGATGGTGGTGATGTACACGCTGGGGGCGAACCTTCTGAACATCTTCCTCGCGCTGGCGCTGGTCGGCTGGGCCTCGGTCGCGCGGGTGGTGCGGTCGCAGACGCTGGCCCTGCGCGAGAAGGAATTCATCGAGGCGGCGCGCGCCAACGGCACCTCGCGCAGCCGCATCATGTTCGGCCACATCTTTCCCAACGTGATCCCGACGCTGATCGTGCTGTTCTCGCTGTCGATCCCCGAGGCGATCATGTGGGAATCGAGCCTGTCGTTCCTGGGCGTCGGCGTCCAGCCGCCCGAGGCGAGCTGGGGCCTGCTGGTCGCCAAGGGCAAGGAATACATGTTCCAGGCCCCCACCGTCGCCATCGCCCCCGGCATCGCCATTCTGCTGACGGTGCTGGCGTTCAATTTCATTGGCGACGGGCTGCGCGACGCGCTTGACCCGTCGATGAAGGATTAGGCCATGGCGGATAACATCCTTTCCGTGCGCGGCCTGACCACCGAGTTTTCCGGCGGGCGCGGCGATGTGCGGGTGCTGGACGACCTGTCCTTTGACGTGGGGCGCGGCCGCATCGTCGGGCTGGTCGGCGAAAGCGGTTCAGGCAAGAGCATGACGGCGCTGTCGCTGATGGGCCTTGTGCCGCAGCCGCAGGGGCGCGTGACCGCCCGGTCGATCCTGCTTGATGGCACCGAGATTTCCAGACTGGGGCCCGCAGGGATGCGCGCACTTCGCGGCCGCGACATCGCAATGGTGTTCCAGGAACCGATGACCAGCCTGAATCCCGTCCGCAAGGTCTGGGAACAGGTGGGCGAGCCACTGGCGATCCATCACGGCCTTGGCCGCCGTGCCATCCGCGCTCGGGTGCTGGAAATGTTCGAGATGGTCGGCATCCCCGACCCGAAAACCCGGCTGGACGCCTATCCGCACCAGTTATCGGGCGGGCTGCGCCAGAGGGCGATGATCGCCATGGGTCTCATCTGCGAGCCGAAGCTGCTGATCGCGGATGAACCGACGACGGCGCTGGACGTGACGACGCAGGCACAGATCCTGCGGCTGATGCGCGAATTGCGCGACCGGGTGGGCACCTCGATCATCATGATCACCCATGATCTCGGCATCATCGCCGAGATGTGCGACGAGGTGAACGTGATGTATGCGGGTCAGATCGTCGAACAGGCCGATGTGTTCGATCTGTTCGAGAAGCCTTCGCACCCCTACACCCGCGGCCTTCTTGCCTCGATCCCGCGCGCAACCGAGCCTCGGGCGGGGCGGCGGATGCCCTCGATACCCGGTATGGTGCCCAATCTGGCAAAACTGCCGCCCGGTTGCCGTTTCAGCCCGCGCTGCGCCGAAGCGATGCCGATCTGCCGCCGCCCGCCCGACCTGGCTACGCTGGACGGGGGCCATGTCGCACGCTGCTGGCTGCATGCCGCGCCCGATACCCGCCCCATGGGAGAGACCGCATGACCGCCTCTGACATCGTTCTGTCGGTCCGCGACGTGACCAAGCACTACCGCGTCGGCGGCGGTTTTGCCGGTGGTCCGGCCAAGGTGGTGCGCGCGGTCGATGGTGTCACGCTGGATATCCGCGCGCGCGAAACCTTTGCGCTGGTCGGAGAATCCGGTTGCGGCAAGACCACGCTGGGCCGCGTCATGCTGCGCCTGCAAGAGCCGACCTCGGGCCAGATCGACTATCGCGGCACCGATCTGACGGGGCTGGACGAGGCGGCGATGCGGGCCTTGCGCAAGCGGCTTCAGATCGTGTTTCAGGATCCCTATGCCTCGCTGAACCCCCGGATGCGGATTGGCGAAATTCTGGCCGAACCGCTGCGCAGCCATGGCTATGGCCCGCCCGCCGACATTCGCGACCGCTGCGCCGAGTTGTTGGAGATGGTAGGGCTGCGCAAGCAGTATCTGCACAACTATCCCCATCAGTTTTCCGGCGGCCAGCGCCAACGGATTGGCATCGCCCGGGCGCTGGCGAACAACCCCGATTTCGTGGTTTGTGACGAAAGCGTCTCGGCGCTGGATGTGTCAATCCAGGCGCAGGTGCTCAACCTGCTGGCCGATCTTCAGGACCGGCTGAAGCTGACGTATTTCTTCATCACCCACGACCTTGCCGTCGTGCGCCAGTTTGCCGACCGGGTGGGGGTGATGTTTCTGGGTCGTCTGGTGGAACTGGGCACGACCGAAGAGTTGTTCGCCCAACCGCTGCACCCCTATACCATGCTGCTGATGTCGGCAGTGCCGCGTCCTGATCCGCGCCAGCGTGGGCGTGACCGACCGATGATGCAGGGAGAGATTCCCAGCCCGATGCACCTGCCGTCCGGATGCCGGTTCCATACCCGCTGCCCCTTCGCGCAAGAGATTTGCCGCCGCGAAGACCCCTCGTTGCAAGCCATCGGCAGCCGCGCCGTGGCCTGCCATTTCCCATTGTCCGGCTGAGGAGACCCCAATGGACCTGATCGTGACCCGGCAGGGCGATATCTGGCAGGCACGCTTTGGCGACAGGATCTGGCGCGCGGCGGTGGGCCGTAGCGGCATCGCGCCAAAGCGGGCCGAGGGTGACGGCATCAGCCCGACAGGCTGCTGGCCGATCCGCCGCGTGCTTTACCGTGCCGACAAGCTGCCATCGGCACCGGTAACGGTGTTTCCAACCGCAGTCATCGCCCCGGATGACGGCTGGTGCGATGCGCCGGAACACCCCGCCTACAACCGCCCCGTCAAGCTGCCATTCGCCGCAAGCCATGAGGAGATGTGGCGAGCAGATGACCTTTATGACATCGTGGTGGTGTTGGGCCAGAATGACGACCCGGTGATACCGGGGGCGGGAAGTGCGATCTTTCTGCACGTCGCCAGCGCAGGCTATGGCTCGACCGCCGGCTGTGCCAGCATGACCCGAGACGACCTGCTGGAGTTTCTGGCACTGGCCGGACCAGATACCCGGCTCTGCTTTCGCGAAGCGCCGTGACAGCTAGGCACATGGCAGGGATCGACATGAAGGTGCTGGAAAGGGCCTTGGACCTTCTGCCAGATCACTATCGCGGACCCGCCGGGGTTGCGGGCGTGGTCTATCAGGGACAGGTCGTTGCGCGGCGTGCCTGGGGTTATGCCGATGTGGCCCGGCGATTGCCGATGACAACGGCGCGGCGGATGCCGATCTGCTCGATCTCGAAACAGATGACCTGCGCGCTGTTGCTGGACTTGTTCGACGACCCTGAAGTTTTGGCTCCGCTGTTGCCCGACCTGCTGCCAAATTTCGCTGGCCCGCTGCCCACTGTGGCGCAGCTCTGTCACAACCAGTCGGGCCTGCGCGATTATTGGGCACTGACCGTGCTGCATGGAGCAGCCCCCGAGGGGCGTTTTACCGAAGCCGATGGCCTTGATCTGCTAGGCCAGGCCCGCCACGGCCAATTCCCGCCAGGCAAGCAATACTCTTATTCCAACGGAAACTATCGCCTGTTGGCCGAATTGATCCGTCGCGCAACCGGGTGCGATTTCGGCGACCTTTTGGCCGAGCGCATCCTGCGCCCTGCCGGTATGCCGACGGCCGGGCTGGTTGCCGATATGCGCCAGCGCGTGGACGAAGTGATCGGCTATGAGGGCAACGATGAGGTTGGCTTTCTGCCTGCCGAAAGCGCGATCACTTGGTTCGGAGATTCGGGCGTCTCTGCCTCGCTCGACGATATGTTGGCTTGGGAGACATATATCGACGCTGGCCGCGATGATCCTAGGGCGCTTTACAACCGTATCTCGGCACCGGTGTGGTTTGCCGATGGCAAACCGGCCTCCTACGGGTATGGCCTGCGCCGCTATCGGCGGGGTGGTGTCGAGATCACCGCACATGGTGGCGGGGTGCGGGGCTTTTGTTCCTATCGGCTGCATGTGGCCGCCGAACGGTTATCAGTCGTGGTGATCTTCAACCACGAGGCCAGCGCAATGCGCGCGGCCGAAGGGGTGATGGCCGCGGCGCTTGGGTTGGAAACCGCATCGGCGGGCGGCCCGGGCAAAGGCTGGGATGGCCTTTGGTATGATGAGGAGAATGCGCTTTTCCTGCGCACCCGCGATGTACCGGGCGGGGTGCGCCTGTATTATGCGGTGTCGCCCGTTATTGTGCCACAGACCGCCGAGGGCGAAGCCGCAGGCGCCGAACTGTCGCTGCGCCGTGAAGGCGACCTTTTGGTGATGGAGCGTGCCGCGGAAAACCGGACCGTGCGTGCCCGCAGGTTGCATCCCTTGGATTGGGCCGATGCTACTCGCATCGCCGGGCGATATCATTCCGACGAAATTGGTGCGTCGATGGTCATCGAGGCTCGTGACGGGGCAGCCGCCATCGGCTTCGAGGGAATGCTTGGCCTTGGCCCGATGGAGCGGATGTATCCCTTGGCATGTGACCTGTGGTCGGTTACCAGCCGCCGCGCCATGGATGCGGCCCCGCCAGGCGAATGGACCCTGCAAATCCGTCGCGATGAGGGCGGGCAGGTGGTCGGACTGACCATCGGCTGCTGGCTCGCGCAGAAGATAGATTACTCCTTATGCGAAAGACAAGGATGATCGGTTGCCCGAACTTGCGCCGACTTAGAGGAGGCTCTTGATCCCAGCTCTTGGCTTTCACTGGAAAAGGGTTCACGCAGGCAAGGGGGCGCGGATCAGTTGACAGAATGCAGACAGTTGACGCGGTTCTGCCATGACGTTTTCTCTTCATTGAAATGCAGCTTACTCCGGCCGGGATTATGCTGCGAAAGACATCGATGAGTTCTATAATCCCGTCAGGCGGCATTCATCGCGCGGCTACCAAAGTCCTGTCGTCTTCGACCGGAAGGCCCAAAGCAAGATGTCGTCGATGCGCGGCGCGGGATGGCCGTTAGCGATGGCGGTCAGGTTTTTTGCACATTTAGGCGTAAGGTTCGACAGCGTTCAGCTTGCAGGTTTCGATCAGTGAGGCCATACGCGCCCCGGCGCATACTGCCCTTGCTCGAGGATCTGCAAAAGCTGGAACGCGGGCTGACCGTCGATCCGTTGAACCCGCTGTTCCGCGATATCGGCATCAATCACCTGAAAAGTCGCCTGCGGTCGCATCCCGATGTCGCGGCGGCCCACCACGCCGATCTGGTGGCCGAGATTCTGGTCTGACGGATTGTCATCAACAAAACGCCCGCCATACTGGCGGGGGGTTTTTTTTTTTTTTGGGTGAGGGGGGGGCG
>APMI01027764.1_pt1 | contig 10855 bp, 9 predicted proteins | sample 667938 | NCBI WGS metagenome assembly APMI01 (sample SAMN01084076, study PRJNA167559) | wastewater metagenome | biome: Wastewater | place: Denmark: Ejby Moelle, Odense | collected 2011-11-28
TGAAACCATTCGTCATTGATCGGATCGAAGAATATTTACAGCAGATTTCGGACTTGACTAGTGAGCGATTGGCCCGCGCAAGGTGTTGAGAGGGTTATTGTATGTCTGAGGTAGACGAAAAAGCTGACGCCCCCATGATTGTGCGGGCAATGGATATTGGCAAATTTGTCCGAGTCAACGACTCGTTCAAAGTTAAGGTAGGTTTTGACGCCGCTGAACTTGCTGAAAAACCCTTCCTCGACTGGATCGACCCTCGCGACCGTACGATTGTCCAAGCTGCGTTTGAAAACAACGAGAGATCGTTTTTTGCCCGCCATATAACGCGAGACGGCAATACGCTGCAATTACAAATACAGCAGGCAAAACATGAGGACGGCCATTTTGTACTCGGCCGGTGCTCCAGGCTCCCAACTCAACTCGTATCTGATGAAGCAAGGTCCGCCGAGGCTACGGTTTCGGGTACGCTTGATGCCATAGCACGGATCATTGAGGAGCAGAACCCTGGCTACAAGTGCTCAATATTACTTGTCGCCGACGGCCGCTTTGTTTTCGGTGCCGGCCCCAGCCTGTCAGCAGAATACAACTCGGCTGTAAATGGCTATGCGATCGGGCCGACTGTCGGTTCCTGTGGCACTGCGATCTTCTGGAACACTCCTGTCATCGTTGAGGACATACAAGCGGATCCCCTTTGGTCACCTTTGGCCGAGCTTGCGAAGAAGGCGGGCGTAGCTGCTTGCTGGTCCCATCCTTTTGTCTGTAGCAGTGGCAAGGTGCTGGGAGCCTTGGCGCTCTACTCCCCAGAGCCTCGCACTCCGACGCCTGAGCAATTAAGACTGCTGAGGGCATCTGCGCGCATAACCGGCCTGGCCGTTGAGCGTGGACGTGCTGAAGAGGAGCTGAAACGTGCCGATGAAGTCATCAAAGAGGTGAGCAATCAGTTGCAAGCCACGCTGAATGCCTTGCCCGATCTTCTGTTTGAAGTGGACTCCGAAGGCCGTTTCATCAGATACCACACCCATCGCACCGACCTGCTGGCGGTCCCGCCGGAAGCGTTTATTGGCAAGCGGTTTGCTGATGTACTGCCCCCAGATGTCGTTGGCCCCTGTCAACGTGCCATTGATGAGGCCGCGCAAAAAGGCTTTTCTTATGGTGAGACTTACCGGCTCGCCTTGCCGCAAGGGGAACACTGGTTTGAACTCTCCGTCGCTCCCTTGCCTGCGGATGACAATTCTAACCAGCGCTTCGTCATAATCAGCCGCGACATCACCGATCGAAAAAATGCCGAGAAACAGATCGAACAACTGGCCTACTTTGACACGCTCACCGGGCTCCCCAACCGCCGCATGCTGACCGACCGCCTGCTTCAGGCCCTGGCACAGGCCAAACGCTTTGATCGCGCGCTGGCCGTCATGTTTCTTGACCTGGACGGGTTCAAGGTGGTCAACGACACGTATGGGCATGACGCAGGCGACAAATTCCTTATAGAAATGACCGCGCGCTTGGGCAACTGCATCCGCAGCGGCGATACTGTAGCGCGGCATGGCGGTGACGAATTCATTATTGTTTTGAGCGAAATCAACGGACCAGACGATGCCGCCGTGGTGGCGGAAAAAATCGTTGCCGCACTGAGAGAGCCGGTTCCTCTGGAAGGCCATGTAGTGCAGGTCTCCGTCAGCGTCGGCATCGCCGTCCGGCCCATCAACGGAACGGAAGACGCCCAGGCGCTCATGAAAGCCGCGGACGGCGCCATGTATGCCGCAAAAGCGGCAGGACGCAATGGATATCGGTTCAGCGAGAACGAGTCAGGGAAATCCGGGACATAGCATTCTATGTGTATTGTATGATTCATTCTGTGGGGTAATTCAGCCAAACACCCCATCACAGCCGATTTACACCGCCTGGGTCTGGAGGGTAAGTAGCGTTTTCCGGTAAGCAGTCGCCCGGACTTGGCGGCTCATCTTTTTTGGCAAAGCGAAGCAGCGCAGCCGCTCAAGTGACAAGCTCTCAATGGCTCTTGAGACTGAGTTGCTGACCGTGGGTAACCATGTCGGGCGACTGCTCGAATCTCCAAGCGGCCATTGAACCAATGCAGCGAGGAATGACTCCTGTGGGCACGTTGCTGACCTGCTGACCTTCGTGGGTCAAAATTAAGACGATGGCGCAGGTAATTTTTGCTGCGTTGCTGACACTACCGTCCGATCAGCCTGTTTAGCAGCGGCTCAAGCATTTTTTCGTCGACAGGTCCGAGATGTGTCATCTCGACGTTCCCGTCACGACCGATCACCAAAGTCAGGGGCAGGCCCTTGATTTCCAGCACCGAACTCTGGCTGGCGAAGTCCGAGACCAGTAGCGGATAGGATACGGGCGTGGTTTTGACAAAGGCCTGCATCTTTTCGACATCGTCGAGGCCGATGCCGACGAACTGTACTCCCCAGCTTGCATAGTGTTCATGCAAACGAGATAAGGCCGGCATTTCCCTGACGCAGGGCGCGCACCAGCTGGCCCAATAGTTGACCACCAGCACCTTGCCGCGCCACTGTGCAATTGCCTGTGGCCGACCTGCGAGATCGGGCAGGTTCAGGGAGAAAATGTTATCGACCGCTTTTTGCGCCGCTTCCGGCGAGAGCTTTGGCGCGGTCAACAAGCCCTGCGGAATTCCATTGGTCGGCGGCGGCTCAAGGACAAACAGGCGGTACACCAGCAGCGCGATGGTGGCCAGCGTCGCGATGCCGACGAGTACCGTCAACGCCAGCATGTTCGATGGTTTCATCTGTTCTTGCGGGCGGACATGATCTTCAGGCAGACCAGCACGAACATCAGCCCGCCGATGATGGCGATAAGCCCACCCAGCCCCATCATGCCCATGCCGATTTTCTGTGGCAGTGTGGTCAGCGCCTGCTCCGCGCCCGCGACCTTGCGCTGCACGCCATAACCCCCCGACCACGCCAGACCGAGCACGTGAATCAACTGGCCGGCGCCATAGACGTAAGGTTGCCACAGCGCCATCCGGCTTTCTGCCTTGCCGTAACCGAGCGTCGGCAGGAGCACGTAAACCAGACCCATGAAGGCTAGGGTCACGCCGACGGTCGATCCATGATAATGCGCCGGGATAACGACATTGACCCCTTCAATCATGTAACCGAGCACGCCCCCCAGGGCAAACAGGGTGAATGAAGTGACAAAAGCCGATTTGGCCGGGGAGCCAGCCACACCGCGCACGCTCCAGAGTGACCACGCGCCCAGCAGAATCAGCGGACCCATATATGGATGGCCCCAGATCATCAATTTCGCAAAGAGCTCCATGTGCGTCAGGGAGCCGGGTGTTACCGCCAGATAAAACAAAGGAACCACCAGCAGGGGCAAGGCAGCGACAACAAACAAAACGGATAGCGCTCGTGGAGAGGCTGCTGATGGCCGCCCCAGATAGTTGGCAATCCACAGCCAGGCCAGGACCATCAGGAGCGAGTGCTGAAACTGCAGGACATGACCGCCACCCCAGAACATCACCTCGTAGTAGATCTTCTCTTCAACCGGGGGTACGACAGCCCACGACCACACGAAGGCGGCCAGTGCGAAGAATGCTGCCAGGGCGCCGAGGAAGGCCCCGAGTCGCAGGGGCTCGGCAAGAAAGCGGCCTGGCCAGGTGGTGATCAGTGCGCGCAAAACAGCCAGACCGAAACCGGCACCGCAGATCCACAGCGAAGCAAAAAACAAGGGCTGCTGAAGCACCGGGATGTAGTTATTGAGTACCGGTTCGGCACCGGGAAAGAACGGAGAAACGGTCATCACGGCAGTTCCCAGGGCGGCGAGCGCGAATCCGCTCCAGCCCATCCAGGCGAGTCGGGCCGTACCGAGTGCGCTCCAGATCACCGCGGCGAACGCCATGAACCAGATGGCGACTGAAAGATCCACATGCACAACCAGCGCAGACCGGAAGAATTCCTTGAGCGGAAAAACATCCTGTATTCCAGGCGTGCGCGACAAGACCAGCAGAATGGCCAGCAGGCCCGAGCCCACCAGTGCCATCAAGCCCAACCACAGCCAGGCCCGAGCCAGTGCTGCGGGTGCCCCGGACGGGTCGATCGTTACTTCCGAATTCACAACCTTCACAGCATTCACAGCATTCACCGCCGCCTCGCGAAAAATAGCAGAGTATAAAGCCAGGCCCATGGTTACTCAAACGTTCATCCCGCTACAGCGCCTAGGCCCGAGAAGACCTGACAAGCACCTACGCAATCTGACGTATTCCGGCAGTCGCGCCAACTCTTTACTCTGAGATTGCGCTGCACAAACCGATCCCAACATCAGAGGAGCTTCCATGAGTAATCGTCGCAATTTCATCAAGGCAACCGCCCTGTCAGTAGGTCTGGCCTCCGCCGGCCTGCTTTCATTCGCGGCCAATGCTGCCGACACGATCAAGGTCGGCGTACTTCATTCCCTGTCGGGCACCATGGCCATTTCGGAAACCGCGCTGAAAGAAACCGCGCTGATGACCATCGCCGAAATCAACAAGGCGGGTGGTGTCATGGGTAAACAACTGGAGCCGGTGGTCGTTGATCCGGCGTCCAACTGGCCGCTGTTTGCTGAGAAGGCGCGCCAACTGCTGACACAGGACAAAGTGGCCGTAACCTTCGGTTGCTGGACATCGGTGTCGCGTAAATCGGTCAATCCGGTGTTCAAGGAACTCAACGGGCTGCTCTTCTACCCGGTGCAATACGAAGGCGAAGAGCTTGAGAAGAACGTGTTCTATACGGGTGCTGCGCCTAACCAGCAAGCGATTCCGGCCGTCGAATATCTGATGAGCAAGGATGGCGGCGAAGCCAAGCGCTTCGTACTGCTTGGCACGGACTACGTCTATCCGCGTACGACCAACAAGATCCTGCGCGCCTTCCTGCACAGCAAAGGCGTGACCGATGCCGACATCATGGAAGAATATACCCCGTTCGGCCATTCCGACTATCAGACCATCATCGCCAAGATCAAGAAGTTCTCGTCCGAAGGCAAGAAGACCGCCGTGGTATCCACCATCAACGGCGATTCCAACGTGCCTTTCTACAAAGAACTGGGTAATGCCGGTTTGAAAGCAACCGATGTGCCGGTGGTAGCCTTCTCGGTGGGTGAAGAAGAACTGCGCGGCGTCGATGCCAAGCCGCTGGTCGGTCACCTGGCTGCATGGAACTACTTCATGTCGCTGAAGAACCCGGCGAATGCCAAGTTCGTCAAGATGTACAAGGACTGGGCGGTCAAGAACAAGCTGCCGAACGCCAGCACGGTCGTGACCAATGACCCGATGGAAGCCACCTACGTCGGCATCCACATGTGGGCGCAAGCGGTTGAGAAGGCCAAGTCGACCGATGTCGACAAAGTCATCGCAGCCATGGGCGGCCAGACTTTTGCAGCTCCGGACGGCTTCACGATCAAGATGGACGAGAAGAACCACCATCTGTGGAAGCCGGTATTCATCGGCGAAATCAAGGCTGACGGCCAATTCAACGTGGTCTGGAAGACACCCGGCCCGGTTCGTGCTCAGCCATGGAGCCCCTTCATTCCGGGTAACGACAAGAAGAAAGAGGTGCCGGAAGGAATGTAATCAGACCAGCAGGCATGTCATGTTCATCGGGGGCTTCGGCCCCCGTTTTGTTTGTTACCCCGGCGTTTTCTATTCTTCGGCTTTGTATTTGGGTGCTGTGGCTTGAGGCTTCGCCCAAGCAGCATGTTACGTTGCTGGAAGCGCTGTTAAGCTTGGTCTTCCTCTGCCGATCGGCAAAAATCGGCCAGGAGCCGTCAGTGACCTCCACCCAAAGCCGGACATTCGACAGACCGCTGGCCTTCCAATTCAGCCACTACGTTTTCTTAAGCAACTTGGGCAACAGGCGCTTAACGGACAAGCTCGAGAACGTCCTTGAAACGTGGATGTTTGCTTGTTCGCATCCATTCGAAGGCGACCATCTCCACCGTGGCGAGCGTCGCCCCTGCTTTACCTAGTCTGGCAATCGCCAAATCACGATTAATTGTGACCCGAGAGCCGATGGCGTCGATGACCACGGTCACATTCAATCCCTGCTGAAGTAGGCCAGCACAGGTTTGTAGAACGCAAACGTGAGCCTCACACCCGGTGACAACGACATGCCGCCGGCTAGCCGCGATTGCCTCAGCGAGCCCATCTTCGCACCCGTCAAAATGGTACTTGGTGAGTGTCCGGTCGCAAAGCCGCTTAAGCTCGCTGACGTTCTCGCCAATCCCTTCGGGGCTCTGTTCCGTGCCGATTATCGGAACCCCAAGTATTCGAGCGATGTTCGCTAGGCGGACCGCTTCCTTGATGACACGCTGACCCTCGAAGATGCTGGGCATCAACCTTTGCTGGAGGTCGACCAGAACGAGTGTCGATTCATTGGCACTGTGAAGCATCGCTGTCTCTCCTTTAGTACAACAATTACCACCTCCGGGCACCGGCCTCGAAGTCGTGCCTCATTTAGGCAGACCCGTTGACCTTCGGTAACGGGACCATGAACGGCTGGCCAGGCTGGCTGCAACCCGCATCACAGCAACGGCCTGGTTGTTTGTTCTTGGTGATGGCTCGGTTTTCCTCAGCCAAGACACCGCGCTCCATTAGACGTTCAACCAGTTCCACCTTGCTGCCAACCGGGTAGTTGCGCCAGATTTCCTGCTTCAGCGCCGTCGGCGAACCGCCGCCATGCAGACTAATGAGGGAATACCAGCCGCCCTGATAGGAAGCAGTCAAATCCTCGATGAAACGGGAGACCTCTATACGCTTGTCGTACGGGACGTTCGGGTTGGCACGAAGAACTTCGGACAAGGTCGCTGCCGTTGCGGGATTGTGGTCTTCGTCTGGTCCCGGCAAGGCGACGATTAGTCCCCCGGATACTTCGTGAGCGAGACGGTGCATGTCGTAAATCTGAGTCGAAAGCAGCAGCTTGCCGATGTTCGAGTACACAGGTTCCGGCATGAAGCTCTTCGAATATGTATCCTTAAGAGCATAGACGCTTGCTGCCACTCCGCAGGCATAGAAACCCTCGGTAATCTTGATGAGTTCCACCATCGGGTCGCGCAGATTCGCCTTCTTGTTGGGGTCGAGGCCATTCGCTTCGCACATCAGGGCACCGGCGCCGATGAGCAGGTCACCAAAACCAGCGCGCGCACCGATGCAACTGTGACGGTGATGAGTTGCGTAGTTGTAGGTGATGTCACCGGAGAACTCCCAGTCACCAGCGAGGAACACGCGTTCCCAAGGCACGAACACTTTGTCGAAGATGACCACCCCGGTTGATTGACCGTACTTGCGCGAGAAGAGCGGCGCGCCGTGCTCCGGCTTCTCGCCCGGACGCCCGGCCGGCCGGGACACAATCGTGATTCCCGGCGTATCCACCGGCACGGCGCAGCAAACCGCAAAATCCGAGTCGTCCTCGCGCATGTTGCGCGATGGCATGACAAGGAACTCATGCACGTAAGGTGCAGCGGTCACAATCGCCTTGGTGCCGGTGATGACGATACCTTTTGCGTTGCGCTCGACGATATGGACGTACACGTCCTGGTTCAATTGCTGGTTGGGACGCTTGCTACGATCTCCCTTGGCGTCGGTCATGGCGATACCCAACGTCAGGTCTTCATCCTGAACCTTCTGGAGATAGGCGGTGAACTTGGCGCTGTGCTCGGTCGAACCCTTTGCATCGTCTATTTTGGCCACTGCCTGCAAGATACCGTTGAGAGCATCGTGTGCGAGATAGCGCTGAGCACAGCCGGTTTCTTGACACAGCACACGAACAGCTTCCAACTTGTTCAGCAGGTCACCCGCCGATTCATCGACATGTAGCATCCGGTTGACCGTTTTGCCGGAGGCCGTCTGCGTAGCTAGCATCAGCGGGGCGAGGGCGGGGTCATGGGCGAAATCGTAGGTGACCGCCAGCGCGTTGATTCCGGGCTGAAGCGAAGGTGCATCAACGACTGACTCAATCAGTTGTCCATCCACATAGACGGTGGGTTTGTATTTTCTAAGCGACTCCCGAAACTCCTTACCATCCATCAAGCCACTGGCACTCGTAGCAGACATAACCATTCCTCTCGCACAGCGTTTATATTGTTGAACAGTGTTGAATCGGAAATTGCAGTGTATAATTTGGTCTATGGGAAAGTCAACCGCAATCCGGAAACGCAGCACCCGACATCATGGCGCCACGGCTGAATCTCGCGCGGTTAGGGAAAGTGTTCTCAATCAGGCACGGCGGACGTTGATTCTCGATGCGGCGCGCTCGGCGTTTTTTGAGCTGGGCCTGGATGGCGCAAGCCTGCGGGAAATCGCCAAGCGGGCGGGTTATACGCCGGGTGCCATCTACAGTTACTTCGCCAACCTGGAAGAAATCTATGGGGCCCTGCTCGGCGAATCCTTGCAGCGCCTCAATCAAGTGGTCGAGGCCGCCAAGGGGGCTGGCAAGTCATCCTCTGCCAAGGCAATCGACTTGCTTCGCGCCAAAGCCGAAGCCTTTTACGTGTTCTACCGCGACAATCCCAAGGAACTGGACTTGGGCTTCTACCTGTTTGATGGAGTAAAGCCTCGAGGGCTGACCCCCGAACTCAACCAGCAGTTGAACGAACAGTTGATGGCTGCACTACGGCCGGTTCAGGTCCAGTTGGAAGCCTTGGGTTTGAGTGCCGACGAGTCTGTCATCGAGACGAGCGCGGTGTTTGCCCATATTGTGGGTGTTCTGGTGGTGAACAACACGGGACGTATCCGCCTATTCAAGCAGAACCCGGACTCGCTTTTCGAGCGATATATGAAGTTGCTCATTCAGCGACTCCCCACTGCTTAGACGTTAAACGTAGATTGGCGGCTACCAACGGTTAGCTGCCTCTGGACCAATCCAGTGTTGAATGTCTCAAGTAGGTCGAACGGGTGAGTTTGCGACCTCGAAGACTCGTCACTCGTTTCTGAAACATTGAGTGGGTACGATTTCCTTGTCGGCCTGAACGTCCAATCCCTGTACTAGGCGGCATCATTGCCAACGTGCTCGTGTGTACCGATAATGCCCCTCTACAATTCGACTCGAGCACGCCCGTGTCCGGTCCACAATTTGACGAAGGAACCATCGCATGTCCAAGCCACGCCTCATTTACTTTGACTTTGCCGGCAGCCGCGGCGAGGAATGCCGCATTGCCCTGCACCTTGCGGGCGTCGATTTCGACGACGTGCGCATCCCGATTGCCGAATGGCCGGAACTTAAACCGCAGACCCCGTTCGGCTCCTTGCCGATTCTCGAAATTGCCGGCAAGCCACCGCTTGCCGAATCGAACGCAATTCTTGTCTACATCGGCCGGCAGCATGGACTGCACCCAAAGGATGCTCTTGACGCTGCATATCACGAGGCGCTGATGAGCTACGCCGAGGATCTGCGCCACAACGTCGGCCCGACGCTGCGTATTACCGACGAACAACAGAAGCGCAGCGCACGCGAGGAGCTCGCACGCAACTTCCTGCCGACATGGGGCACAAACGTCGAACGTCAGCTCGGCGATCAGCCCTTCGTTGGCGGCGATACGCTGAGCGTTGTCGATATCAAACTCTATATGATTGTGCGCTGGTTTGTTTCAGGGACGGTCGACCATGTGCCTTCGACCGTCTTCGACCACTGCCCGAAGCTGAAGCGTCTCTTCCAGCAGGTCGGCGGGCATGCTGGCGTGAAGGCCTGGCTGGAGCGTGCGGCCGGCTAGATTTCCTTGGTAGGCGTGGTGATTATCGTCAGTCTTTAAGCGTCCGGACAGGAACGCCTCGGCGCTTGTTTTCCTCGCCTTCCGCAAAGATCCAGCCGTTCTCCCCAATGAGCATAGCTGTCGTTTTCAGTCCCTACGCAATTCAACGTATTCCTCCATTCCGCCGTGGTCCTTAACCTGTCAGAGACCTGTACGAATTGTGAGTTTCCTTTTGATGAACAAGCTTTTCACCCTTTTTACCTTTTGCCTGCTCTATGCCTGCAGCCAGTTGGCGCATGCCGCGCTTGATCCGGCCTTGGTTCGCCAATTGGCGGCCGAGGATTCGAGCGAAAAGGTAAGCGCCATCCGGCAGATTACGCAGAATGCCGACGACGATGCAGTGCGCGTTCTCCAGGCGATGGCTGACGATCAACTCTTCTTGAGTGCTGATACGGTCGTTGTCTTCGATGGTGAAAATGCCTTTGACGCGGCCAGCGGTGAGCCGATCAAGACTCCCAAGCAACCCGAGTCAATCATCGTGAACAACCGGATTCGCGGCGAACTGGCCAATGCGTTGGCGGCGCTCAGTCTTTTCAACAAGGACGTTAGCATCCGCCTTGCTTCTGCGCAGGAGCTGCAAACGAGGGTCAGTCCCGACATCGTTCCTGTGCTAGCCCTCGCTTTGTCCAAGGAAACCAACGGCGAGGTCAAGGCGCTGCTCAAGCTGGCGCACGCTCAAGCCAACCTTGGCAATGCCGATCCGGCGGCGCGACTGGCGGCCGTCAGGGCACTCTCGGACGCCTCGTCGCCAGTCGTCAGGAGCGCGCTTCTGCCGCTCACCGACAAAGCGAAGGAACCGGACAACAGGGTGCGTTTCGCAGCCATTTCCGCCGTCAAGTCCATCTCTGGCCGACTGGAACTGACCGAGAATCTGGGCCGGATATTTTCCGGGCTGTCGCTCGGCAGCATCCTGCTGCTTGCCGCCCTCGGCCTGGCAATCACTTACGGCGTGATGGGCGTCATCAACATGGCGCACGGCGAACTGCTGATGGTCGGCGCCTATTCCGCCTATGCCGTGCAGAGTGTTTTCCGCAGCTATTTTCCGGACGCCATCGACTGGTATCTGCCGGCCGCCATTCCTGTCGCCTTCTTC
>APMI01007441.1_pt1 | contig 10849 bp, 7 predicted proteins | sample 667938 | NCBI WGS metagenome assembly APMI01 (sample SAMN01084076, study PRJNA167559) | wastewater metagenome | biome: Wastewater | place: Denmark: Ejby Moelle, Odense | collected 2011-11-28
CGACATCGAGTACGGTGAACAGCCTTCAGAACTTAATCGCGTCCCCCTCTCCTTCGGAGAGGGCCGGGGTGAGGCCTCCCCTGCGCCCGACTACAACCCCAACCAACTCGAACTCCCATTCCCGAATATGTCCGGTAACACCTCCTCTCCGGAGCATGTCCCGCGGCCAGCGGGAGAGAGGTCGGGAGAGGTCTCCTCTCCAATCGGGCACGAATCGGGCATTGAAAAAAACAACGAAAATCCTGTACAATCAACTGAAAATCAATCTGAACAACCACAAACGCCCGATACAAATATGCCCGAAATGCCCGAAAATAATTTTCACGAAAATCGGGCAAACGCTGAAGGCGAACAAGAAGCTCCTCCCCTTTCTAATAACACCTCCCTCTCCTTTGGAGAGGGCCGGGCTGAGGCCTCACTCGCGCCGGACGATCCGCCTAATGACACCCCTACACCCAGTAGGCTACATCTATTGCGGTCAAGCCGAAACAGGCTAAAAACAACCGCTCCAACCCCGACTACCCCATTGACCCCAAGTTAATTTACCCCGGCAGTGGTGTCCACTACAGGTACAGAACTCGTAAAACCTTTTCTAAAGAAGAATATGATGCACTTTTTCGCCCCAACAAATGCAAACGGAACAGGGATTTCTAGCTTTTCAAGCCGGGCATGCCGCCCTTCATGGCGCGTACTGCAGGCACCCAGGCAGCCATTAAGCCTACTAATGCAATGGTACCTATGATCAGCAGGAGGTCGAGGGGCTGTACTCTTACGGGGTATGCATTGATGATAAAAGCACCCAGCGGCAGCTTTATCCAGCCAAACTGCTGCTGCCCCAGGCACAGCAGCAGGCCAAGGACCAGGCCGCTTAGCCCCCCTATCATTGACCATAATATGCCTTCCAGTACAAAGACCTTTCTTACATCGCCCGGCTGTGCCCCCATAGCCTTTAGTATGGCCATGTCCTTTTGCTTTTCCAGCACCAGCAGCGAGAGGGCGCCTATCATGTTAAAGGAGGCTATGAGCAATACCAGCAGCAGTATGGCATATACGGCCCACTTCTCGGTACGCATTACCATGTACAGTGTCTTGTTCTGCTCAAACCTTGTTTCTATGCGCAGGCTGCTGCCCGTTATTTGCTGTATCTGCCGCTTCAGCTCATCCCGGTCCGCATCATCGGCCAGCTTTATCTCTACCGATGAGAAGAGCCCGTCTTTCTGCAGCAGGTACTGCGCCAGCGGCAGCGCTGCCAGTATATACTTATCATCAAATTCTTCCTGCACCTGGAACACCCCATCCACTTTCAGCTCCGCTGAAGTGAATGCAGACGCCGGATCTAAAACCGAAGCGTTAGCATGAGCAGTGGGATAGTAAAGTGTGAGCTTGCTGAAAGCATTGTTGGGGTCCATGCCCATTTTGTTGGCTATGCGCGCCCCTATTATTGCGGTGGGTACGGTGCCGGCACTTACAGAGTCACGCCCTTCTACAATATAGGGCAGCACATTGTTCACCTTAAAATAGTTGTGGTCTATGCCCCTTACCGTACACACATTATCATCACTGTTATCGCTGCGCACCAGCACCTTGTCTTCCAGTACATAGCTGATGCCTTCCACACCTTTGAGGGCTTTTATGCGTGCCGTTTTCTGCTCATCGAAGGCGAAGAACTTGCCTTTCGCCGGGCTTATCTTTATATCAGGGTAAAAAGCTTTGTAGAGATCTTTTACCAAATGCTCAAAGCCGTTGAACACGGAGAAGAGCACGATCATGGCGCAGCTGCCCACCGCTATGGCTACCATGCTGATGCGCGAGAGCACGGGCACGGCATTTCCCGTACGCTTGCCCCGCAGGTACCTGAGTGCCAGTTGCCATACCAGTGTATTGTTCATTTATTGGCTTTCAGTATTGTTGCCACGCTCTGCACGCTCCTCGTTTATCTTTTTAAAGATCTCCTCCATCCTGAACACATGGTCGAGGGTATCATCGTTAAAGAAGGCCAGTTCCGGTACCCGGCGCAGCTGGTCCTTTACGCGGCGGCCCAGCAGGTTGCGCCACTCCTTGCCCCTGTCCTGTATCTCGTGCAGCAGTTTCGCAGGTTCCTTCACCTGGAAAAAGCTGATGTATATGCGTGCTTCAAGAAGGTCGGGGGTTACCATCACTTTCGAGATGGACACCATACCGCCGTCCACTATGTTCATTCCTTCGCGCTGAAAAATAGCGCTCATCTCTTCCATTACCAGCTTGGCCACCTGTTTCTGCCGCTTGCTTTCTTCCATAATTGCCCTTTTTACCGACGGGTAAAGTTAATCGAAATTGGGCTTTATGACAGGATTTTTACCGCCGCAACAAGCTTATTTGTACAATGTTTCATAAATTCGTTCTTTCAAAAACATATCAGTGTCTAAAAAAATATTATTCATCGGTAGCATGGCTGCAATGGCGGCATTCAGCTCTTGTAAAGAAAAGGGGCCGATCATTGACATGGGTGAAGGCCGCGAAGCGAAAGACTCCACCTATACCGCTACTGTTGAAACACCACAGCAGCATGTGATCCTGGTGGAAGACTTCACAGGTGCCTCATGCGCCAACTGCCCTAAGGCACACGTAATACTGGACGCCCAGGAAGCGGCCCACCCCGAGCGCATAGCCGTACTGGGCATACATCTTTTTAATTTTGGCCAATCATCGCCTTATGACGCCCCTGGTGGTTCATACGTGCACAAATACGATTTTCGCACGCAGTCAGGCACCGACATCGGCAATACCATATATGGTGGTGTAAGCGCGATGCCCAGCGCGGGGTTTGACAGGCAGTTGCATATTGGCGGCGGCACTATTAATCCCCCCAACGACAACCTTGCATTCTACAGCCTGTGGCCGGACATCATTGCGCACATGCTCGACAGCGTACCGCCTGTAAACCTGAGTGTTACCAGCTCACTGAATACAGCAGGTGATACGGCATTCATAACCATCAAGGCTGCTTATACCAAAGCAGTGTCGTCAAAAAACGTGCTTACAGTAGCCATAACAGAGAGCAACCTGCTGGACCTGCAGGAAGACCCGGACGCCCCTAACGGTGTTTATGATATCGACTACAAGTTCACCAATGTGCTGCGCGATTTTGTATCGCCCACACTGGGCGGCACCGTGCTGGACAGCCTGGCAACAAAAGAACCGGGCAGGGTGTTCACCCGCAGTTTCCTGTACAAGGTGAATGCAGCATGGAAGCCTGAGAACTGCAAAGTGGTGGCTTTCATTGCCAATGCCGAATCGGAAGACAAACATGTGCTGCAGACTGCTGTTACAAAGCTTAAACCATAACAACCTTCTTTATAAAAAATGCTATTTGCCTTGTCCTAAGCGATGAGGCAAATATTTTTAAGGAACCATGCAAAAACCTTTTTACCGCACATATATCATTGCCTGCGCCTGCTTATTGGGCACAGCGGCCTGCAATGGAGATAAGCAGCCAGAGCACAACAAACCGGTAACTGAGCAGGCTGCACCTGTCTTGAATGCACCCCGTTTTAATGCCGATAGCGCTTACCAAAGCGTGGCGGTACAGGTGGCATTCGGGCCACGCACACCGGGCTCAGCTGCACAGCAAAAATGTGCTGCATGGATGCAGGCGAAGCTGCACGAAAGCTGCGATACCGTATACCGGCAGGAAACAAAAGTAAAAGGCGGAGACGGCAAAATGCTGCCCTGCATCAACCTCATAGGCGTCATCAATCCTAAAGCAACCCGGCGCATACTCCTCCTCACCCATTGGGACAGCCGCCTATGGGCGGATATGGACACCAAAGACAAGGACAAACCCATACTTGCGGCAGATGATGCCGGAAGCGGCGTAGGCATACTGCTGGAGGTAGCAAGGCAGTTGAAGAGCAATAAACTAAGTGCGGAACTGGGCGTGGATATACTGTTCACAGACGTGGAAGACTATGGCAAAAGCGAATGGGGTGACGATTCTTATTGTTTAGGCACGCAATACTGGGCGCTACACCCGCATGTACCGGGTTATAAGGCCGATTTTGGCATACTGCTGGATATGGCAGGCGCTAAGGGTGCACAGTTCCCCCTCGAGGAACTATCGGCGCAGTATGCGGGCGATGTGCAGCAAAACGTATGGGCGGCCGCAGGGCGTGCAGGCTATTCTTCCTATTTCACTTATGCCAAAGGCTCAGCTATTACCGATGACCATGACTATGTGAACAAGCTGATCCATATACCTACTATCGATATCATTAACCTGTCGCTTACCACTGCCAGCCCCTTTGCCGCGCACTGGCATACCCACCAGGATAATATGAGCATTATAGACAAAAATACCCTCAATGCCGTGGGCCAGAGCCTGCTGCAGGTGATATATGAAGCGGCGCAGCCGGCCAGTTAATAAAAACCAAAAATACATTCATCATAAATTGCCATTGGTTATCTTTGGCGCAACAAAGTTCAGATTGTGAAGTATCGCCACGCCATTATAATAGTCCTGCTGGTCATTTTCTTTGACCAGTTGCTCAAGTTTTATGTGAAGACCCATTTCTACTACGGGCAGGAGGTGAATGTTATCGGGCATTGGTTCCGCCTGCACTTTATAGAAAATGAGGGTATGGCCTTCGGCATGAAACTGAGCCAGGCCGATATTGGCAAGCTGGTGCTTACCTTATTCCGTTTAGGAGCAGTAATATTCGGTTTCTTCCTCTTGAAAAAACTGGTGGTAAAAAAATACAGCCGCGGCACCATCATATGCGGCGCTTTGATACTTGCAGGTGCATTGGGTAACCTGATAGACAGCATGTTCTACGGGCTGATGTTCACAGAAAGCACCTTCGACCTGGCGCATGTAACCCAGTTGGGGCATGGCTATGGCAGGTTCCTGCACGGCAGGGTTGTAGATATGCTTTACTTCCCCCTGTTCACTGCCAAACTGCCCACATGGGTACCATTCATGGGTGGGCAAAATTTCGAGTTCTTTGAGCCTGTATTTAATATTGCAGATGCAGCTATTTCAACAGGTGTATTAACTTTGGTATTCTTCCAGAAGAAGCTGATACATAAAAAAGAAAGTCCCGCGACAGTAACTCCGTAAGATGAGCGAAGAGGAGCACATATCGATTAATGTATGGCTATCGGGCCGCAGCTACCGTATACGCATTAAGCAAACGGAAGAGGAAGCTGTGCGCAAGGCAGTGAAGCTGGCCGACTCCAAGGTGCAGGAAATGCGCAACCACTATGCCGGCAAAGACGACCAGGACTTTATAGCCATGTGCCTGCTCTCCTATGCCGCCGATCATGCTATAGATTCAGAACACAATCCCTTGCTGCAGGATAACCTTTCGGGCATGGCAAAGAAGATAGATGATGTGTTAAGCAAGGATTGATACTGCCCAATATCTCAATTTACATCCATCAGTACATTCAAGGCCGTAGGGCTTCTGATCTCCTTTGAGGTTATATGAGTGCTGCGTGCCCCGGCAATGCGCCTGACCGCTGAAAGCGGTACTGACGCTACCTGGTAAAAAAAGAACAGCCCCTCTTTGGGAGGGGCTGTAAAAAATATCGTAGTAGTATTATCTCCTTTTTTGTTTGCCGAAACGATTACCACCAACCTGCTGGTCATCATTCTTATCAGGGCTACCCAGGCGATCCATTACGCAACGGAAACCAACGGTAGGGCTAGACTGGTTAGCCTGCATAAAGCGGCGTGTGCCGGGTGACATCCAGTAAGCGCGATCGGCCCATGAACCACCTTTGATCACTTTAGCTTCATTGCTTACGAGCGTAGTAGAACCGAAGCTGTAAACATACTGGGACATTGTATCACCGTCCCTGAAATCCCTTGCGTCAGCATCCCTTGAATCGTAATTGTTAGTAGCTGTGAGTTCATCCCTTGTAGGAGTGCGCGTAGGCAGGTGACCGGTGCTGTCTTTTTCTTCAAGCGTGTTATCTTCAGCAACGCGTTTGTAAGTTTCGTAAACATTACCGCGGAATGGGCGGAAATCGTTCAGGTCATCATAAGTAGGACGGTAAGTATCCAGAACCCACTCACTCACGTTACCTGACATATTATACAAGCCAAAGACGTTGGCATTGAAAGAATAAACAGGTGCAGGAATATCTGCGTTATCGTTAAGACCACCTGCGATACCCATTACGTCACCACGGCCGCGTTTGAAGTTACCGAAGAACTGGCCCTGGTATTCGTTGCGCACTTCATAACGTGTGTTGCCACCGTTATCGCCCCATGCGTAAGTGTTACGGTTTGTATAAACTTCCTCACCACGACGGCGTTTAGTAGCCGGCTCGGGGTTGTTGCCTAACTGGCCGATAGCTGCATATTCCCACTCAGCTTCTGTAGGGAGGCGGTAGTTAGGAAGAAGGTAACCATCAGAATAGTTAGCGTTACGTGTACCTGAACCGCTCGGATCAAGATCTTTAACGCGCTTAGGACCTACAGTACCTTCGTACTGGCCAAAAGCATAAGTTTCCGAGTTAAATACGTCTTCATTCACCTGGTTAGGGTTCCTTTTCAGTTTACCTTCCCTGATAAGTATTATTTCGTTTACACGATCACTACGCCATTGGCAGAAAACTCTTGCCTGGTTCCAGTTAACACCTACTACAGGATAAAAATTATACGCTGCGTGTGCGAAATAGTATTGTACCAGTGGCTCATTGTATGACAGAGCCTGGCGCCAGCAAGTAGTATCAGGGTAAGCTTTCGCTATCAGTTCAGGATAATCCGAACCATAAGCGCGCCTCAGCCAATATATATATTCACGGTAGTGAATGTTCGCAACTTCAGTTTCATCCATATAGAAGGAAGAAACCGATACAGTGCGTGGAATATTATTATGCTCGTAAGTAGGCAGATCATCCTGGGTTTGACCCATTGTAAAACGGCCGCCCTGTACGTAAGTAAGACCCGGACCGGTTTGCTGCCCTTGATAATCTGCAAGGGTAAACCCACCTAAGCGCTTATCGTTATACTCCCAGCCGGTTGCCGTAGAAATATTAGAACCGCCAGACTTTTTCGATGAGCAAGCCGAGAAAAGAGTAGCTGCTCCTAAATACAGCAAGCTCAGGCCGATGACAGATTTTTTCATAATCAGAGAAAAATATTTTGCTACAAATTTGTTGATAAACTACTAAAAGTGTTACAATGTTAGAGCATTCTTTTCAAAATGTCAAGCTTTCAAGGTTTTGAATAAAAAAAAACAGCTTTTTATAGCATTTTAAGGGTATTTATACTATATTTTTAAATCCCCCGTTACTATATTATCGTATATAATAATATCAGCTCCGCTTCTGTTTATTCAGTAACTTTGAGCTATATCCTTAACCGAGGTAATACTAATAAAAAAATGAGAAGGGTCCTAACTATTCTTAGTGTATTAACATTTGCGTTTTTTTCAGCCGGTGCTGCCTCCAGCCATGCATTTAAGGTGGCAAAAGACGACATACAGGGAGGATACATAGCAAAGAAGGTGTGGCTGCAGTATTACAGTATGCCCAAAGTGCGTCTTGAGGATATAAATTATAAAGGCGGCGTAGCCTTACCGGTGGATGCGATACCCGCTGATGCCATGAAATTTGAAATAATATTGGGAAAAGACCGCAAAAGGCCTTTCGCGATCATACATGTACCTGCGTACAATGCAGATGCGGTGAGCAGGGAGGTAAAGCAGTTGAGCAGCTTTACAGCGATAGTGGAGGAAGATGCGAAGCAGGGGCCTGCCTTTAGCTATACTACTGCTGCAGCAGCAAAGGCAACTGCTGTGAGCTCGCCATTGGCCACCGGCAACTGGTATAAAGTATCGGTGACAAATACCGGCTTTTACAAAATAGACTACGACCTTATAAACAGTATGGGAGTGAATCCTTCTACTATTAACCCTGCCAACATCAGGGTATTTGGTAACGGAGGCAATATGCTGTCTGAAAACAATGCGATACCGCGCGCAGACGATCTTACGGAAAATGGCATATGGGTAAATGACGGCGGCGATAATACTTTTAACCAGGGAGACTACGTAGTATTTTATGCTGTGGGGCCTACCGCCTGGACACCGTCCAATGCGCTTTTTCATCACCAGTCGAACCTGTATGACGATAAAGGGTATTACTTTATAAATTTCGATAAGCCGGGGCTTCGCATCGGCACGCAAACCGACATACCGGTAAGCAATACAGATGTTACCGACTTTAATGACCGTGCGGTACATGAAGCTGACCTTGTAAATATGGCAGGCTTTGGCAAACAATGGTGGGGTGAGGAATATAGCAACAGCCCGGGAAAACAGCTGAGCGGCTCATTCACATTTGACCTGGGTAATACAACTGATTCTGCGAGATTCCACATCGTGTTCGGTTCACGTTCTGCTTCGGTAAGCAATACGCTTGGCATTTCAGTAAACGGCAACCCGAAGAGCAGCCTGCTATTTGACAGCCAGGCCGGGCAGAATGATGATATGAACCAGATACTGGAGAAGAACGCAGACTTTGCAATGCAAGTAAACGGGACAGCTACGGTGAATCTTTCTTACCATCCATCGGGCACCGACGATAAGGGTTATTTAGACTATATAGAGATCAACAGCCGGAAAACATTGGCCTTTAGCGGTGCGCAGTTTTCGTTCCGGGACCTGAAAAGTGTGGGCGCAGGCAGCAAAGCCGCTTACCATATAGGGAATGCGAGCAGCAATACACAGGTATGGGATGTAACTGATCCACAGATGCCGGTGAAAATGAGCGGAACGCTGAGCGGCAGCACTTACACCTTCTACCAATATGCAGATGCGCTGCATGAGTTTGCTGCATTGAATAGCAGCCAACTGGGCGCGCCTGCATATATGAGCAAGGTAGAGAACCAAGACCTGCACGGATCGGGACAAGTGGACCTGATAATAGTAACACACCCCAACTACCTGGATGCTGCCCAGCAGCTTGCCGATTTTCACCGTCAGCAGGATAATATGCGCGTGATCGTGGCCACTACGCAACAGGTGTACAATGAATTTTCATCGGGAGCAAAAGACCTGAGCGCGATACGTGACTTTGCGCGCATGTTCTATAAGCGTGCGGGCAATGATACCAGCCAAATGCCGCAATACATGCTGCTGGTAGGCGATGCATCGTACGACCCGAAGAACAGGGTAACAAATAATAACGACTTTATACCCACTTACGAATCAGAAGAATCGCATTACCTGGTAAGCAGTTTCTGTAATGACGATTTTTTTGCCTTCCTGGATGATAATGAAAACATAAGCAACACCACCATAGCCAATACGCTGGACATAGGGGTGGGGCGACTGCCTGTAAATAACGTGCAGGATGCCATGGCTGCGGTTAATAAAATAAAGCATTACAAAAGCACTGTTTCACTGGGGCCCTGGAGGCTGCAGGACATGGTTGTAGCAGACAATGAAGACGGCGCCGGCCCACATATGGACGATGCCGAATTGATGTCTAAAACCGTAACGAATGGCAGCAATATATATAACCATACCAAGGTGTACCTTGATGCGTTGCCAACGGTATCAAGTCCCGGTGGTGCAAGATCGCCCCAAGCGAATAAAATAATAAACGACCAGGTGTATAAAGGCTGCTTCCTGGTGAACTACAGCGGGCATGGCAATACATCGGTATGGTCGGCAAAGCGCATACTGACACCGGACGACTATAACAAATGGAACAGCTACGACCACATGCCTTTTATGGTAACTGCCACATGTGATTTTGGCCGCTTCGACCAACCATCATATGTATCGGCAGGCGAGGCACTGGTATTGAAAAATAATGGCGGCGTTATTGTAGGACTTACTACTACGCAGCTTGTATACCAATACTCGAACCGCATATTGAATGAGGCATTCCTGAGGGCACAATTTACGCACCTGCCCAACAATAAATGGTACCGGTTCGGTGATGCCTTCCGTATAGGAAAGAACGAAACGTATGTAACCATACCGGACGGCGGTTCGCTGATCAATTTCAGGAAGTTCGCCTTGTTAGGAGACCCGGCGTTATTACCCGATTTCCCGCAGTATACTATTGTGACCGATTCGATAAAAAGTAATTCGGGCACGGCGGTTGATACTGTCAGCGCTCTCGGATCGTATGTAGTGTATGGCAGTGTAAGAGGTGACCAGGGCGAAGTGCTGAGCGACTTTAACGGCAAGATCAACGTGGCATTTTATGATAAGCCCAAGACCACAAATGTTACGGTTTACCCCAACATTGCAAAGTCGTTCCAGACACAGAGCAACATCATCTACAAAGGCAAATCGACCGTTACCAACGGGCAGTTCTCCTACACCTTTATTGCGCCAAAGGATATCAACTATGATTACGGCAAAGGCAAGCTAAGCTCTTATGCAGATAATGGCATAACGGATGCAGCAGGTGCCGATACCAATTTTACCATAGGCGGCTACTCGGACAACCCGGTGGTGGATAATGATGCCCCGATAGTAAAGCCCTATATAGGCGACAGCCTGTTCAAAGACGGCGGCATTACCGGGCCTAATACCTTGCTGTATGTATCGCTGGCGGATGAGACAGGCATCAATGTATCGGGCAACTCGGTAGGCCATGATCTTACTGCCGTGCTGGATGGCAACATAGAAGTGCCTTATGTGCTTAATGACTACTACGAAACAGAAGCTAATACTTATAAGAAAGGGCATGTGTACTTCCCGCTGGATAACCTGGCTGTTGGCAAGCATACCATAGTGGTAAAGGCATGGGATGTGAGCAACAATTCGGGTGAGGGTACCGTGAACTTCGAGGTAGTGGACGGCGGCATAGTGAAAATGCAGGACCTGATGAACTACCCCAA
>APMI01044577.1_pt1 | contig 10849 bp, 6 predicted proteins | sample 667938 | NCBI WGS metagenome assembly APMI01 (sample SAMN01084076, study PRJNA167559) | wastewater metagenome | biome: Wastewater | place: Denmark: Ejby Moelle, Odense | collected 2011-11-28
TGTGTCCCAGCCGCTATCGTCGACCATGTCGACTTGCTTTGCTCGAACAGCCAACTCGTCCAACTTGTCCTTCGCTTTAAGAAGATCAGATTGAACACGCCAGATGCCGCAGTTGTTCCACATGGTTTCCGCAAGTTCTGCGTGAAGCCGATAGGGGTTTTCGGTACCGTTGCTCTTCTTGAGGGAGTTGTACTCGGCTTGGTGCTTAGAGGTCGCATCGACAACCAACTGCGCCGAAGTATCCGCGCCGCTTGCCGGCATATTCTGAACATAAGCCATGACGCCTTGGGCCGCGATCTCGCCACCTACAAGGCAGGTCAGGAGAGCGTTTGCACCAAGTCGGTTTGCGCCATGATATTGGAAGTCACACTCTCCGGCAGCGTATAGACCAGGGATATTGGTCATTTGGTTGCGGTGACTGTCAACGTTCCACGAGCCATCAGAGTTCAGCTCGTAGTCAACCCAAAGTCCACCCATGGTGTAGTGAACGGCAGGATAGATGCGCATGGGAACCGTAATCGGATCTTCGCGCATGAACTTCTCGTAAATTTCGAGAACGCCTTCGAGTTTGTCGTTGATTTGATCTCGTGTGTAAGGACCACCTCGGCTCTGGTGGAGCTGAGTGATGTCCAGATAAACCTGTTGACGCCCCTTGATACCCTTGCCCATTCGGCAAGTGCAGTAGATGATAAAGCTGACAATATCTCTTGAGAGAAGGTTGCCGTACTTGGGGTCCATCTCTTCGCAGACATACCATCGATCTTTTTCTGGAATATCAGCCGCTGGGCGAGCGTCCATTGGATCTCGCGGAACCCAGACTCGTCCACCTTCACCACGAACTGATTCTGAGATCAGACGGCATTTGTCTTCGCCAGGAATTGCGGTCGGGTGAATCTGAACCATTTCTGGGTTGCCGTACTTAACGCCCTCTTGGTAACAGATCGAAACCGGTGAACCCGTGTTGATAATTGAGTTTGTGCTGCGACCAAAGATCAGGCCATTTCCGCCTGTGGCCATAACTGCGGCATCACAAGCAAACGATTGAATCTCCATCGTGCGAAGATCCTGTGCGGTGATACCAACACAAGCGCCTTCTGCGTTCTTGATGATTCCTAAGAAGTCCCAGCCTTCATACTTCTCAACAAGTCCAGAGGTTTCCCACTTTCGAACCTGCTCATCTAGGGCGTAAAGAAGCTGCTGACCCGTCGTTGCACCTGCGTAGGCAGTGCGGTGTTTAAGCGTTCCGCCGAATCGACGGAAAGAAAGCAAACCTTCCGCAGTTCGATTGAAGGGAACACCCATGCGATCAAGTAAGTAAATGATCGCCGGTGCGCGTTCTGCCATTCGCATGACAGGCGGCTGGTGGTTAAGGAAGTCACCGCCAGTGATGGTGTCTTCAAAGTGTAGGTAGGGAGAGTCACCTTCGCCTCGGAGGTTTACCGCTCCGTTGATACCGCCTTGAGCGCACACGCTGTGCGACCTCTTCACCGGCACCAAGCTGAAAAGCTTGACCTTGTGGCCAGCCTCTGCAAGCTTCATAACTGTCATGAGGCCCGCAAGACCTCCTCCGACGACAACGACCGTTCTCTGTGCTGCCATGACTCGTTCGCGCTACGCAACCTCGGGGTGTGCGTCAAGCGACACACGCAGTGTACCGAGTTGAATTCGCTCTTGCCGTTCCCAAAGGTTGCGCCTATTGGCGCTAGGGTTGTTACCGTGCTTGCTTTTTTGAAGGCATGTCAGAATAGAAATATGCTCTCGGAACCTTCGCGCAAGTATCGCGCATTTCCGAAGATCGACCTTCCCGACCGCCAATGGCCAAACAAAACCATTGAACGTGCTCCTACTTGGGTTTCGGTGGATCTTCGTGACGGAAATCAAGCTCTCGTCGAACCCATGAATGTGGCCGAGAAGCTTGAGCTCTTTGAGCTTCTCGTTCGGATAGGCATCAAAGAGATTGAAGTCGGGTTCCCATCGGCAGCTCAGGTTGAGTTTGACTTTGTCAGAACGCTCATCGATAACAACCTAATTCCTGACGATGTTTGGATTCAGTTCCTCACCCAAGCTCGTCCGCACCTAATCGAAAGAACATTCGAAGCGGTGAAAGGCGCAAAGAACGTCATTTTGCACCTCTACAACTCCACCTCGACCGTACAGCGACGCGTTGTTTTCAGAATGGATCAGGAAGGCGTCCTTGGTCTTGCCGTCGAAGGCACCAAGCTGGTCAAAGATTACGTCGAGAAAATGCCTGAAACTAATTTTAGGTATGAGTATTCGCCGGAAAGCTTTACCGGGACTGAACTGGACTTTGCAGTTCGGGTTTGCGACGCTGTCATGGATGTATGGCAACCGACTCCAGAGAAGAAGATCATCCTCAACCTTCCTTCTACAGTTGAGTTAGCGACACCGAACATTTATGCAGACCAAATAGAGTGGGTTTGCCGCAACCTTAAACGACGCGATCTAGCTGAGATCAGCCTGCATACCCACAATGACCGCGGAACAGCGGTAGCCGCCGCCGAACTTGGACAGATGGCTGGTGCTGATCGTGTAGAAGGGACCTTGTTCGGTTACGGAGAACGAACCGGTAACGTTGACTTGGTTACCCTCGCGTTGAACCTATATTCTCAAGGGGTTAGCCCTCGGCTCGATCTCTCTCATCTTGACGAAGTGAGTGCGCTGGTTACTAAGTGCACGGACAACCCGATTCATATTCGTCACCCTTATTCCGGTGAACTTGTGTTCACTGCCTTTTCCGGGTCACACCAAGACGCTATTAGCAAGGGAATGAAGGAATGGAGCGATGATCCCACAAAGATTTGGGATGTCCCGTATATTCCCATTGACCCCAAAGATATTGGTCGTGACTACACCACGATCATCCGAGTAAACAGTCAAAGTGGAAAAGGCGGCGTCGCCTATGTCCTAAAAGAGGAAGCTGGTTTTGATCTGCCTCGTGCGATGCAACCGGAGTTTTCACAGGTCATTCAGTCATTAGCCGAGAGAACTGGCAAAGAGATTGGCGGGGAAGAGATAGTCGTTGCTTTTATGAACGAATACCTCGAACGAAAATCGCCCCTCGATTTAGTGCATGACGAAGGAGAGCAACATTCGAATGAGTATGTATGCACCGCGGTTTTGCTACAAGAAGGTCGCGAGCGGCCATTCGATGGTTCCGGAAATGGTCCGATTGCCGCGTTTGTGAATGCGCTTTCATCCATCGCAAAGTTCGAAATTCTCGATTACAGCGAGCATTCACTTAGCTTTGGCGCTTCGGCGAAAGCTGCCGCATACGTAAAGCTTCAGTTGGGCACGAAGGTTCTTTGGGGCGTTGGTACGGATGAAAACGCGACTAGGGCGTCTTATCGAGCGGTGCTGAGCGCCGCGAATCGATTGTTGTCATAGTTGGCTTCTTGCCAGGCGCGAGTAACGGGGTGCTCAAGACATACGTCTTGGGTGCCTCTTTCCTTGTGAAGTTTCGTTGCTGGAAGACATCTAGAATCGAATCAAGTCTCAGTCGAAGGCCGATGCGGTAATCGTTCGGCTCTTTACGGTACATCACATAAGCTTCTGTGCAACCGACTGCTTGGCTCACCATGTATTCGCGATCAAACCATTTACGATCTCGGTCGTATTTTGTGAGATAGCTAAAGCGCATGGATCCTAGGTTCCCATCTGCTCTGAGATTCAGTCCGTTTCGACTAAATGGTTGGTCGATAGAGAATTGAGGGGTTCCGCCTTCGAGGGTTCCAACCAAAGCAGCGCCAACTCGAAAAAACGGGAACGGTTCATACGCAATTCCCTGACTGACGCGAGCCCATCCATAGGATCCTGCCCCGACGATGTACTGAGAGTCAGCCCTGGTGATGAGCGCGATATCTCGACCGATGAGGATTGGAGGTGCGGCAACGGTGTTGGCCAGTACAATTCGAGAGGTCAGCGGACCCGCTTGTTCTCGAATCGATTGCCATCGGATCTGCGTTAGGTAGCCAATATATTTGCTTGGCCCACCAATTTCGTAGGCAATATCAAAAGGTTTCGTGAAGGCTTCAGTAGTTCCGAGCCCGCTGGCCCCTTGGTTGAAGTAAGTTCCAACGCTAAATGATTTTCGCGGAGTCGAGAGGTTGGAGAACTCAGCTTTGCCATGAGGAACGAAAACGTTTTCAAAATAGCCAAGAGTGAATCGTTCAGCGAGGTCATTTCGAGGAGCAATGAGGACATTTGACTTGTCGGCTGGAACCCACGATTTGGCGACTTGGACTCCGTAGCCAGGAAGCGCTTTTGGAAACGAGGAAACATTGAACGTTAGCCCCATGTCTTCCTTCAATAAAATGCCGCCATCCCAAACAACTCCAAATCCGTTATCTTTTCGGTAGCTGAGGCTTGGCGGGTTAAGACCGATCACTCGTTGATCAAGATTGAACTTATAAACCGGAAGGGTGACAATCTTGCGTCCAAACAATTCAAGAGACGGGCGATATGCTCGCCCCGATTTGCCTGGTGTGATGTCGAGTTCTCTAACCTTTACTTGGTAATGTGGAATCCGCTCCGGGCACGATGTCGCTGCAAAATCCTTGATCGTCCAGTTACCTGGAACTCCGTCGGCGGATGAAGCGCGAACGATGGATGTGCCAATTTTGATGACCACGTTTTCCATGTGTGCGCTCTGTGCGTCTTTCTTCCATGAAAAGCGCAGATTATCTGCCTGAATATTCCCACTGGGATCAATGAGGAGTACACGCCCTTTCGCAATCGCGTAGCACTCTTCTTTGGCGCGATGAACTTCGAGACTATCAGCCGTCAGCTTTGTCGGGCCGTAATAGGCTTGAACACCGTTGCGAAAGATCGTTACTTGAGTTGCGAAGTCCTGGGAGACATCGGCTGCCGTGGCTTTGAAGTCTTGAGTGATGACCAAGACCGGCGGAGTTTGAAGGTGTATTACCGGTGGAAGTTCTGGGCAGAAAACCGGCATGCGGTGATTTTACTATAAGATGAATTGGATTGAACTTTGGGGATTTGTCCCTACGTCTTGTATGATGTAGTGTTTCTGGTGAAATCCCATGATTGAATATGCCTCTCAAGTTGCTGCTGCGGACCCGGTTGCCCAAGAACGTCAATGGGTTAGTAGGATTAGACTTGGAGATGAGGCTGCTTTGGGTTGTCTCGTCGCAAGACATCGAAACAGACTGATTCGAACAGCCACAAACCTACTTCGTGATCGACACGAGGCCGAGGATGTTGCCCAAGAGTCATTCTTGAAAGCGTTTCGAGAGATCGGCAAGCTGAGAGACGATCGAGCATTCTCGGGATATTTGTATCGAATCTGTGTTCGACTATGCATGGATCGTTTGCGACTGAAGAGAGCGGAATTAGTTGAATTCGACAGTGCCCAACCCCATCAGGGTGGCGCAGTCGAGAACAAAGTGATGGTTGAAAAGCTGCTCGCCCAGCTTCCAGCTGAACTTCGCGCAACGTTAGTGCTCAGAGAAATGGAACAACTGAGCTACGAAGAAGTCGCAGAGTATATGCATGTTCCGATCGGTACAGTTCGATCTCGCCTTCACACTGCTCGGGAGCGATTCCGAAAACTATGGATAGATGCAGTAGGTGAACGATGATTGGTGAAAAGGCTTGCGTTAAATTTGATCGACTAGTTCACGAACGCTCAGATCGAGCGTTGTCACAGAAAGAAGAGCTGTTTATCAATCAGCACCGAGCTATCTGTACAGCATGTGCCCAGGAGGAAGAACTGTCTTTCATGGCATTTGACATGTTGCGAGAAGCTGTCCTTGAGGCGGACGTCGATTCGGGGCACTTCGATTTGCGAGTTGTTCGACTTGCAAAGGTGCAACAGGCAAAAGAAAGTGTGCGTTATTGGTCGCCCGCATTGATTGGTGGTGCGGTTGCATGCCTTGCAGTGTTTGCTTCGCTCAAGTTGGCATCTTTCGATGGTAGTGTGAAGAAGACTCACCCTCCAGTTGGTCAGGCTCGTCGTGTTATCACAAGCTTTCCTGACCTCGAGTTACCCAACGTTATTCATCGCAATCCATGACCCCTTGGCGTCGCGTGCTCTTGGGAGCGTGCGTGGGAGCTATGCTCACGCTCATCTTCCATCCAGTATCGCGACCCTTCCTGTTTTTTAGTGCTCACACACGTCACGTCGAAGCGATCAAGTCGCTTTTAACAAGGAAGTACGAGAGCCTAAAGCAACCCAAGACCCTCCAAGACTACGGTCTTTGGATGCTCGTTGCCGCTCAAAAGTATGAGAGTGGAGCTTCGCTTCGAATGGGGGAACGGCAAACGATCATTGCATTGGCTCGAGAGGCTAACCGACTTGAGCCTCAAAACGCCTATTGGCAGCAAATGGAAGCTGTCTTTCTTCGTGAATCGAAGCAGAAGTTAACAGCTCGCGCCGCTTGGATGCGCGCTGCAAAATGCTCCGAGTGGAATGATTATCAAACGGAGATTCTCGAGAATCTCCGCCAGGAAATAGAATCTGTCACTGGTTCGAGGCAAGCCTGGTTGAACTCGCTACTGTATTACAATCGATCCGACGCAGCCGTTTCGGCGATCCAAAGGTTGGCACGTGCCATAGTCAGAGAAGCAGACATTCGCACACCCGATGGATTATCTGCTAGGTATTCGACGCTCCGCAACGGATCACTAATCGAGACGTTTGGTAAGTCATTTAGAATCTTAGGGATTGGAGCGAACTTAGTGGAATTAGCCACCTATCCGCCCGACATGGTGGCAACTAAGAGTCCTAAGCGACTCTGGATTGCCCAAACCGAAATGCTCACTGCTTTGCAGTCGAATAATGTGGCTCCGAACGCGGCCGCCGTGGCGATAAAGACCTTTAGAGATACTGAATCTTGGCGGTTTTTAGCTAAGAAAGGAAACCCGGACGAAGAAGCAAGATCGAATGCGATGATCGTCTCGGCAATTAGTACCGGCCCTTCCGGTGCTCTAGCAGGGCTGATTATTGCCAGTTTTTTAATCGGCCTCTGTGCGCTTATGAGTCGAAGAATTCTTCCTCACGAGTTCAATCCAATTTGGGTCGGACTAGTTTCTTTGGCTGCAGGGGGACTCGTATGGTGGATTTCAGACGCGTGGATTGCAGCTCTTTCCGTGGCACTTTCGATTCAATTCATAAACGTTTGTCCAGAGAATCCTCGTTCCCATCCTGATGATGATCTGGGGCCATTCTTTAGGTTCATGTGCTTCGCTGTTGCGGTCGGCATACTGGTTTCGTTGGTAGCCTATGCGATCGGCGTTTCAACCGGCTTTCGTATGCTCTCTCCTTACCTTGATGGACTCGGCGGGGAGCTTTCAGATAGATCGGCTTTCATCGGTCTTTTCTCAGTGGTGTTGGGCCTACCTTGTCTCATCGGGCCTACCTGGGGGGTTGTCCATAAAATAGAAACTCCCGAAGCACTTCTGAACACCTACACGCGGGTTGCAAAGTCGCTCGCGGTGACCTGTTTGGTTCTTTGCCTTGTTGGAACTCCAATTGCGGTTATGATCGACTACAAATACGAATCTCAGCTGGCTAAAGTGGTTCAAAATGAACCTGTCTACTACTACGTGCAGCATTGAACGAATTAACAAAGGCCCGTATTTATGAGTTAGCCGATCAGCGACAGATTCTTTTATCGCAGCTTGCTGCTAACCCGAGAGGTGTAGGTTGGTGTGAACGTCACACCGATGTTTGTGACGCAATTCTGCACGCCATTTTCGATGATCTAGTCGCTTCAAAACCAGATTTACCTACTTTGGCAATTATTGCCACTGGTGGATACGGAAGGCGCGAGTTATCGGTTTACTCGGACCTCGACCTAACGATTATGCCGGGGGATGAGGCTTCTCCTGAACTCGACTCTGCTGTAAGAACTCTTTTTCAAGATATCCACTGGGCTTATTGTACGGTCCTTCGGCTAGACGTAGGATATGCCTACCGACTGCTTTCAGATGTTCCTGGTTTGGACGCGAAAACTCGAACTGGACTGCTCGATGCCCGATTGGTTGCTGGTGCGCCTGAACTTTTGCGTGACCTAGAGTTGGAGCTTTCCGCGACTTTCTCTGCAGGTGAATTTGTCCTCTCGAAGATACAGGAGCGAGAAGAAATGTTCGCTCGTTACCACGACACACCGTTGGTGGTTGAACCTCAGCTCAAAGAAGGTGCAGGTGGATTGAGGTGTTTCCATTGCGCTAACTGGATTCGAGAAGCGATAGGCGAGCGACCTTCAAGGCCAACTCAAGCCTACGACACCTTGATGAAGCTTCGTAATGTGCTGCATTTATCAGCAGGCAAGCCCCAAGACCTCTTCACTCATCAAAAACAAGAAGAGGTTGCGGCGAAACTCGGCATGGATCCTCTGGCGATGATGTCCATGTACGCCGAAGCAGCCTCGGAAGTGCATCGCTGGTATCAACGCGCAAAGGAAAAGCTATCGGAATCTAGGTATCCGTTGGCAAATGGCGTTCTTGCTGTACAAGGCGAAGCAAGGCTTGTTGGGAAGCCTGACGCAGCTGATGCGTCTGTCGGTGTCGCTATTGCCACCCGACTCGGGCTTCGAGTATCCGATATACGAATGACTGCAGGGCCAGTCTCAAACGGTCCGGCCGCTGCTTATGCCTGTGCATCTGGCGAGCCAACTCTACGCAACCTTGATCGTTGTGGACTTCTCGATATTCTTTTGCCTGAACTAACCTCCTGCCGAGGTGTTTTCCCAACTGATACAGTGCATCGGTACACCGTTTTTGAGCATTCGATGCGAGTGATTCGAGCTCTAGATAGCATCGAACCCGGGACATTTTTGGGTGATGTACGATCCACCTTGAACGACTTAGAGCAGGTCTATCTCGCAGCGTTACTCCATGACGTCGGAAAGATTGATTACTCAAAACAGCACGAAGAGTTCGGTGCCGAATTGGCAGGAGATGTTACGTCACGTTGGGAGCTCTCAACGGATTTCTCAGAGAACGTAAAGTGGCTCGTTCGCCAGCATCTTTCGATGTCGCGAGTGATTCGCATACGCGATATTTCCCAACCGCAAACCATCGAAGAGTTCGCCAATAATGTGAAGGATCTACAAAGGTTAGGAATGCTGACACTCCTCACTTGGGCCGATGTGTCGGCTGTTTCAGAGGGGGCGTGGACTCCAAGCCAAGACACCTTCTTGCGCGAATTGTACAAGAGAACCGCAGGTCGATTACAGGGCCAAGACGCTCCAATTGCCGATGCGACCGTTAGTCGTGCGCGTCTTTTGCGGCAGTTGAGAGGTGAAGCCGAAGACGAATGGAAAATCCAACGTTTTCTTGAGAGCTTGCCGATCCACTATCTCACTTCAACTCCGACTGAGTTAGTGCGATTGCATATGAAGTTCGCCGACAAAGCGGTGCATGGCGAGCCGACGGTTGAGATGTTTCATCGAAATGACCTGAGTGCTACTGAGTTGACTGTCTGTGCCCTGGACTCGCCAGGTCTGCTCAGCAGAATGCTCGGCGTTTTTTACGCTTTTGAACTCTCTGTGACGGGAATTCGAGCTTGTACGACGATGACTGTGCCAGCGACAGCAATTGACGTCTTCACGATCAATTTTGGGGGTAGACCCATTCCTGCGGCCACAGCTAATTACGTCTCCGCTGCGCTCCTTGCCGTGGCTAAGGGGACGCTTGACGTGTCACAGTTGCTTAAAGATAAGGGTAAAGACCCCGAGAGAAAGCAGCGAGACTTCAAGTACACCTTCCTGCCAGGAACACCAGGGATTCTAGAGATACGTGCGGCACGCGGACGCGGAATGCCCTATCGATTATCTCGACTCATAGCGGATCGTGGGTGGAACATTCTAACTGCTCGCCTCGGGCAATGGGCTGGCCTTGGGGCCGCAGCCTTCTACCTTGTCGGAAAAGGGCATAAGCCGCTAACGGTAGAAGAGGTTCAGCTGGCGTTGCAAACACTAGATAGTGAAGGAAGTTCTGGAAAGACAGCCTGATTCCACGTTTAGAAAGATAGACTAGGCTATGTTGGCCCTGGTGTGTGCTTACGCGATGATGCAACCCTCACAGTCAGAACTTTTCGCCCAATACGGACGCGAGACACTTGAAGCGATTCGACGAGACTATTACGATTCCAAATCTGGTCTCTATCGTGATGCTTTTAGCACCAAGGAGAAAAAGTCTCAGGTCGCTTTCAACTGGGGAGTGGGTGTCCTTATTCCAGCTTTGAACGCAGCTGTTGAAGTAGATGCCAAATTCAAACCTGTGCTCAAGGAATATCTGAGCAAAATTCCGGTTTATTGGAACACCTTGCCGCCAGTCGCTGGATTCGATGTTCTTCCGACACCAAAGCCCGTTGATCGATATTACGATGACAACGAGTGGATGGTAATGGCGCTAGCCGATTCATACGCCATCACCAAAGATATCAAGCAATTGAAACTTTCGGAGGACACATTAAAGTTTGCGCTTTCGGGCGAAGACGACGTTCTTGGTGGGGGAATCTACTGGAAGGAAGAGGAAAAGACTTCAAAGAACACTTGCTCAAATGGTCCTGGCGCTGCCGCGTGTTTGGCGGTCTACGAACATACGAAGAACAAGGATTATCTTCTCAAGGCGGAACAACTCTACCTCTGGACTAAGAAGACGCTACAGGACCCAACTGATCATCTTTTTTGGGACAACATCAACTTAAAAGGGAAGATCGAGAAAACAAAGTGGTCCTATAACACTGCTTTGATGATCCGAAGTGGGGCTTATCTTTACGAGATTACGAAGAAGTCGCGCTATGCCGACGACGTTCGGTTAATGGTCAAAGCAAGCCTAAATCGGTGGTTGAAAGAGAATCCAG
>APMI01018789.1_pt1 | contig 10847 bp, 11 predicted proteins | sample 667938 | NCBI WGS metagenome assembly APMI01 (sample SAMN01084076, study PRJNA167559) | wastewater metagenome | biome: Wastewater | place: Denmark: Ejby Moelle, Odense | collected 2011-11-28
GGCAACGACATATAGCCAGAATGTGTCGATGGAAGCGGGTTTCGTCGACATATCCCGATGATCAGCGCACCGTTGTTCAAAGGGCGCGCACACAGACAACCGATCGTTTGTGAGCGTCGCTACGTTCCAGCCAATCCAATGGTGCAGTTGTTCTAGCATTTGCGACAAGATCGACGGGCGCTGATTTTTCAAGGAAAATTCTCGACAACATTGCGTCAATTATCCGCTCCACCTTTGGGAGCATTTGCACACCGTCCATCCTCTCTATGCAATCTCGCCCAGTGTTGCCTGGGCTGTTGCGAATGGCTTCAGCCATGAAATCGCAAAGTCGGGTGAAGGCCGTCTCCCGCGACCTATTGCATTAAGTCTTGCTGTCGGCGGCGCAGGCTGCAACAGCTTGCTCATTGAAATGGAGGATCCATTCAGATGCTGATGTTCCTCGCAACCGTTCTGGACCAGATGGATCTCGCCCTCGAACACATCCAGAAATCCACTGTCCACGACGCACGGTTCGCGCTGATGCTGACCGATAACGCCGTTGAGCTGGTGCTTCATCAGATCGCGAAGGACCAGCAGGCTCGCTTCAAGGCGCATCCGTTTCTCGCTGAGAAGTATCAGCACACGAAGGAGTTGGAAGAGGCGATGGGACGCTCCTTCGAGGCCAAGCTGAAGTTCGCCCGGATCGAAAAGCAGTTGACGGAAGAGCAGGCCCGAACGATCTCGATCATGCACTCGTTCCGGAACGAGCTGTATCACCTCGGCCTACAGTATGAGGCCATCGTGCAGGATCTCTCGCTCTTCTACTTCTCGACAGCTTGCGGTTTCCTCGGCGGATTCAAGATCCGTGGTTTCGGCTACATGGTAGGCATTGAGCTGCCAAAGCGGTCTCTGAAGTATTTCACGAAGAAGGGCGATTTCTCCCCAGCCGAGATCGATGATTTTCCAAAGGCCTGTCGGCATCTCGACGAGGCTTGCGGCCACCGGAAATCGACGACGATCACCAGCCTGGTCGATCACATGGACAGCGTGATCCGCGACTGCGACATCGCTCTCGATATTATCGCTGACGGTGTCTATGACAACCAGCACATGACAAGGGATCAGGCGACTATAGAGTCCCAAGCGTGGCCCCTTGCCTTCACCCCGGTAGCCCGCGAATTCGCGGAGAATAGGGGATGGCAAGGCACGACGTTCGAATTCGTCGAATGGCTCAAGCAGAACTATCCGCTGAAGTTCACGAAGGATCCCATCCCCGGCTGGCGGCGGCAGGCGACCAGGCTGCGCTCAATCGGAAACCCGCATACGGCGCTGGAGCGCTACCACTCGTTCATGTCAGTGACGCTGCCCCTGCGGGAAACCTTGAACGAGGCCTCGAACCAGGTCGAAGCCGAGATCAACCGTCTGATCGACGAACGCCGCGGGAAATGATCCGCGGACTAATGAGCAGCAGCGCTGTTTAGGCCACCAGTCGGATAGCCGTGCGACACGCGCCACAGATCCTTGAAGCGCCGTTCCATGACTTCGTTCACGCGCTCGAAGCCAACCAGCAGGTTGCCAAGCTCGTCCTTCTCGAACGTCCGGATCCGGCCGAGCTTCTTGATCTCGTTGAGCGTCTCTTCCAGCTTTCGAATGATCTTCGCGGTTTGGTCGGACTGCGGTTGTCGGTATTTGACGGCAGGGTGGGGGCTCTTGTCGTTCCGATACAGGAAGGCTCGCTCGACCTTCTTTCCGTGGATGATGAATTTGGTGCCGTAGAGCATGGCAGCGTGGGTCACCGAGGACCAATCCGCCTTGGCCTCCTCGATCGTGATCGTAACGGCATCCGCCCTGTCTTTGATCTTGTCGATGTCAACCAAGAAGAGGTGTGGAGCGCTCTCGCTTCCAAGGATACCGATCTCGGCACCTTCCTCGTTCACGGCTTGGCAAATCCTGCCGAAGTTCCGTTTTGCGCTTTCGCCCTGATACCATTTATCGAGTTCGAATTCTTTTGCAGGCTTTTTCTTGATTGCTTTAATGGCCATGATCGCGCCTCTCATGCGGTTCACATGCGATTTGATTATAGTACTGTTTGCGAAGAGTCAACCGAATCACATGTGGATCGCATAAACATTGTTTATGCCGCCGATTTTCTGATGTGGCTTTTAGCTATCGGGTTCAATTGAAGCGCTAAGCGAGAAATACTCCGTTGAATTCTCCCCTTACGAATTCACTCTGGAGCAGGGGAGGGGCCGACTAAAGCCCTGATGCCGTGGTCAGATTCACACGGAAGCGATCCCGCCGCCGCTGATATCTGCGGGTCATCTCCGCTGAAGCATGACCGAGTTGCTTCTGGACGTAACGCTCATCCACCTCAGCCGACGAGGCGAGGCCGGCACGTAGCGAGTGTCCAGAAAACTTCAGTCCCCGCTCGGTCTCCGGAAGATCGCCGCGCACGCCGGCGGCGAGGGCTGTCTTCTTGACGAGGCGCGCGACCTCCTGGTCGTTCAGCCGGTCCGGCCCGACGTTCTTGCCCTGGCCGGTGACCCGGCGGAAGAGGGGGCCCTTTGCGAGCTTCGCGAACTTGATCCAGTTTTCGAGCGCGGCGACAGGGCAGGTGGCGTCCGAGGAGCCGCGGCCGATCTCCACCTCGCGCCAGCCGGTTTTCCCGCGCAATGTCACGAGCGCGCCCTTTTCAAAAATCTCGATCCAGCCGCGGCCGTCTTCCGTCTGGTCGCGACCGAGGTCGAGCCCGGTGATCTCCGAGCGGCGCAGGCCGCCGGCAAAGCCGATCAGCAGCATCGCCCGGTCTCTAATGCCGCGCAGGGAACCCCTGTCGAGCGTCTCCAGCATGGCGATGAGGTCCTCGGGCATGATCGCTTCCTTCTGCCGCGGCGGCGCCGCGTGCCGGTTGCGGATGCCGGCCATTACGGTGGCGATTGCGCGATCCTTGCGATCGAGCGGCATGCCGCGCTGCGCGCAGTTCCAGCCGATGGCGACCAGACGGCGCTCGATCGTCGAGACGCTGTTCGGTCGGCCGCCGCGCTCCGCTGTCCCGGCGGCGCAGGCGGTGATGTAGAGACCGACGACCTGCGGATCCGGGGGGAGGGGGGAGAGGTTCTGTCGCCGGCACCAGGCAGCAAAGTGTTTCCAGTCGGAGGCGTAGGCTTTCCGCGTGTTGGCCGAACTGGCGGCTTCGACGTAACCGCGGGCGCGCTCGGTGAGGTCCAGCAGATGCGCCGGCAGGCGAGTGTCGGCCTCCGGAAGAGGGGAGGGGAGCCCGCCCGACACCTCGGCTGCAGAAACATCGGCGGAAACCGCTGTGCTGTCAGGCGGCGCTGCGTGTTCCGGAGCATGATTTTCGCTGTTTTCGTCGACGATTCGTGTCATTTCTTTATATTGAGAAAAACGAACGATAATGCAAACTTATCGGACGTTTTATGTTGGCGACGAGCCGTGCGGTTTTGTCCGATATAGGTGGCATAAACCGCGCACATGAGCTATGTTTTGCCCCATGGATTCGATCGCTGCTTCTGCGCCGACATCGTTGCCCTGGTCATTGCGCCTGCCGGCCTGGACCCGGCAGGCGACGAGCGAAATCAGCGAGACCGACGCCGCCTTCGCCGCCGGGTGTGCTCTGAAATCGCTCGACGATCTTATCCGGGCCGATCCCCTTTGGCTCGGCTGCTGGCGCGATCGTCTCGCCCTGAAATCCGCTGTCGTCGCTGGCCGGATGCTTGGTCACAATGAGGAAGAACACGCCTTGCGTGACGCGATCCTGCTTACGACACCAGGCGACGATCCCGGCCCGGCCGGCCGGCTGTTTTTGGCCACGCGAATGCTGACGCGCCGATCCGGGACAGTCACATCACCGCTCGTGAAGGAGCTCGCTGATCTTTTTGCGCTTCGCCGGGACGACGGCCTTGCGGCTATACCGGATCTGGTCGATACAGCGGTCCAGTCCGGGCGGGCAGCACCCTTCGCGGTGGCGGACCTTATAACGGCGATCTTTGCCGTTCGCCCGGACGCCGAAGTGTTGGCGCTCGGCCTCGCCGACGCCGTAATGGCGCAGAAACTGAACTGGTCCAAACCCGTGCCCCTGCTGTTGCCCGAGCGGTTTGGCCCGGCGTTCCACACCCTTGGCGGCCGTGGTCGCGTCCGACCAGGAGAGCCGGCCTATCCGAAAGCCATTTGCCTGGCGTTTGTCGGCGGTGTCGACGCCGCGTTGCGGTCCGCCGTCGACATCGATCGCCGCGCCGCGCGGCTGCTGGCTGTAGCGCCAAAAGTGCGAACCAAGGGAGCCGAACCGGTGATCCGCCGATTGCTGACCGACGACGCGGTACCGGCGTCAGCGCCGGGCTCAAAACTGTCGCGCTGGGCGGCCAACCGACTGTTCGAGCGACTGGAAAGTTTAGAGGCGGTGCGCGAGCTCTCCGGCCGCTCCTCCTTCCGTATATTCGGGTTGTGATCATGGCCGGATCTCCTGCACTCAAACCATCTCGTCGAAAGGCCAACGCCGCAGACGAACTTCTTTATGATCGTGAACTGGATCAGTTCCCGGCGGAGATGCGCTGGCGGGAATGGATGCTGCGGGTCGAAGCGGTGATCTTTGCCTCGGCCGAACCGGTCAGTCGCGAGACGCTGGCTCGAGTCGTGGGAAAAGACTGCAGCATTGATCTTTTGATCGACGATCTCGTCGAAGCGCTGCGGGATCGTCCCTACGAACTGGTCGCGGTCGCCGGCGGCTGGCAGCATCGAACCCGACCGCGGTTCGCCGAGACGATCCGCGCCTCGTCGGCGCCGACAAGGGGAGGGGCGGCAGCCCTGTCGGAGTTCGAGGCGATGGTGCTAATGGCAGTGGGATATTTCCAGCCGGTCACTCGCGGCGAACTGTCTAAGATTTTTGGCAAGGAAGTCAGCCGCGATACCATGGGCAATTTGCGTGGCGCGGGTTTTGTTGGCTCCGGGCCGCGCAGCCCGACGCCCGGTGCGCCATACACCTATGTGACGACGCCGCACTTTCTTTCCAGCTTCGGCATGGAGACGTTGCGCGACCTGCCGAGCATCGAAGCGCTCGAAGACGCGGGCTTGTTAACTCGACATGCCATTCAAAACGATACCGCCGCTTTGCAAGACGACGAAATCCCGAATGATGAGGCTTCCCCGACTATTGAGTAAATCTGGTCGAGTCCAGCTCCTCAGCGTCAAAACTGCGCTTAGACCGAACTGCGGTGATGCTCAAAGAGCATGATCGGCGGCGGGAAAGTTGACGCGCAGATCTTGCGCTTCAGGCTGTTCAACCCAGTTTTAGACTGCGTGATGGGATCTAATACCGAAACGCACCCGTGATACTAGCTTGGCGAAAGCCAAATGCGGATGCCGAACGCGACCGCAAAGGTCACACCGACGCCGGCAGTCCAAAGGAAAACGAACCAGCCGATACGGTTTGCCCAAGCGGCTCCATGCGTCATCAGTGATACCCCTCTTCATGCCGGACTTTGCCGCGGAACACCCAATAAGCGTATGCCGTATAAGCTAGGATGATTGGCACGAGCACCAGAGCTCCGACAAGCAAGAAAGACAGGCTTTCCGGTGGTGCAGCCGCATCCCAGATCGTCAGTGAGGTCGGGACGATGTAGGGATAGAAGCTGATTCCGATCCCGGCGTAGCCGAGGATAAACAGTCCGAGAGACGCCAGGAACGGCTGGGTGTCCTTGCCGGATTGCAGCCCCTTGAGGATCAGATAGAGGCAACCGAGGACGAGAAGCGGTACGACGACACTGAAGATCATGGTGGGGAAGCCGAACCAGCGGTCGAGGTAGAGCGGCCGCAGCCAAGGCGTCCAGAGGCTGAAGATCCCCATGGCACCAACGGTTGCTATGGCTAGCGGCAAAGCCAGCTTTCTCGCTCGGACAGCCAGATCGCCTTCTGTCTTCATGACGAGCCAGGTCGTGCCGAGGAGGCTGTAGCCCACGACAAGCGCAATACCCGTCGCGACCGAGAACGGCGTCAGCCAGTCCCACCAGCCGCCGGCATAGGCGCGGTCTACTACCGTAATGCCCTGCACCAGCGCGCCGAGCGCGATCCCCTGGCAGAAGCCGGCGACAAGCGAACCGCCTGCAAAAGCAACATCCCATACTCGCTCCCATCGCTTCGTGCGCCAGCGGTACTCGAAGGCCACGCCGCGGAAGATCAGTCCAAGGAGCATGGCGATCAGCGGCATGTAGAGCGCCGGTAGGATTGTCGCATAGGCGAGGGGGAAGACGGCAAGCAGGCCACCACCGCCGAGCACAAGCCATGTCTCGTTTCCGTCCCATACGGGCGCGACGGAATTCATCATCACGTCGCGATCCTTCTTGTCGGGAAAGAATGGAAACAGGATACCGACGCCAAGATCAAAGCCGTCCATGACGACATAGGCCAGCACAGCGAAGGCAATGATAGCGGCCCAGACAAAAGCGAGATCAATTGGCATGCGAGCCTCCCTGTGCCGGACCTGGTGTAATCCCTTGTGTTCGGATCGGCCCTTCCTGCAGTTCCGGTGTGGGGTCGCGCGGCAAGCGCGCCATGAGCCGCAAGATGTAGAACGTACCCGCTCCGAACACGAAGAAATAGACGATGACGAAGGCGATAAGTGAAGTTGCAACGGCGGGGGCGGCAATCGGCGAGTGCGACTGCGACGTCAGCAGATGGCCGTAGATCGTGTATGGCTGCCGGCCGACTTCCGTGGTGACCCAACCTGCCAGGACAGCGGCGAAGCCTGCGGGGCCCATGGCGACCGCCGCCCTCTGTAGCCAGATATTCGAGTTCAACGTCCCGCGGTAGCGACAGAACAACGACCAGACGCCGATGCCCAGCATCGCGAAGCCTATCGCGACCATGAGACGGAAGGACCAGAAGACGATCGCAACAGGCGGTTCCTTGTCGTCAGGGATCGTATCGAGCCCGGCAAGCGGCTCGTTCAGACCATGCTTGAGGATCAGGCTGGATAGCTTCGGAATCTCGATCGCATAGTCGACGCGCTTTTCTGCCTGATTCGGCAAACCAAACAGAATGAGCGGCGCCCCGTCCGGATGGCTGTCAAAATGCCCTTCCATTGCCATGACCTTGGCGGGTTGATGCTCGAGCGTGTTCAGCCCGTGCGCATCTCCAGCCAGGATCTGGATTGGTGCAACGATGGCGGCCATCCACATGGCCATCGAGAACATCGTATAGGCGCGCAGAGGTGCAGTGCGCCGAAGCAAATGCCATGCACCGACCGCGCCAACCACGAAGGCGGTGGTGAGGTAGGCGGCGAGAACCATGTGGACGAGGCGATACGGGAAAGACGGATTGAAGATCACCGCCCACCAGTCGACCGGAATGAACTGCCCCTTGTCGTTCATGCCGAAGCCGGCAGGCGTCTGCATCCAGGAATTCACGGCAAGGATCCAGGTCGCGGAAATTAGCGTGCCGAGGGCGACCATCCCGGTGGCGAAAAAATGCAAGCCGGGGCCAACCCGCTCCCGCCCGAACAGCATGACGCCGAGGAAACCTGCTTCCAGAAAGAAAGCCGTCAGTACCTCGTAGCCCATCAGCGGGCCGATGACCGGACCTGCCTTGTCGGAGAATACAGCCCAGTTGGTGCCAAATTGGTAGGACATCACAATCCCGGAGACAACGCCCATGCCGAAGGCGATGGCAAAGATTGTCTTCCAGAAATTGAAAAGCTCCAGATAGACCTCGCGCCTGGTCTTCAGATATAGCGCTTCGAGCACGAACAGGTAGCTCGCCGTGCCGATCGAGAACGCCGGAAAAATGATATGCGCTGAAACCGTGAAGGCGAACTGAATGCGGGCAAGGACGACCGCGTCGAAATGCTCGAACATGGAAACTCCAAATTATGAGCGTCAGGCGTGCATCGCCGGGCCAATGCTCTTATAAAGCATATAGGCCGCAACGACAAAAATCAGTGTGGCAAAGAGGCTGTTGAGTGTCCCTTTTTTCGCCGACAGTTGTTTGGCGAGGTAGGAGCCGGCAAAGCCTCCGAATATCCCGCCGGCAATGAAGATGGCAGCAAGCAGCCAGTCGACGTAACCGGAAAACGCGTAGTTCAGCGCGGTCGTGAGACCAAAGGCTGTGACCGCAACGAGCGATGAGCCGATCGCATAGAGGATCGGCATATTCGTCGAGGCAATCAGGCCCGGCACGATCAGAAACCCGCCGCCAATGCCGAAGAAACCGGAGAAGATGCCGGTAAGGCCGCCGAAGCCGGCGACCTTGTGGACGTTCTCGCGCGAGCACTGGGCACCTGGATTGCCTTGTGCGCCGCGCTTGCGGAACATCAGGACGCCGACGACCAGCATTAGCAAGGCAAACAGGATCAGCAGTTTCTGGCCATCGACCATTTTACCAAACGTCGAGCCGATGAAAGCCCCGATGATACCCGTCACGCTGTAGATACCGGCGCAGCGCCATTTCACGTTGCCGAGACGGGCATGGCCGAGAAGGTTGGTGAAGGCGTTCGCGGCGACGGCAAAGGCACTCGTACCGATTGCCATATGTGCGCTCGGGACGCCAACAACGTAGACCATCAACGGCACAGCCAGGATCGAGCCGCCACCGCCAAACAGGCCGAGCGTGAAGCCGACGAGCCCCCCGGAGATCGCGCCAAGACCGTATTGCAGCGGATCGAGAATCATGTTCATTGTCCAGGGTCCTCAGGCGGCTGTCTTCTTGAGGTCCGGACTGACAAGCCACTCGCGACCTTTCAGCATGCCGTGCCAGTAGATCGGCGGCAGCGCTTCGGCTTTCAGATACCAGGCAAGGCTCGATGGCTTGGTGCCGTCGATAATCCAGGTTGGGAACGTCGGCAGCAGTTTGCCGCCGTAGCCAAATTCGGCGAGCACGATCTTGCCACGCTCGACCGTCAGTGGGCATGATCCATAGCCGTCGTAGGCGGCGGGCATCGCCTTGCCATCGAGGACGGCCAGGACATTTTCCGCAACGATCGGCGCCTGCTTGCGGGCTGCTGCTGCCGTTTTGGCATTCGATGTGCCGGCCGCGTCTCCAAGCGAAAACACATTCGGATAACGCTTGTGCTGCAGGCTTGCCTCGTCGACCTCGATCCAGCCGGCCTGGTTGGCGAGCGGACTGTCGCGGACAAAGTCGGGAGCGATCTGCGGTGGGCAGACATGGATCATGTCGAAACCGACCGTCTCTTCGGTGACAGTGCCGTCGGCAGCCGTGTTGGCAAACCGAGCTTCCTTACGCGTCCCATCAACCGCAAGCAGCTTCGATGCGAAGTTCAGGTTGGCGCGATATTTTTTTACATACTCCATCAGCGCCGGCACATAGTCCTTCACACCGAACAGAACCGGTCCGGCATTGTGGAAATGGATCGAGATATCGTTGATCCGGCCCTGTCGAAACCAGTGATCGCCCGACAGATACATCGCTTTTTGCGGAGCTCCGGCGCATTTGATCGGCATGGGCGGTTGGGTGAAGAGGGCGCGACCGCCCTTGAGGTTCTGGACCAGAAACCAGGTATAGGGGGCAATATCATAGCGATAGTTGGAGGTGACGCCATTTCGGCCGAGCGTTTCTTCGAGGCCCTCTATGGCTGACCAACTCAGTTTGATTCCAGGAGCGGCAACTAGCATGCGATAGCTGATGCGACGACCGTCGGACAGAACAACACGATCATGATCCGGTTCGAATACGGCGACCGAAGCCTTTTCCCACTTGACGCCGTCCGGAATGAGATCGCGCATTGGCCTGACTGTATCCTCGGGCTTGAAGATACCGCCGCCGACCATGGTCCAGCCGGGCTGGTAGGCATGACGCTCAGAGGGATCGACGAGGACGATGCTAAGGCACTTTCGACGCTTCAAGAGGCTGGCCGCTGTCGCGATACCTGCCGCACCAGCGCCGACGATCAGAACGTCACAGGCTGTCGAAGACTTCGCGTCTGTCGCGCTCGTACTCTCGGCACTGGACGTCGAAGACAGACGGGTCCGAAGCTGCGACAGGTCGTAGCCGGCAGCCTTTGTGGCCGAAAGGGCAGCGTCTTCGCCAAGAGAAGGCGCCTGTGAGAGCGCCCAGAGCGTCGCAGCGCGGGTGCCGGATCGACAGAAAGCGAGGATGGGCTTGGGCAGGTCCTTCATGGCTTCGTCAAAAAGTGCGATGTCGCGATCACCGATGTCGGACGCGACGACCGGGATGTGGCGAAACTCAAGACCGGCAGCTTCGGCGGCCATGCAGATCATGTCCGCGGTTGGCTGGCCATTCTCCTCGCCATCGGGCCGGTTCGATATGATGGACTTGAAGCCAAGCCGCGCCAGCTCATGGGCGTCCTCAAGCTTGATCTGGGGCGAAACGCTGATGCTGTCGTTGATCTTGCGGATATCCATGAGAAAGCTCCTCCTCAGTAAGCAGCGCGCGGGGCATTGCGCGGTGAAGTGACGATGCGATAGGCAAACATGCCGACGAGCATGGCAGCTGCGAATAGGACCGCCTCCCAGCGGCCCGTTACGAGGGATGCGATGGCAGGGCCGGGGCAGAGGCCGACAAGCCCCCAGCCGAGACCGAACAGGGTGGCCCCACCCACAAGGGGTCCATCGATTGTTCGATTTTCGGGAACGTGAAACTGGCTCTCCAGGACAGGGCGGCTGCGCCGGTGCTTGATCGCGTAGGCAATGGACGACGGGATGAGTGCCCCGCCCATGACAAAGGCAAGCGACGGGTCCCATGCGCCGGTGACGTCCAGGAAAGCGAGGACACGCGCAGGATTGACCATGTCGGAGATGACCAGTCCGACACCGAAGAGCAGACCGCAAAGGACTGAAGCGAAAACCCGATATGCCATCACAGCCCTCCGACAATGTGGCGAA
>APMI01005936.1_pt1 | contig 10845 bp, 9 predicted proteins | sample 667938 | NCBI WGS metagenome assembly APMI01 (sample SAMN01084076, study PRJNA167559) | wastewater metagenome | biome: Wastewater | place: Denmark: Ejby Moelle, Odense | collected 2011-11-28
AAGATAAATGCCCGTAAGAACAAAATTACAAATTTATCTGAATTCCCTGAGTTACCAAGTTTAGTCTACCTAAATCTAAGAGAAAATCAAATAGCAAAAGTTAACGATCTTACAGGAGTCAGCCAAACAGTGAAGAATATAAATTTATTAGCAAACCCTATTGAAACAGAATTAGCGGACAACACTAAGAAGGAGGTATGGATGCGATTTAGGAATTTCACAAGAGTTAACAAAAATGAGATCACCCCTGAAGAGCGAGAAGACTGGGATAAAGAGTACAAAGACCGACTGGCTTAACAAGAAAAGTAGAGATTGGAGAAATAAGCGGCAGATAGGGAAGCAAGGGAAGCTCAATAAAAATAGAAGTAAGGAGGGTGAACATTGTTGATTATGAATTATCTCATTATAGATTTTATCAAGTGATATTATTAATATTAAGCAACAGAAACAGTGAAATGAATAAGCTGATCCTTTACATATTTATTTCTCTCTTTCTTAGACTGCATAACTGCCTGACATAAGTTGCTAACTTTCCATAAATCCCACTGATCAAGTCAGGAGACCACAAAGCAATCATATCAAGACTGTCGCCGGGTCAGCAGATAAACCGACCACAGGGTTACAGCAGAACTTTCACAGCAATTCCAAAAGTAGCCATCGGGATGCTAATATTTGAAATTGAAGCTGGGGCCAACATGGCTTTTACTGTCGATATTATCAACGTAGGACTAACTGGTTTCTAGTCGGTTATCACAGCCAAAACGGATACTTTTATCAATCAACTGTACTATACTTATATTGCCGTCTAGCCTAGTGGGTTTTTTGGATTATTTCCTCTTGTCACTTGGACTCTAAACTCAAGTCTAACAAATGGAAATCTAACAGACAATTTTCCTATAGGATCAACTGTCAACACCGCTCATCAGATTGTAGTGTCTGTGTTCATAAAAGATTTCTCAGCTGCTAGATTCAACAGCGATATAAGCATCAAATTATAGGCAAGGATACTATCAACTACTCGTTTTTAGCTTACACTTTTCACCAATAGCACAGTCTCTGCAGTATCAGCTTTTGTATTCTGGATCGATAAAACTGCATTATCAGCCAATCAAGTTTATTTTTTGGATTCTGGTTTTGGTATTACTGAGTATCAAGCTCGCAAGAATTACACTAATTTTGTACTCAATCCTAGTGCATTTAATTATTTTAATTTCATGAGAGGAGTCGATTGGATTTCTTTCAGCGCAAGTGCAAGTGATACGCTATTCAGTTTTAAACTTGATTCATTTCCATTTGGTACCCTTCTGAGTTACAAAATAACGAGAGCTAATTTATTATTATGGAGACAGAGAGTATGCCCTACTGCAGCCTATTTTTATATGTAATCATAAACGAAATGCTATGATACATGCCCAGCCGGATATTCAAATAACAACGCAAATAAATTCTGTCAGATCTGCGATTACACATGTAAAAGTTGTTTAGTAGATGGTATAACTTGCACTGACTGTCCAGATAATTCCCACAGAATATTTTCAAATGGTTCATGCCCCTGCGGCACTGGCTTTTTCGATAATGGCAACGCTACATGTGGTATATGCGATTACACCTGCACTACATGCATCAACACAGCCAATAAATGTCAGTCATGCGACTCAACCCGTGATTATAACAATGTGACCAATACTTGTCATTGCAAGAGTATGATGTTTGATACTGGTGTAAATAGTCCAGTTTGTTCAGCTTGCCATTATTCGTGTGCGAGCTGTGTTGGATCAGCTAATACTTGTCTGACATGTAGTTCCGCAGCCCATCGTATTCTGGTACTTTCAAGATGTCTATGTGCATCTGGTTTCACAGAACCGACTCCAGCTGCATAATTGTGCACTTCAGCTCCAGCACTAGTATGCTCAGCAAACTGCTTGACCTGCCAGAACACAGCAAATTAATGTACAGGATGTGACACTGCTAAAAAGAGACAACTCCAAAATGATAAAACTTGCCAATGCATTAGTGGTTACTCGAGTTCTGATCAAGTTAGTGCATGCTCATAGATATGCGGTGATGGCAAAAGATATGAATTGCCCTGCGATGACGGGAATACTCTTGATGGAGATGGTTGCTCATCTTCATGTGCAATTGAAACTAATTTTAGTTGTGATACTTCGGTCTAACCTACAGTGTGTATCTATAAGTTCGCATACACTATTACTCTTGAGTCTTTGCTAAAAAGAACAGACCAGAATATACTAGATATGGTATTCAAAATAAATCCAGTGCCACCTGCAAACTCAATAGCCTCACTTTCGTCAGTGCCGATAGCAATATTAAGTCAGTCATTAAACCGCGGCACACTTACACTATCTGGTGCATACAACTAATCGATTCCACTATCTAGTTTAGCTAAGTTATCTTTATCATCGATTCCGAATACAATAAATTTCCAAGTGAAAACAAATGATGGCCTATAAATAACCTACTATCCCACATAAAGTTACACTGCCTATAAAGCATAAGTTGTGCTAGTCTGGGTTTTTATAGCACTGTTCTGGCTGCTTGTTGTTACTACACTTGTGTTCTATAAGAAAGGCATACTCCCTGTGCTTTAATTTGCCTGTTTTTGCGCAATCACATGGGTGGGAGCTGCCGGTGTGCAAAATTATGGCATATATCATCAGCCACTGTTCAATTTAGTATATATTTTTGGATATAATATGCAGATTGCTGGTTAAGATGGTCTACTTGCTTATCTAAACTATGGTCTAATAATAATAGCTGTGCCTTTCATTATCGTATGTATTAATTTCATACTTCAAAAGTGTAAACCCCATTTAGGTTTATCTCAATAATCTAAAAAATACATAGCAATATAGATAACCTTCTCTATCCTAATATTTAACTCAATACTTTTGATATACGGTTTAACAACATAATCGAAAACCCAAACTTATAACACAGCACTGTCAATCGCATCAATAGTATTCGGAGTAATATACCTTATTATTTTAGCTCTAATGTGTGCGTTATTCTTAAGAAAAACATAACATTTTGTATATATTACTGCTATTATGATGGGACGAAGAGGCAATCTGTATTTTGTTGCACTTGTTATCTGCAGCAAACTCGCTGTTATACTGACATATTTGTTAGTATGTTTTAAGACTGCACTAAAATATGCTCCACTTATTGTAGCAGTATCATCATTAATCAACATAATACTGACAGTTATCATAAGACCATATCAGAACAACCTACGAGTAATACTACATTAATCAATGTTAATAATTATTTTCCTGTGTTACTATTTAGCATTGGAAGTGTCCACAGCTGAATGGGCTCCATTTCTAGTCTTAATGCTGTTATATGTTGCTTTATTGACTAATGCGATTGCTTTGGCTTACTGGTGCTATCGGGAGAAAAATGTTAAGAAATTGTAAAGCTAGTTCAATGATAATACCTAGTATTAACCATCGATTGATAATCGAAATTAGAATATCGATATGGATTTTGATCCACATAAAGTTATTAATTAAAGCAGGATGATGGACACGCTCAAAAAAGATCATCTGGAAAATGATACTAATCGTTTCGCTGTCAGCCCAACTGTACGCAAAGGAATGTTATAAGAACACTAATGATTTATTTATTTAATTTCGTATGTTTTTTTCTTTTAGCGCCTATATAATAATGATAGCTATTTCCTAATTAGTAATGATACTATTTGTTTTAATAATAAAAGAACGATAATGGAATCAGCAAATGCACACAATGTTAAAAATAAGAGAGTACAATAAAGAGTGAAACAAAATTTGAGTGTGATTACATCTATTTTGATAGCAAATCCTCGGTTACAGATTTCGTAGTCTTCGAGTCAGATATCAGTGAATGAGGTAAATCGAATAAAAAGTGCAAGAGAGTAAATAAAAGAGTGTTACCCATTAATAAAGCAACTATTACAAAATATAGAGACACCAACAAAAGCTCTGCCGTATTACACAAAATTACTGACATTCGCAAATGGAGCCTCAGCTTGCCGCATATAAGAACCAGCATAGCAGTTATTTCAGTTCACAATGTTCGATCCCAGACTGCACTTACTACTAACTTGCTACTTACACGACCAGACTACCTTTCACACTTTAAGTATAATACATATGTTATTTAGGTGAACAATCTTAGAAAATAGTTGATGTGTTCTATAAGTTCGTGTACTGCTAGCACGGAGAACTTATGGAAAATACGCTCAAATAAGGCACAGTTGTCAATATTGGCAAATGGTTTTTCTAATAAGGAATATAAAATATGTTTAAGAAATACTATTTCACATCCAGAGATTTTACCAGTCTTATTACGAATTTTATGTTATATGGTATCAGCTTCATGTTTTAGGCTGCTATCAATATTCTTACCAGAAGATCACTTACACTCTCGCTTGAAAATCTTTAAGTAATAAGGGTTTCATATCTTAAAAAATATGGAATTGAAAGCTGAAATCAAGTAAATTTTAAAGGATTGATTTCAATAATATTAATTTATGTTAATGATAAAAGTTTATTTGTGATAACGATTTTTTAAATTCATAAATCCTCATTTGAATATTGAATTTAATATTTGTTTTAATATTTATTGCACAATTTTATTTCAATTATATTGAGCTTTTCAATTAAAAAGCCAACGTAATATTAATTTAAATATAAAAACTTAAACAGCACAGGCATCGCCAAAACATGGATAAAAATCCCTCGATATTTAGTGAAACAATATAAAAAATGCAATAGAAACTAGCTGCAACAATCCTTGCTCTTGAATCAGACTAAGTAATTTAGCAGATGAGAAATGATAAAACATTATATCAATACAAATTGAAACACATGCAAGAAATAATCGATGAACATTTTTAATTCCATGCTGAAATGAATTAATTGCTAAGGAACAATTAGAGTTTAGAGAGTGATATCTAAGGGATCAATCAGAAAGTTATCAAAAAAGATCAGGAATTTAGGGAAGTTATTGATATGATCTAGGATAGTGCCAGGAAACATACGCAGTTGAAAGATTAGGAAATTAGTAAACTTAGTAAATAAATACAAGTGCTCAAGTAGAAGTTAAATAGTAGTCATGATCTGTCTAAAAATATGAAGCATTTTGAATAAGAAAATGAGAAATTAAAGAGATAAGTCAACAAAATTAAATAAGAAAATACCAAGTTAGCGGAGATAAACAGAAAAATGAAGAATGATCAAAAATAATTGGAAAATTAGAACGAAAGAAGCATAGCCGGCGTTAAATATGAGTACCAGAAATAAATTCAAGATTATGAAGCTTTGGTTAAAAAAATGCAAAATGATATGCTGATCATCAAGAGTCAATGGCAGAAGAAGTGCTCTGAAGTATAACGAAATTTAAGGGATTTTTATGAAGCAGAACTCATTAAACTTGAATAGAAAAAGACTCGTGAACTGCTTTAACATCTGGAATCAGCACAGAAAGGAAAACCAGTGGTAATTCGTCAAGACGAAGATATATTAACAAGTCGAGTGGAGTCCGTGCGACGACAGTACTAAATATAAATATAAAAATTATAAAGAGGTAATCAATAACTCAGATAAATGTATGATAATGCTCAAAGCAATTACCTGCCTAAAATGAAAGAGATTGAAAGTCTATCGGATGCTTTAAAAACGGTGCGGAGCGAATTTTAAGAAGAGAAACAGAATTGGAGTGCATAAAAATAGAAATCAAAGAGAGATATTGAAAAATTGAAAGCGATTGTGTTATAATTTTAAAGAAATAATAAAAATTCTACGCTGAGCCTTTAAGTCAAATAATCTGAAATTACAAAACTTAACGACAATATTAAATTTATCGAAAGAAAGTTGGAAATTGCAAATCGAAGTCTAAATGAACAAAAGAACGCACTTGTAGTAAAATAATAAGAAAACGAGCTTTTAAAAAGTAAAATAGTTAGTCTTGAGGAATTGAACAAGAAAAATAAGAAGGCAATCGATGCTAGTTAAGCAGAATTAGAAACGAAAAGTAAGAAGATAACGACATTAACTAAACAAATATAAAGTTTAACTGAAAAACATAATGAAGCATGCTAAAACGAAGCTAATCTCAAAGTTTTGATTAAGTCATTGAAGAATAGTAAGCATAAATGTAAAAAAATGTTAGACAAAGCATTTTTGCAAGTAAAACAAACCCAAAAATAACTTGGACTGCTTAAAGAAGACATTAAATACACACATGAGCTACACAGAAAAAAGAATCTAGCCGAAATGGAAAAGCTTATCGATCACATTTAAGCTTTCAAAGAATCAACACAAAAATAATTAAAAATGAGAATGAATGATTTCATAAACTAGGTTGAGTAAGCTAAATAAGCAGAACATGCTGAATTTGAGTCAATTTTGCGTGAAAGAGAGAATTTAAAAAGATAAGTCAGAGAGCTAGAAGATCTATTAACCAAGAAAGAGTTATAAGCCGGATAGGCGAAAAGGTTTACAATGAATGCTCAAGCAGAGTAATTCAAAAGGCAAATGGCAGACTAACTTCATAGATAGAAACTAAAATACAGTAAACTTGAAGAAGAATTACTATCAAATGAAAAATAATACCACCGCACACTCGAGAAGACCAAATCCGGAGTAAAAGATGCTGTGCGAGTATTAACAAGCAAATGGATGGACTAGGTGAACAGACTTTAGGAAGACAATAGAAGAAAATAATTTTAGTTACAAAAAATAGTTGATAAAGTTCAGTCTGTTATAAATTAAAGCGAGTAATTGAAAAAATGTCAATAAATAGATAAGGATTAAGTGAAGAGATTTAAGAAAAAATATGAGACACTTAAACAATAAAAGTAGTAACAAATTAATGATCTTATGAAAAGGTTGGAAAGATAGAGCAAGCATAAAATAAACTTAGAGAAATAGTTACGCACAATAAGATCTGAGCTAAATCGTGGAGACAAGTACTAGAAAACAGATAGAGAAGTCAAGAGTGGAAACAGTTCAGTCACAGACCGATAAAAATAAATAACATAAATTCGATAACTAATAGCGAGAACTTACCAAGCTGTTGGCGAAAAACCTGAGAAGGACAATCGGATGGATAGAAAAAGAAGTCCGTTTTGAAGACACATTTTTATAATTTATGTATACATTTATTATTATTGTTTACATAATATAGATTACATCAATAGTTATTGAGTTAAAATCATTTTTTCTCTGAGTGACCCGATTGCTGATCGTTTTTAGGTTGTTTTCCTCTGGAGCTAGTCTCAATTGGGGCTTTAGATATTTGGAATTATTAAGGTAGATGTTCTACTTCAGATAAAGTGACTCCCAAATCCTTCAAAATACCATCTTTTAAGTTATATACAACGCCATGAATGCACAGTTTTTGATCAGCTTTCCAAGCTTGCTGCACAATAGGAATTCTTGCCACATTCACAACTTGCTGAATCACGTTCAATTCAACAAGATTATCAATTCTGGCCTCATTTGACCCAATCAAATTGTTCCTATACTTCCCTCGTAGTTCTCTCAAATGACTTAGCCAAGATTAGAGTGGTCCATAATCGTTTTGACTGAATGCAGCCTTGACTCCACCGCACCCGTAATGCCCCGACACAATAATATCCTACACCTTGAGATGCTCGACTGCGTACTGGATCACAGCCATTACGTTGATGTCTGAGGGTGGCACAATGTTGGCGATGTTTCTATGCACGAACACCTCGCCGGGTTTAAGGCCCATGATTTAGTTGGCAGGCACTCTTGAGTCAGAGCAACCGATCCACAAGTATTTCGGTGCCTGAATGTTGACCAACTTGGAGAAGAAATCAGGTTCTTTTTCCACATTATGGGCTGCCCATTTTTTGTTGTTGTCCAAAATCTTCTGGAATCCCGACATGTCGGGGGATTGGTTTGAGACATCTTTTTCAGAGCAGAAACGGTTGAAATTACTCTGAAGCCTAAGTGTAGAGGCGAATCCTTGTACGATTGCTCGCATGTTTTAGAAACTAAATTTTTGTTTAAAATATCAGACAATTTCACATAAATATATGAACTAATCTATAGTTTGCCAAAATGCGTTTCCAGTTTTATTTTAAAGTATTTTCATCTATTTAATATAACTCTTAAATAGTATATGTTAAATTACGAAGATAATAAAATTTAATAAGAATGATGGTTCAGTTAGTCTTGATTGGCTTCACTACTCGCCTTTTGCCTTGCTTTTCCCACCATTTATTGTTATTGTATCCGTTCTGGCTGTTGGCGGAAGTCTTCTTCTTGTTGCTGATGTCCTTGATATGTTCGTCAACCGCATCAGCCAGTGTTGGGTTAATTTACCTTACTTTCTTAACGACTGTCTATTCGCTGTCCTTCAAGTTCAAGTTTACACCGGTTTTAATTTCCAATAATTGAATATCGCCGTCTGCAATGCGTTGTCGAGGTTGATATGGCACCACGTTTTCAGCTGTCACGAATACATTGTAACTGGTATCTGCATCCAGAAGTGTGAACTCTATTTCTGCTTACCCTTTTGTGTCTGAGACCACGTACTTGAAATGTTGAGCAGTTACTTGGTTATTGTCTTGGTCGAAACCGCCGACGATCTGGGCCGAAAGGAGTCTTTCTGTTGGGGTTGGCACGATGACAGCGTATACATTTGCTTGTTACCAGAAACTTACTGCGATTTTCGTAGATTCATGAGTTACTGACAATAACTTAATTGACGAACTACCTCTGAATTTAGGTGTTGTGACTATAATTTCTCTGGTTGACATGCTGTACGTACTGATGAAGCTTGGCAGGAAGACTGACATTTTCTTGAGTTGGTCATTCGAAATCGAAAACTCATCCACTAAATCAATTGGTCTAATCGAGTCGTCTTGAGAGTTGGGGCCAATGACAACATCATAGACATACTGTCTAGTATTCATGACGGTGTTAGAATATGTGCTTTGGGCCATCGTGAGAATGGTGGATACTGTCAGAATATTGATGCGTGATGGAATAATTCTTAAAGTTTTTGAAAGTGCATCGATTACATAGGCATTAGTCTGTATATTGGAGAAAGCAATTGTAATAGCAGCTCCATTGCTTGACTTCTTTGTTTCAAAAAGTTCGAACTTAATATCTGAGACTCCTACTGAAGTATTGACATAGGCTCCAATCATATATTTTGTTTGAGATTACAGACTGTTTGCGTTAAGGCTCGCCTGGATTGTAGAAATTGTGTTGGACAGGGACGTCGAAGCTGAGCCGTAGCTGACTCCCGTTGCGACAGACTTATTGTAGATGTCAGACTGAGTCACTTTTGTCGGGTTTGTTCCTATTTTAACCACAGCGAAATAAATTACTCCTGGTTCAGAGACACTGGCTAAGTATGCAGCAGAGTTGGCTCTGGATGACACGAGGTTCAGACTGTATACTATTGGCTTTATTTGCTGAGTTTGCTGACTGAGAATAGTAGACCCTACATCGGATGACTCTTTATATGTTGGACCAATCTGTAGTCTCATAGCTGGCACTGTGGAGCTGCGGTCGATGGATTTCGAAGCAGTTACAAACAAACGTGTAGTGGCAATGACATAGTTGTTGCTCGTGACTGATGAAATCGAGAAGTCGATAACGCACATGCTTGGGATTGTACTGCCTGTGTAAGTGATAGAAATCGATGTGTTTTTAGTGCCTGGAGACAAATTTTTGAATGAGACTGGGTTCAATGTAAAGCCTGAGCTGCAATTATGAGTGTAAACGAGTGTAAATTACTTTGAATTTTACTCCTATAAACTAGCTTGAATTTCAATAGGAAGACCAATGCTCTTAATGTCGATCGGAGTGAATGTAACTGAATAATTACGAGTTGAGGCTTTTGTTGTGATGTTAATAGAAGGAATATCGTTGTAGAAAATGTCACTACCGTACTAAAACTTAACAAAGCTAAGTGGGAAGATACCGGAGAGTCCTGTCGATACTTTGACTTTGAATGTTTTAATAGTCTATCCATACCCATAGAAAGTAATGACTGAGGGATCAAAGGTGATAGCTGAAGTCTGAATTGTAGGAGTAATTTTGAGATATTGCGCTGGTTTTTCAATGCTGATGGTATACTCATAGACTTTACCAGCTTCCATGTAAGCATTGCCTGAAACGTTAACCTGGTACAGCTTGTCGGTGAACAATGGGCATTAAACATTATTGCTGAGTGTTTCTGCGATTAGTGAATTCTTCAAAAAGTCAATTAGAGCAATATTGAAAAGAACGGGGGCTGAGCAGTCGATAGGCTGTGATGGGTTGATAAATGTGAAGCTGATGATCACCTGAGTGAAGTTGAAAGCTGCATTAATACTGAAATTGGCCAACAGAGTGCCGTTGATGCCTGAAGCAGTCACAGTGTAGGTGACTGATGCTGCCGGAGTCACTGTCGAGAATACTGCAGTAATGACAGGCAAAGTCTCAATTCTGCTCCAGATCAGCTTGAATTCCGCTGGGAAGTTAATAATCAGGCCTATTTGAGACTGGCTGTTGATTGAAAGTACTGCATTCATGGCTGTTGTCAAGTTCATCGTGTAAGTATTCCTGACTAATAATTTCGGGCTGACTGTCAGCACTTTGTTAATTTGCAGATTTGCAGGCGGAGGTGATACAGAAAGTGGGAATGAGACAGTTCCCGATGACAATACTATTCCTGTTCCCGATGAAGTATCCAAAAATGAGACCTTAAAGTCTTGTGTTGGGACAGACACATTTGAGTTTTTCAATCGGTAGAAAGACAGCCTCAGGAAATCGTCAGTGCCCAAAGCATTAATGAGACCTGAAACATTTGATAATT
>APMI01003000.1_pt1 | contig 10843 bp, 10 predicted proteins | sample 667938 | NCBI WGS metagenome assembly APMI01 (sample SAMN01084076, study PRJNA167559) | wastewater metagenome | biome: Wastewater | place: Denmark: Ejby Moelle, Odense | collected 2011-11-28
GCAGCTGCAATAGTTGCGCTGCTGATAGGGTTGGCATCTATATTGATTCCTGCGGCAAAGACGTATGCGAAGGACAGGATCCCTGCGCCTTCTGTTATAAACGAAGTGGACACCTTCCCGGTGCCGAAAGGCATAAAGGATATGATGTTTTACGTGCAGCGCACACCTAACACAAACACTATAGCATATGAGCTGAACTTTACGAAGGCCGGTGCGCTCGATGAGGAGAACCCGATACATCCGTTCTGGATAAGGTACCAGGAAGGCGGGATGAGAAAGGAGCTTAACTACATACAAAAGAAATTTGCTTATGGGCTGCATGTAAATAAGTTGAACTTAAACGATTACGAGGTCCGCTTCGTGTCGTATGCCAAGCACGCAATGCATTTGAAAAAAGCGACAGACGGCAAGTACTATATGTTCACCGATATAGGAAAAAAAATGTCTGTTTTGAAACGTATTTATATAAAAATAGACGGTGGTACCTTCTGGTCACCTAATGTTCTGTATATAGAACTTAAGGGAACTGACGTAACAACCGGGAAAGAAAATATTGAACGCATAAAACCATAGTCATGAAAAAAAACTATGTTTCTAATTCGGAGGAATCCGTGCGCATGTTTAAGAGCAACTTTATGGAATTCTTTTCAAAGGTACATTTCTCAGTACCTCTGTTTATGTACATTCCTGTGATCCTGTTTTTTGCAATAAGGGCATTTATGGTTGCTAAAGTTAGCGTCCCGGGTTTTATAGGCTTTTATATTATAGGCCTGCTGGTGTGGACTGCCGCGGAGTATATCCTGCACCGCTTTGTATTTCATTATGTACCCAAGTCCAAATGGGGCCTGAGGATGCATTTTATTTTTCACGGGGTGCACCACGACTATCCCAATGACACCAAGAGGCTGGTGCTGCCGCCGGCGGTAAGCGTGCCTCTGGCTTTCCTGTTCTATTTCCTTTTCTCGAAGTTCCTCACAACTGCGCATTTGTGGTCGTTCTTCCCGGGCTTTGTGACGGGGTATTTATTTTATGACATCAGCCACTATGCCATACACCATTACAATTTTAAAAGCGAATTCTGGAAGAAGTTAAAGAAACATCACATGCTACACCATTATTCCGACGCTAGTAAGGGTTATGGTGTAAGTTCACCATTGTGGGATAAGATATTGCGCTCGGATTTTGAAAAAAAGCAGGCTTAATTATTGAATAAAATGAATGGCAGCAGTTCGGCAGCTTCGAATTTTAGTTTATGGCGTAAAACAGATATCCTGCTTATGGCATGTATATCCGTAGGGTATTTATTGTTGTCCTATTTCCTGATCGGTACCAGGATAGAGCAGTTCTTTTTGCTGACGGTAGTGAATGTGCTATACTTCATTTCAAAGGGCACAAGGAAGTTCCTGATAGGCTCCTCCATCTTTGTGCTTTACTGGGTGATCTTCGACTATATGAAGGCCTTCCCCAACTACCGGTACAACACCGTGCACATAGAGAGCCTCTACGATCTGGAAAAGAGCATTTTCGGTATAATGCAAAATGGTACCAGGCTAACGCCCAATGAATTCTGGCTGGCACATGCCAACACCTTTTGCGATGTGATCTCGGGTTGTTTTTACCTGACCTGGATACCGGTGCCCCTGATGTTTGCTACCTATCTTTTTTACAAGAACAGGCAGCAGTTCATCTATTTCTCCATGACCTTTTTCCTGGTGAATATGCTGGGCTTCGTGCTTTACTATGCTTACCCTGCTGCACCACCCTGGTATGTACAGGAGCATGGATTTGTGTTCAATGAGCATACCTTGAGCGGTATCGCAGGCCTTGGCCGGTTTGATAAATTTTTCCATGTGGTTGTTTTCAAATCGCTGTACAGCAGGAATTCGAACGTATTTGCTGCAATGCCCTCATTACATTCATCGTACCCAACCATTGTATTTTATTTCAGCCTCAGGAATAAAATGGGCTTCAAAAGTATATTCTTCGGCATTATTATGCTTGGGGTGTGGTTTGCCGCTGTGTATACCAGCCATCACTATGTGCTTGATGTGCTGGCAGGTGTAGGTTGCGCAACATTGGGTATTATCTTGTTTAACTGGCTGGCTACCAGGACCAGGTTTTCGGGATTTGTACAGAAGATGGTGCGGCTTACGACTTAAGGGACAGAAGAAGTGTATAGTTTGATGTGATAAATGTTTGTTCATATGCTAAAAGTGGAAACGACAAGGGATGAAGTAATGAAGGCTTCCATATTGGAAGCCGCAAGAACCCTTTTTCAAAAGTTTGGCCTGAACAAGACTACGATGGAGGATATTGCCCGGTCGATAGGCAGGGGCAAAAGCAGCCTGTATTACTACTACCCCACGAAGGAAGATATTTTTGAGGCAGTAGTGCTCAAAGAAAAACAGAGCATTATTAAGGAGATAAGGAGCGAGGTGCAAAAGGCAGCAACCGCCGAAGATAAACTGAGAACTTTTGCCCTTACCGTTAACCGTGCCTTAAAGAAGCGTATTATTTTATTGAACATCGTTAATCCAGAAGGCGACGGCAGTCTGTGCCTGCAGCAGGTGATCAGGAAAAAGTATGATACTATTGAGCTGGATCTGCTGAGATCGATCATATCGTTCGGGATAGAGACGGGAGAATTTAAAAAACTGGATGAGGAGAAGCTGGATTACGTGACCTTTATTAGCATCAGCATGCTGAGGGGCCTAAGGTTGAACCTGATAGTAGGGGAGCACACAGATAAAGATCCATTGGAACTTATCAACTTTTCGATAGATCTTTTGATAAAGGCACTGAAGAATTAGAAACCTTACGCAGCACATATTTGCAGGCAGGAATAAATGGTATTCCTGCTTTTTCATTTCTTAACGGTTCGTTATCGGTTTTTAAAGGGCTGGTTATCGGTTTATAAACGGCGGGTTAAGCCGGGCAAAAAACTTTGAAAGGGGAAGTGCGGCATATACTTTTGAGTCATTAAACCTACGCAATATGTTTAACAGACACGCCACCACTGAAAAGAGATCACCTGTAAGTTACAGCTTCTTCAAAGCCATTTGTTATAATGGCAATCATTTCCTCTGCGACTTCAGCAATGAACAGCTGCCGGGAAATAAAATTAAATACCTGGTCGATATAGAAATACCGGGGCACGAAACCATCCATGTGGAAATGCAGCAGGATGAGGACAATAAGTGGCACACAGCCATGCCTTTGTCGGAATTTAATGGACTGGAGCAGGTGCTGGATGATGCGATCTATTCTTATAGCGTATTGAACTAACGGAGATAAATAGTAATAAGAGCGCCCGCGGTTTTTACCACGGGCGCTTGATTTTTTGGCAGTTGCCGATTTTGACGGACAGCATATAATACCACTGACCTGCTATTTATTCAGTTGATTTCCAACGAATAAGACAGCTTGTCCAGTCTTTGTACTATAATATGCCAATATTTCCTGTAATATCGCTTTGGAACGTTTTTTATGGGAATATAGGGGAGAGAAAAATAGACATATGAATCTGAACAATTTTACGATAAAAGCACAGGAAATGCTGCAGGCAGCGCAGCAGGTGGCTTTCAATAACCAGAATGCCAATATCGAAACGGCGCACCTGCTTAAGGCCTTGCTGGACGATAATGACGGGCCTATATCCTACCTGCTGAAGAAGAATAATGTAAATGTAAGTTTTGTAGATAGTAAACTGGACGAGCAGATAGCCCGTCTGCCTAAGATATCGGGTGCTGAGCCTGCCCAAAACCTAAGCAGGGAAACAAATAATGTAATGCTGAGGGCCGGCAATGTGCTGAAGCAGTTCAACGATGAGTTTGTGACGGTGGAGCATTTGCTGCTGGGCATATTGCAGGTGAACGATGAAACAGGAAAACTGCTGAAAGATGCAGGGCTAACTGAAAAAGGATTGGTTGCAGCTATTACGGAATTGCGTAAGGGCAGTACGGTAAACTCACAAACATCAGAACAGCAATACAATGCACTGCAACGCTATGCAAAGAACCTGAATGAAATGGCAAGGGCCGGTAAACTGGACCCGGTAATAGGCAGGGATGAAGAGATACGCAGGACCTTGCATATACTTTCAAGGAGATCGAAGAATAACCCGATACTGGTAGGTGAGCCCGGCGTGGGTAAGACCGCTATCGTGGAAGGCCTGGCGCACCGTATCATAAACGGGGATGTGCCGGATAACCTGAAATCGAAGATCATATTTGCACTGGATATGGGCTCGCTGATGGCGGGTGCGAAATACCGTGGTGAGTTTGAAGAAAGGTTGAAGGCTGTAGTGAAAGAAGTGACGGACAGCAATGGCGAGATCATTATGTTCATAGACGAAATACATACCCTGATAGGTGCAGGTGCTATGGAAGGTGCTATGGATGCCGCCAATATACTGAAGCCGGCACTGGCACGTGGTGAACTGCGTGCGATCGGTGCGACAACACTCAATGAATACCAGAAATATTTCGAGAAGGACAAAGCTCTGGAACGCAGGTTCCAAAAGGTGTTCGTGGATGAGCCAAGCCCTGAAGATGCAATATCGATATTGCGTGGATTGAAGGATAGGTATGAGAGCCATCACAAAGTGCGTATTAAGGATGAAGCGATCATTGCTGCGGTAGAATTGTCGCACAGGTACATTACTGACCGTTTTTTACCGGACAAGGCCATTGATCTTATAGATGAAAGCGCAGCAAAGCTAAAGCTGGAAATGAACTCGATGCCCGAAGCCCTTGACGAATTAGAGCGCCGCATACGCCAGCTGGAGATAGAACGTGAGGCTATTAAAAGAGAGAATGATGACAGCAAGCTGAAAGAGCTAGGCCAGGATATCTCATTGCTGAGCGTGCAACGGGATACCCTGAAAGCCAAGTGGCTTGAAGAAAAAGAAATAGTAGACAAGATAAATAAATCGAAGACGAGCATAGAACAGCTAAAACTGGAAGCCGAACAGGCCGAACGTGAAGGTGACTATGGTAAAGTTGCTGAAATACGCTACGGTAAGGTAAAAGCGGAAGAGGCTGCGATAGACGAGTTGAGCAAACAGCTGGATGAAATGGATAGCCAGCACAAGCGCCTGCTGAAGGAAGAAGTAGATGCAGAAGATATAGCTGAAAATGTAGCAAGGGCAACAGGAATCCCTGTACAGCGTATGCTGACCAGCGAACGCGAAAAGCTGATGCTGCTTGAAGAAGAACTGCATAAGCGTGTAGTAGGGCAGGATGAAGCGATAGAGGCGGTATCTGATGCGATACGCAGGGGTAGGGCAGGATTGCAGGACCCACGCAGGCCGATAGGCTCCTTCATATTCCTGGGTACCACCGGTGTGGGTAAAACAGAATTGGCCAAAGCACTTGCGGAAGTATTGTTCGACGACGACAGCATGATGACGCGCATAGACATGAGTGAATACCAGGAAAAACACAGTGTGAGCCGACTGGTAGGTGCACCTCCGGGATATGTGGGCTATGAAGAAGGTGGCCAGCTTACAGAAGCTGTGCGCCGCAAACCATACTCGGTGATATTGCTGGATGAGATAGAAAAAGCGCACCCGGATACATTTAATGTGCTCTTGCAAGTGCTGGATGATGGACGATTGACGGACAACAAAGGCAGGGTGGTGAATTTTAAGAATACCATCATCATCATGACCAGCAACCTGGGCAGCCATATCATACAAGAGAATTTTGCCGAACTGGAAGGCAAAAATATAGACCAGGTGGTAGAGGGAACTAAGGAGCAGGTGATGGACTTATTGCGCCAATCGCTTAGGCCGGAATTTTTGAACCGTGTGGACGACATCATTATGTTCCACCCGCTGATGAGGAAGGAGATAAAAGGCATTATCAGGATACAGCTCGAGGGCCTGCAGAAACAACTGGCTGCACAGGGTATCAACCTCCAGTTCTCGGACTATGCACTTGATTACCTGGTAGAGCGTGGTTTTGATCCGCAATATGGTGCAAGGCCGCTGAAAAGGGTGATACAGAAAGATATTATCAACCTGCTGAGTAAAAAGATCATATCGGGCGACATAGATAAGGCTAAGCCGGTACTGATTGATGTGTTCGATGGGGTAGTGGTTATGAGGAACGAAGTGCCCGTGGATGAGAAAGAGCAGAAATAACAAGAAGAAAGTATAAACAAGAAAATGTCCCGCGATTGCGGGGCATTTTTTATATTAGCTGAATGTTAATTAAAATAAATATCTTAGTTTTATAATTAAACCTGCCTCCAAAATAACTATTATGAAGAAAATACTTTTATTATCAACATTAGCTGTTGCGCTCGTTTATACGAGCAATGCCCAGCAAAACAAGGCTAATAACTCCACACAGCAAACGGAAGATGTAAGCAAGATGGAAGTTGCCGGCATACCATTAACTGTTTATGTACAAGGGCAAACAGATCAAATGACCAAAGACCTTGGCCTCAGCCAGCAACAGGCCTCATCTGTATTAACGGTCAATAGAAACCTTGCTTTTATGACAAGTAAGGCAGAACGTATTTCAGATCGCAAGCAGGCAGCCCAGGCAATCAATGATATTGCGAAACTAAGGAGGGAGCAATACCAAAAGATACTTACGACGCAACAGTTCGAGCAGTGGTCGAAAACCGGGGCTCGCGCGAGCAGATAGATAAGAACCTTATAAAAATATAATAGCGTTCCACCTATGGTGGGGCGCTTTTTATGTTTGGTAGCGGCACAATATTTATCTTAGAACTTTAAACTCCTTTTATGCGCACCATTCTTTGCCTGCTGGCCTCTAATTGCTTTATGACCTATGCATGGTATGGTCATTTGAAAAAAAACACCGCCGATACACCATTGATCAAGCTCATACTGATAAGCTGGGGCATTGCATTTTTTGAATATTGCTTTATGGTGCCGGCCAATAACAGGTATGGACTGAAAGAGGGCTATTCTGCATTCCAGCTAAAGACCATACAGGAGGTTATTTCCCTGATCGTGTTTGCAGTATTTGCCATATTCTTCTTAAACGAACCTATGCGTTGGAATTACGTAGTTGCGTTTATATTTATTCTCGGCGCAGTGTACTTTATGTTTTATGTTCCGGATGCTCGTTAGGGTCAAGCTTTAGTTTGCGTAACATAGGTGCAGCAAACCATGTGACAGCGACCACGGCAATAGTCATACAGCCGCCAAACACCACAGCGGGTACCGTACCCATCCATTTTGCAGTGTAGCCGCTCTCTACTGCCCCAAGCTCGTTGGACGAACTAATGAACATGGTATTGACCGCTGCAACCCTGCCGCGCATTTTATCGGGGGTATATAGCTGAAGTATTATTCCTCTTATAACCACGCTTACTGCGTCGAGCATACCTGCGAGGGTCAGCATTGCCAGCGAAAGGAAAAAGTTGGTGGAGATACCGAATACTATAGTCACAACGCCAAAACCAGCCAGGCAGGCCAGTAATTTATAGCCCGGCTTCTTTTTTAAAGGTATGAACGAAAGCAGGAACAAGGACATGACCGAGCCAATACCGGGAGCCGCATTCAGCCAGCCATAACCTATGGCGCCCACGTGCAGAATGTCCTTGGCGTATACGGGCAATAAAGCTACTGCCCCGCCAAATAGCACAGCAAACATATCGAGCGAAAGCGCTGCAAATATCAATTGTGTCCTGAACACAAAGTTCAGGCCTTCTTTCAGGCTTTTTACTACCGGCTCTTTGTCTTTTTGCATGATCTCTTGCCGGGGTATGCCTAATATACAAACAAACGAAACCAGCTCAAAAACCAGCACGGCAAAAAGGCTGATACTAATACCCATTACCAGCATTACACCACCCAGCAGGCGGCCCACTACGAAGCCTATCTGCCATGAAGTACTGCTCCATGTGGTACCACTGGTGTAATGTTTGCGCGGTATGAGCGTGCCCATCAGGGCAAAGGAAGCGGGGCTGATGAAAGCGCGTAAAACGCCGCTAACGAAGACCCCGGCATATATCATCCTGACCACCCATGGAATGCCTACCTGTGCCTCCACATAGGGCAGCGATATCAACGCAAGGGCTACTGCGAGTATTATATACAGGATGATGGTGCCCGACAAAACTCCTTTTTTCTCGCGCTGATCAACAAAATGGCCGGAGAACAGGGAGCAGCCAATGGCCGGTATGGCCTCGCACAAGCCCAGGACACCGACTAGCGAAACGTCGTTAGTAAGATGATATACCCACCAGTAGATGATGGTGAGCTGCATATTGAGTGCAAGTATGATAAAAAAGCGCAGCGTAAGGTACCTTCGGAAATGCGGATGTTTTAGGGCTTTGTTCTTTAATAAAAATTTTAAGGCAGGCTGCAAATGTGTTTATATTTAATAAGGGCAAAAATATAGCTAAAACATTTACCGGCATACAACGAATTTAGAACTAAAAGCTAAATTTGCTTTACAAATGAGCTATTCCGCGCAAATCATTACTACAAGCGTTTCGCAGGCCTTCCAGGAGCTTAGGGCTAATAAATTGCGCACATTCCTCTCACTGTTGGGTATCACTATAGGCATATTCTGCATTATAGCCGTGCTTACCGTGCTGGACAGCATGAAGAACAATATAAAAAAGGAGATGTCGACCCTTGGCAGCGATGTGCTTTATGTGGGCCGCTGGCCATGGATGGATGATGGCGGCGAATACAAATGGTGGGAGTACTGGAGCCGCCCCAGCATGAGCCCCCACGAAATGAGAGCTGTAGAGAACCAGGTGCCTGAGGCATCGTTCGCTACGCTTTGCTTACCGATCAATAACCTTACTATCAAAAATGACAAGCTGGAAGCAAGCAGCATTACCGGCTACTCTGTAATGCTCAATTTTGATAAGATACAGAATATAGAAATAGCGCAGGGTCGCTACCTTAGCTCCTCGGAACTGGACGCGGGCACCAATTCGGTAGTATTAGGCAGCGAAGTGTACAAAACACTTTTCCCCGGCAATGTAGACGCGACCGGCAGCTCAATTAGCTTCCTGGGCAGAAAATTCAACGTGATCGGCGTAATGAAGAAGCTTGGACAGAACATGGCCGGCTTTGACTTTGACAACAGCGTGATCTTTCCCTACTATGCCGCCGCTGCGGGCCTTGTGGATGTGAAGTCGCTCAATTACGAACCGTTTATTGTCGTAAAGGCTGCCAATGGTAAAAGCCTGGAAGACATTAAGTACGAAGTGGAAGGAGTGCTGCGCAGGGAGCGGAAAGTAAGGCCCGGCCAGGCAAATAATTTTGCCATCAACCAGCTGAGCCAGATATCAGAGCGGCTGGATGTTTTCTTTAGTACCATCAATGTTATCGGTTTTATCATCGGCGGTTTCTCGCTGCTCGTTGGTGCTTTCGGCATAGCAAATATCATGTTCGTGACCGTGAAAGAACGTACCAAAGTGATCGGCCTGAAGAAGGCTATTGGTGCACGTGGCAGCAGTATACTTGCCGAGTTCCTGGTTGAGGCGATAACACTTTGCCTTATTGGCGGGCTGGTGGGAATTGTGGTTGTCTTACTGCTGAGTGTAGGGCTCACTTATGGTGCAAATTTCGCAGTTACATTATCTTTAAAAAACTTTTTATTCGGGATAGGCATATCGGCAGCAGTGGGTGTATTGGCAGGATTCATACCTGCATACACGGCATCGCGGCTGGACCCCGTAGTAGCAATACGCTCAAATTGATGATATGGACAAACAACGCATCCTGATACTGGACAAAGAAAGCATAGACAGGAAACTGCAGCGCATGGCTTATGAACTGTGGGAATGCAACAGCAATGAAACTGCTATTACATTGATAGGAATAGATGGCAGCGGACTGGCAGTGGCGAAGAGCCTTGGTACAAGATTGCAGGCCATAAGCCCTTTGAAAGTTACGGTATTGAGTATGAAGCTGAATAAACGTAAGCCATTATCGGAAGAGATAAAAGTAGATGAAGATCTCAGTGCTCGCACGGTCGTGCTGGTAGATGACGTGGCCAACTCGGGCAAAACCCTGCTATATGCTTTGAAGCCGGTGCTCGACTATGAACCTAAACAGGTAATGATCGCTGTACTGGTCGACCGTAAGCATAAATCCTTCCCTGTCTCGCCTGATATCGTTGGCCATACCGTGGCGACTACTATGCAGGAGCACATAGAAGTGGAAACTAAAGGAGATGAGATAATAGCCGCCTACTTGCACTTGCAGTGATGCAGGATTCCGGGTGCTTGAAACAGGATATTTTTCGATTTTAAAATCTATAATTTTCAATAAATAATGGCATATACACTGGTCATACATGGGGGAGCCGGAAATATTACTCCTGCTATAATGAGCAAAGAACTGGAGCAGCAATACAATGAGGCTTTATCGACGGCGCTTGATGCGGGACAGAAAGTATTGAAGGGTAGTGGCACTGCAATGGATGCTATTATAGCCGCCATTGTGGAACTGGAAAACAATCCTTTGTTCAACGCTGGTAAAGGGGCCGTGTTCACCAAGAAAGGCTTGAACGAAATGGATGCCGCCGTGATGGATGGCAAAGACTTGGCAGCAGGTGCTGTGGCCGGGGTACGTAATATCAAGAACCCCATAACGCTGGCGCGAGAGATAATGTTACACTCAGGCCATGTGTTCCTGAGCGGGAATGGTGCTGCCGAATTTGCATTGAACAGGGGTATAGAGTTTGCGCCCGATGAATATTTCCACAACAAGCTACGTTACGACCAGTGGGTAGAGATACGCGACAGCGACTATTACCAGCTTGACCATAAAGAAGACAACCTGAAAGGTGTGTCGCCTAACCCCGATCATAAATTCGGTACGGTGGGCGCGGTGGCA
>APMI01008598.1_pt1 | contig 10842 bp, 12 predicted proteins | sample 667938 | NCBI WGS metagenome assembly APMI01 (sample SAMN01084076, study PRJNA167559) | wastewater metagenome | biome: Wastewater | place: Denmark: Ejby Moelle, Odense | collected 2011-11-28
TGTTTTTGGCAGATATTCTAAAAAGTGAATACATTTTGGCACTTTATAATCGGCCAATTTGCCGAAGCAGAATGTACGGATTTCATTCTCTGTAAGGCTCATATTTTTCACCGATACCAAAAAGGAACAAATAATTGTACCTTTTTCTTTTTTAGAATAAATACCAAAAGTAGCAGATTCAACAACTTTAGGGTGAGAAAGCAGGATGTTTTGAATTTCGGCAGGGTAAACTTTCTTTCCGGTATGCAGCACAATTAAATCATCTGCCCGACCCATGTGGTAAAAATAATTTTCTTTATCATACTTTACTAGATCATTGGTATAGAAATATCCATTTTTAAATCGCCTGTTATTTTCTTCGTCGGCATTCAAATAGCCCTTCATAACTATGGGGCCTTTCACTATTAATTCACCGATTTCGTTTATACCTACAGGCTGGCCATTTTCATCCACTACCTGTACAAAGGCATCTTCCACTATAGTACCTATACTGTTCATTTTCCTGTCGGCATCTTCTCTTTTGGTAAGTGTAATTAAAGGTGATGTTTCTGTAAGACCGTAACCCTGTAAAAGAGTTACAAATGGAAAACTTTGTTTGAATGCCCGCATAATTGAAAGAGGTACAGATGTACCCATCATTGCAATTGTATCCAGGCATGAAATATTGTATTTATCAGAAAGGTTATATTTAACCATTAAATTGAAAATCGGAGGAACGGCGTGAAAATAATTTATTTTGTGCCTGGCAATACTTTCAAATAAACCATCAGGTGAAAACTGGTCTAGAATAGCCAGTTTGCTATTTGTGGAAATAAGCAAATTGAGCATGATGGGGCCCGATATGTGTGACATTGGAAGTACCATGCCCCATACAAAATTGCAGTGTAGTTTAATAACCTTTAGGATTGCTTTAGGAAAACAATTAAGATTAGCATAAGTGAGTTCTACAATTTTTGGCTGGCTTGTAGTTCCTGAAGTATGCAGGTAAAGCGCTGTTTCTGATTCATCAATAACTGGTAAAAAAAAGTTTTCAGTTGATGGGTGTTGTAAAATAGCTGCAAACTCGTTTGACGAAATATTTATGGTTTTGGTGAATGAATGCAGGGAATGATTTTCAGGGAAATGCCCCTCTGCAAAAATCAAAGCAGGTTGAATTTCTTCTGCGATTCCCTGTATGTTTTGTTCGCTTAATTTGGTATCTATTGGAGCAAAGATGGCGCCTGTCTTCATACAGGCAAAGTAAATAAATGCAAACTCAGGGCAATTACTTAAAATAACAGCTACTACATCCCGGTTTTTTATACCCCTCTCTGTAAAAAAGGCTGTCAGTTTATTGGAAATGCGGTTTGTTTCTTCGTAATTGTATGCTTTGTCTTTAAAAAGTATAACCTCTTGCGCTGGCAGTTTTAGTGCGTTTTGTGTAAAAATCTGTCCTACATTCATATTGATTAAATTTAGGAAAGGGTGAAAGTGGAATTTGACCTTATAAAATTACCATTTCAGCGTTAAAAAAATATTGAGTTCCCTTAAATTTAAAATGTATAAAGATATTTGTTTTTTGATTGTGTACAATTTAACTTTACACAATTAATTACTTTGCAATTGAAATCCTACAACTTAATTTGATGAAAGAAATTCTGAAATTAGAGAATCAGCTTTGCTTTCCCATCTATGCCTTGTCCCGGAAGATAACCAGCATGTATCAACCTTTTTTAGCAAAATTCGGCATTACCTATCCTCAATACCTGGTGATGTTGGTGCTTTGGGAAAAAGAAACTGTAAGCGTTAAGCAACTTGGTAAATATTTATTGTTGGATAGTGGCACACTTACCCCTCTTTTAAAAAGATTGGAGAAAAACAAGCTTATTAATAGAGTAAGAAGTGATAAGGACGAAAGAGTGGTCATGCTGTCATTAACCAAAACCGGGAAAAAAATGGAGGAACAAGCCGAGAAAATACCCCAGCAATTAAGCAAAGAATTTGAAAACTGCGATATTAAACCCCAAGCCTTACAAAAATTAATAAAGGAAGTAGCAGGTATTATTGGTTCAAAATGCGAATAAGCAATTAAACAAATATAAAACGTTAAATAAAAATGGAAACACTTTATACAGCCACTGTCACCGCCACAGGCGGAAGAAACGGACAAGTGAAAAGCGATAATGATGTACTTAACCTGGAAGTCCGTTTTCCAAAAGCATTAGGTGGCGCTAATGACGATTACACAAACCCCGAACAATTGTTTGCTGCAGGCTATGCTGCCTGTTTCGACAGTGCATTGAACGGAGTAATAAGGATGGAAAAAATAAAAACCGGCATTACTATCGTTGAAGCAAATGTGAGCATTTTCAAAAACGAAACCGGCGGTTTTCAACTGGCTGTGAAATTGAATATAAACATTCCCCGGATTGATCTTGAGCAGGCAAAAGCATTTACCGAAAAGGCGCATCAGGTATGCCCCTATTCCAACGCCACCCGTAACAATGTGCAGGTGGAACTGGTAACAACTAATAATCATGCTTAATATGAAATGGTACCATTATGTGACAGCCTTATTTGCAGGTATGTTCCTGGCCAATGCAGTACCCCATTTTGTAAATGGTGTTTCCGGCAACCCCTTTCCCTCACCATTTGCTGATCCGCCAGGCAAAGGACTTTCGGTGCCAATAGTAAACGTATTGTGGGGGTTGTTTAACATCGTTATTGGTTATCTGCTTTTTAGATACAGCAAAATCAATTCTCAAAACAAAATGTCTGTACTTGTTTTCTTTTTAGGTATTGTGGCTATGAGCATCACGCTTAGTATTGTTTTTTTAGATAAAGCAAAAATGTAATGGAAAAAAATATTATGGAATCAGAATTTTATACCCTGCATGCTAAAAAGCCCAATGGAGAAATCCTGGAAATGAAAGATTTCAAAGGGAAAAATGTATTGATCGTAAACACCGCAACCAAATGCGGGCTGGCACCGCAGTTTGAAGGGCTGGAGGCACTACATCAAAAATATAAAGACAAAGGTTTGGTAGTGCTGGGTTTCCCTTCGGCACAGTTTAGGAACCAGGAACCGGAGACAAATGAAACGGTAGAACAAGCCTGCAAAATAAATCACGGAGTAACCTTTCAACTTACTGAAAAAGTGGATGTAAACGGTAAGAATGAACATCCTGTTTACACCTATTTAAAAAGTAAGAAAGGCGGCTTTTTGGGAAGCAAAATCAAATGGAACTTCACCAAGTTCCTGATTGATAAAAAAGGAAAAGTGGTAGAAAGATATGCACCAACCACTAAGCCGGAAGCCATTGAAAAAGATATTTTGAAAATAATAAATTATTAAAATAATGTCAGGCAATCTTCAAGGAAAGAAAATTATTATTACAGGAGCCACTTCAGGCCTTGGTTTAGCCATGGCAAAAGCTGTGGCTGCAGCAGGTGCATCGGTTCTAATTACCGGGCGCTCGGAAGAAAAAATCCATAACGCTGTTGAAGAAGTAAAAGCGCTTAATGCAGATGTATACGGACTGATGATGAATGTGAGAAACGAAACCGAAATAGAAAACGCCGTACAGTGGGTAACAAATAAATGGGGAATATTAGATGTGCTTGTGAATAATGCAGGTATTGGTATGCGCACGGTGAATCCTTCGTTTTTAACAAAGCCGGAGCCATTTTATAAAGTAACTGCCGAAGGATTTCGTAACCTTATCGACACCAATCTCACCGGGTATTTTCTGGTTGCCAAAGCTTTTGTACCCCTCTTTTTGCAAGCCGGCAAAGGGAAAATCATCAACATATCTATGAACCACGAAACGATGCGCCGCAAAGGATTTGTGCCTTATGGCCCATCAAGAGCAGGTGCTGAATCGTTGTCACTGATTATGGCTGAAGATTTAAAGGAAAACAATATTGACGTTAATATGTTGCTGCCTGGAGGTGCTACTGAAACAGGCATGATACCAGATGAGTTTAGGGAAGAAATTATGCAACATTTTCAGTTATTAAACCCCAATGTGATGGCTGCACCAATTGTATTTCTTTCGTCCGATGAAGGCAACGGAATAACAGGCCAGCGAATTGTAGCCATTGAATTTGAAGCATGGAAAAGCAAATTGAAGTAAGGGAAAAATAAATTCATTTAAATATAAAAGCATTATGAAAAAAAGAAAATTAGGAAATCAAGGATTAGAAGTATCTGCTATAGGACTTGGTTGTATGGGCATGTCTGAATTTTACAGCCACCGGGATGATGAAGAATCGGTTGCAACCATTCATCAAGCTCTTGAAATGGGACTTATTTTTTTAGACACTGCCGATATGTATGGGGTAGGTAAAAATGAAGCGTTGGTAGGCAAAGCTATTAAGGGACAAAGAGACAAATTTATCATAGCCACAAAATTTGGAAATGTGCGTGATGAAAAGGGAAATTACTTAGGCATAAACGGCACTCCTGAATATGTAAAAAAAGCATGCGATGCCAGCCTTAAACGCTTAGACATAGATTGCATTGATTTGTATTATCAGCATCGTGTGGATGCAAATACGCCCATTGAAGAAACGGTAGGAGCAATGGCAGAATTGGTTAAGGAAGGTAAGGTTCGCTACTTAGGACTTTCAGAAGCCTCACCGGAAACTATTCGCAAAGCACATGCTGTTCATCTAATTACAGCTTTACAAACAGAATATTCGCTGTGGAGCCGTGATGTGGAAGATGAAATATTGCCTGTTTGCAGGGAACTGGGTATAGGTTTTGTTCCGTATAGTCCTTTAGGCAGAGGTTTTTTAACCGGTCAAATCAAAGTTTTTGATGATTTGGCAGAAGATGATTACCGCCGGTTTTCACCTCGTTTTCAAGGCGAAAATTTTGAAAAAAATCTTCATTTAGTAAAAAAAATAGAAGAATTAGCCCAACAAAAGGGCTGTACTGCTGCTCAACTTGCCCTGGCGTGGTTGTTGGCACAAGGCAATGACATTGTTCCTATTCCAGGCACTAAACGCAGAAAGTATCTTGAAGAAAATATCGGTTCATTACAAGTTATGCTAACCAAAGAAGAATTAAAAGCCATTGATGAAATTGCTCCTAAAGGTGTGGCCGCAGGCGAACGATATGCTGCTCCGCAAATGGCAGCGCTGAGCAAATAAGATAAATAAAATTCTTGCCAAAAAATAAAAACTTGTAGTTAAGAATATCATTAAAAAAATGAGAAAAATAAAATTAAGCATACTCGATCAATCGGTTATTAAGCCGGGCGGAAATGCCAAAGGGGCGGTAAACGAAACCATAGCCACCGCAAAGCTTGCCGAACAATTGGGCTATAGCCGCTTTTGGATTTCTGAACATCACAATTCAAGTTTCATTGCAGGCTCTACTCCTGAAGTACTGATGGTGAAATTGGCCGACGAAACCCATACCATTCGTATTGGCTCGGGTGGCATTATGTTGCCCAATCACAGCGCTTTGAAAATGGCAGAAAATTTCAGGATGCTCGAAGTTCTTTTTCCAAATAGAATCGATTTAGGAATGGGACGAGCACCAGGCACAGACCGAATTACCTCTTCGCTGCTCAATCCTTCTAATGATTTTAGTGAATCCAGCTATTTGAAGCAGTTGGAACATTTGCAACATTTTTTCAGAGATACAGCTGCTACGCAACAAGGACCTTTAATTGCCACACCACAGGCAAGCACCATTCCATCAAAATGGATTTTAAGCTCCAGCGGCGGAAGTAGTTTGATTGCTGCCAAATTTGGCATGGGCTTAAGCATTGCTAAATTTATCAATGGCTTTATTACGCCCGAAGTGGCTGAAACCTATCGAAAAAACTTCAAGCCGTCAGAAGAAAATCCTATGCCCAGAATGATGGTTGCCACACAGGTAATTTGCGCCGAAACTGAAGAAAAAGCAAACCAAATGCGTAAGTTTATTGATTTCGTTTTTGTGCAATTTGAAAAAGGCAATTTCAATGATTTTAAAGACGAAGACTATATCCGTAAATATGAGTTTTCTGCTATGGAGCTACAAATTATTGCAAGAAACAACGGACGTATTGTTTCGGGCACAATCGATTATGTAAAAGAACAACTGACCCGGTTGGCAAATGATTTTGAAACCGATGAAATTATGGTAACCACTATGGCTGTTGACTATGAAGCTCGTAGAAAATCATTTGAATTATTGGCAAATGCTTTTGAATTGAAACCCATTTTAACGGAAACTATCTGTTAAATCTTAAAACAATTAACGTACAATTAAAAAAAAGGTAATGAAGTACAATCAATTAGGTAAATCAGGTTTATTAGTGTCTGAACTTTGTTTTGGCACCATGAGTTTTGGTAGCAGTGGCTACTGGAGTGTTGTAGGAAGTTTAGATTACAAGGACAGCAAACGACTTGTGGATATTGCTTTGGATGCCGGCATCAATTATTTTGATTCTGCTGATGTGTATTCACATGGGCAATCGGAGGAAATATTAGGGAAAGCCCTTAAAGACAAACGAAATGAAGTGGTGATTGCCACCAAAGTACGTGGCAGAATGAGTAAAGAAATTAATAATGTGGGGCTTTCCCGTAAGCACATTATTGAAAGCTGTGACAATAGTTTACGCAGATTGGGTACTGACTATATTGATCATTACATTGTACACAGTTTTGACCCCATTACACCGTTGGAAGAAACCTTGAGTGCTTTGACGGATTTGGTTCGTCAGGGAAAAGTCCGCTACATCGGAGCAAGCAATATTACCGGGTGGCAGTTGATGAAGGCATTGGCTATTTCAAAAGAAAATCATTTTGAAAAATTTGTTTCGCTACAAGCAATATACTCACTTATTTCCAGGGATGTGGAATATGAATTGATACCTGTTTGCCAGGATCAGGGCTTGGGACTTACGCCATGGTCGCCGCTTGGTGGTGGATTCTTAACAGGAAAATATCGTAAAGACCAACCTATGCCAGAAGGTACCAGAAGAAGTAACGAAGAACAAAACTTTATTCAAATTGACCTGGAAAAGGGATATGCCATAGTAGATGCTTTGGAGCAAATTGCTAATAAAAATAATGCAACAATTGCACAAGCCGCTTTAAATTATTTGTTGAGAAAGCCTATCGTTTCCTCAGTTTTAATAGGAGCCACCAAACCACATCAGATTGAAGACAACATTAAAGCTACTACCTGGGAAATGACAACCGAAGACGTGGCACATTTAGATGAATTGACCAAACTTACCCCCATCTATCCGCACTGGATGCTCCAATTCACCGCAGCAGACAGAACCAACGGGGATTTCTTTTTTTAAACAACTTAAATAACCAGAAAAAAATAAGAAATGAAAAAAATAGTAATCTTTTTTGCAGTAATACTCTTTACAAGTATTCAAGTTTCTGCAAAAGTAGTTTCAAGAGCTGTTGAATACAAAGACGGTGAAACCATTTTACAAGGATGGTTGTATTATGATGATGCTATAAAAATTCCAAAACCGGGCGTAATAGTAGTTCACGAATGGTGGGGGATGGATGATTATGCAAAGAGCCGTGCCAATCAATTGGCAAAGTTGGGTTATGTAGCTTTTGCAGCCGATATTTTTGGTAAAGGCGTTTTGTTTACCGACTTCCAGTCCGCCGGTGCCAATGCAGGCAAATACAGACAAGACACAACACTGCTTCGCTCCCGTATCAAGGCTGCATTGTCTGTTTTCAAAAAACAAAAGCAAGTAGATGCCAACAATATTGCGGCTATGGGCTATTGCTTTGGTGGGACAACCGTTTTGGAATTAGCACGTAGCGGAGTTGGTATAAAAGGTGTGATTAGTTTTCACGGTGGTTTAAGCACACCTAATCCTGACGATGCCCAAAATATTAAAACCAAAGTATTGGTGTGCCATGGAGCAGTAGATCCTTTTGTGAGTGCGGAAGAGTTCAACACTTTTATAAGTTCTATGAACAAAGCCGCAACAGATTATCAGCTTATATCCTATAGCAATGCTGTTCACGGATTTTCTAACATAAACAATGGTAATGATCCTTCAAAAGGATTGGCCTATAACAAAATAGCCGATGAGCGTTCCTGGATAGCGATGAAAACATTTTTAAAGGAAATTTTTCAATAGGCAATGGCCACTCCAAATACTTCAAAGGAATTACTAATTTTAACTCCGCCAATAAGCTTATAATAGCCTTGAGAAACAGATAGTACTTTGTGATGTTTAAATAGGGCCCAGGGAATGGGCGAATTTGGAACTTTTGACTTTACTAAAATGGATGAAATTTTTGAGCGTGGCTATAATTTGCAAAAACATTTAAATCAGAACTATTAGGTATAACCTCTTTTCATTAAAGGTTAACAAAGAAAATGTTTTTAGATTAACTTACAGAACAAGTTTATATTATTATACGCTGCAAATCAATTTTTGTAACGTATAAAATGAAAACATCATAATGCAATAAATATCAATCTTGCTTATTGCTAATTTTTTAGCCTCTTTAAATTTCAATTTTATGAAATTCTACCCAGAAAAACCTTGTATTCAGATCATCAGCTTTTTTATTACGTTCTACTATGAACAGGTAACTATTTTTTTATTATGTCAAAATCAGGCATTTACAAAATAAATAAACTGCAGGAAAAAATTTCCGAATGGACCAATAAGGGACTGTTTATTTTTTCAGAGAAAAATACGCTTGATTCATTCGTTTTTAACCAGCCTTTTCGGTCATCTGCTTTTGCAGTTTTATTAATAAAAAAAGGGGAATATAATCTGCAATGTAATCTTTCAACTTATGCGCTTAAAGAGAACAGTGTTTTTTTTGTATTACCCGGCTCTTTATATGAACTGCTTTATATTTCTCCGGATATTTCCTTTGTAGGTTTTTCTTTTCATAAAGACTATCTCCTACATCAGGGGTTTCATTTTACAAGTTCCGAAACCATGCGCTTATTTTCTTCTGATATACAGCCTCACTGTAAATTAGAGAAAGAGGTATTAACTGATCTGGCTAACGCTATTGTTGCTCTTGAAAAAAAAACAAAGCTTTCTCCGCAGGCAACTTATTTCCGGGAAATAATACATCACAGCTTTCTATCTGTTTTGTATGATGTGGCTTTAATATTTAGCCATCATAATCAGCTTAATAAAGTAAGACTTAACCGTAAGGAAGAACTGGTAAGTAACTTCTTTCATTTGCTTTCCGTACATTTTAAAAAAGAAAGAAGTGTACAATTTTATGCTGACGCACTATTTATTACTGGAAGGCATTTATCGCAGGTAGTAAAAGAAATAACGGGTAAGACTGCCGGAGAATTGATTGATGAAGTTGTGATAAAAGAAGCCAAAGTGCTTTTAGCATCTCCTTCAATGAATGTAGCACAGGTAACTGAAACACTTGAATTCAGCAACCAGTCATTTTTTGGGAAATATTTTAAGACCCATACAGGCATATCTCCTTCCGAATACCGTGCAAACAGCAGGATTTCTAATAATCCCACATTTTGACCAATAACGACTACATTCAAACCTTCTTTACAACTATTGGATAGCTCAATTTTGTGCTGCAAATTATTTACCTGCTAACAACAAATGAGCAAACTTCTTTCTGACAAAATTACTATGATTATTGGCGGTACCGGAGTGCTTGGGAAAGAAATTGTAAAATCTTTCCTGAAAGAAAATGCTACTGTAATCGTTCCTGCACAAAGCAGCGATGACATATTAGAATTAAAGCAACATCTTTTACAGGTTACGACAGGAAAACTGATACCATTTTTGACAGATCTGGCGGATTATTCAAAAGCATCAGAAATTTCAACTGAAATTATTGACGAATTTGGCCGGATAGACCTCGCTGTGACGGCACTAGATAATTGTTCCTCACAAACAGCATTGTCAAAACTTGAAATCACCGATTGGTATAGAATGATAGAACAAAATATTAACCCGTTTTTTGTTTCAAGCCGTATTATATTATCCATTCTCAAGGATAAAACATCCATGTATGTTACCATAAGTAACATTGATCAAGCCAAACAGGATAATAAAAATGTACTTAGTTCCATTGCAGCCTCGTTACAGGCGAAAATGGCTGAAATTATATCGTCTGAATTGCCTGAAATAAAAGCAAGGTATCATCACATTTTTTTACACAATGGTATTGATAAAGATTATTCATCAGGCAAACAAATTGCATTTACAGGCGACCTTATCGTACAACTATATCTTGCCGAAGACCCAAAACAAAATGCTGTTTTTCTAAACTTCCCTCCAATTTTAACTACATAAACATTTCATTCTTAAAATATAAAATAACATGCAGGCATTTAAATTGAGTTCTATCTTTTTGTTTACATCATTTATTATAAGCAGTTGTGGAAATCATAAGCAGGAAAAAAAGCAGGCAGCCCCTTTACAGGTATCTGTTTACCAGATTGAAAAAGCCACCCGGTTACAAACACTAAGTTATTCCGGCACCCTGGAGCCAGACAATACAGCCCAAATTGGTTTTGCTGTACCAGGTGTAGTAAATAACGTTGCAGTGCAGGAAGGACAGTTTGTGCAGCAGGGACAGTTATTAGCGAGCATAGATGCCACTGAATACAGTAATGCCCTTGCAATCGCCAATGCAGGACTGGAACAGGCAGAAGATATGTACAGCCGCCTGAGCAGCCTTTATGAAAAAGGCAGTTTGCCCGCAAAAGATTTTATTGATATTAAAACAAAAGTGGCACAGGCCAGGGCTAATAAAAGTATTAATGCCAAGCACATTGCTGACAGCAGGCTATATGCGCCCATGAGCGGCATTGTTACTGTAAAAATGATTGAAAGGGGAAGTACGGCTGCTCCCGGCGTACCGGCATTT
>APMI01060717.1_pt1 | contig 10836 bp, 9 predicted proteins | sample 667938 | NCBI WGS metagenome assembly APMI01 (sample SAMN01084076, study PRJNA167559) | wastewater metagenome | biome: Wastewater | place: Denmark: Ejby Moelle, Odense | collected 2011-11-28
CTTAACAAATCAAAGATTCCACAGTAAACATCCCGATCTTATTATTTTAAAAGGTAAGTATAATCTTTATACATCGAAGAGCTTAAGCAAATTTTATATAAAACGTAAAAAACTACCCTGCATAATAAGTATAAAATCTTTATATGAATAAAAACACAAATAAAAAATTATCGAAAATGTCTCTGGATGTAAAAATTAAATTTTATATTTGTATTATAAGACGGAGAAATGGTGTTCTTCCTCATCCAACCGCTATTTAGAGCTGATGACGCCTGATTTATTAAATGCTATCATTTAAATCAGTTATCTATGGACATCAATGCTCAGATTCTAAGTTTATCTCATCTATCTTTAATCGAACAAGATATTATATAAATTTTGGAGGTGCTTATACAGAACAGCAGCAATCTTTCAAAGAACTGCTGACCGGGTGGATGGCAGGTCACAGCTCGAACCGTTCATGTTTGATTATCAAATAATCACACTGATTTACGACCCCTTATGAGTCTCAAACCATTTTATTTCGGATGATGGATTGACGAGTTTTCGTCTTGCGTATTTTTCGATTTTCTTTAACTTCTTTTTGATGTTTTGATGTCTAAAATGCGGGCTATTTTTTTGTATTTTTGCTTTTGATGAAAAAATACAAAAGATACCATTCAACCATTAAGACTTCTTATGCTTTAGGCATTCATGAACAGATACTACCCTACTCTTTTACTTCTTCTATCCCAAGATCTACTTCTCAATCATGGAAAGAACTCAATCCTGAGAAATTCGTAGGCAATGAATTCGCTGCTCAGGTTGAAAATGCCATCATTCGTTTCGATATGTCCGAATTTAAAGAAGAACATTCTGCTGCGCTTCTTTACGGTGCTCCTCCAGGATATGTCGGTTATGAAGAAGGCGGGCTTTTGGTGAATAAAATCCGCCAGAAACCTTACTCAATTGTTCTTTTTGATGAAATTGAAAAAGCACATGCTTCAGTTTTTGATGTATTTCTTCAAATTATGGATGAAGGAAAACTCCACGACAGACTCGGAAAAGAAGGGGATTTCTCCAATGCCATTATTTTATTTACCTCGAATATCGGTTCAGAATTTATTGTAGAATCCTTCGGAAAGGGCGAAATCCCGCCATCTTCAAAATTATTGGAAATGATGAGCCGTTTCTTCCGTCCGGAATTTTTGGGAAGATTAACAGAAACCATTCCATTTGCCCCGATTAGTAGAGACAATGCCCTGAAAATCTTTGAAATCCACCTTAAAAAAGAATTATTGGATTTAGCTAAAAATCTGAATATTGAACTCATTATCAGCAAGGAAGCGAAAGAATATCTTTCCAAGGAAGGGTACGACATCAAATACGGAGCTCGACCTTTAAAAGGCGTTATCCGTGGAAGATTAAGAAGACCTTTGGCGAAAAAAATCGTTGCCGGAGAATTTAAAGATGGTGACAAAGTGGAAGTTGCTTTGGAAGGCGAAGAAATTGTGTGGAATAAAATGGAATAAGTTGAAAACAGTACTTTATTACTTTTAAGTATATAGACTTTTTCCTGAACTATAAATCTGAATATTTTAAAACCTCTTTTGTAAATACAAAAGAGGTTCGTTTTTTAATCCTTCTTACAGAATTCAGTAAGATAATACTCAACAGTTGACCAAGAGATACCTTCGTCACGGTTGTGATTGTTAATCATTTCATAAAGAGCTGTTATGAACTTATTGCGGTCGAACAAGGAATGCCCTGCTCTACTTTCCAGCTCTTTGGCTTTCTGCTCAAAGTGTTCTTCCTTCCAGATGAGAACCGTTTCCAGATGATAAAGTCTTTCAACAATCTCTTGATGTCCCAGATTCGGAAATACGGGAGTTCCCACTTTTTGAGAGACAATAATCAAAACCTCGCTCTTTTTTGGAGCTAAAGGATGAGCTGCCATTTGTCCGGCTTCTTGTCCGTTCTCTGCTTCTACTGTTCCGAATTCATACTTCACGAAATGAAAGTTTTTGCTTTCCATAAATTTTCTTGTTTTAAGTTAGGGATGTACCATATCTAAAAAAACAAAAAAAGCAAGGGAATTTTTTAATTTAAGCGATGTAGAAGCAATGAAATCAACAATATTGTCCGTTATTTACTGACAAACTAAGATGTTGAAAACAATTTCAACCGGTATCTTATTGGATTAAAAAACCTTGCAATCCATCAAAATTTGAGTATAAATATCATCATTATTTATCTTTTTACAAATTGCACATGCTCGCAGACCAAATGATTTCGGTAAGTGATCTAAGATATAAAACCAAGTCGGTTATTGCCTCTTTAAGTACATGAGCCAAATATGTCCTGCTCAATAACAAACTTGAGGCAGTAATTCTTACACCTACAGAATATGAATATTTTAAGCAGTTGCAAAAAGCAGAAGAATGGCGCTTAGATATTGAAGAAGCTAAGAAAAATAGTCCTGTGTATAATAATGTAGAAGATTTACTGTCTGAACTTTTAGCCTAAATGAAATTTCAAAGGACTTCCAAGTTCAAAAGACAGTTTAAAAAATATCATAATCAGCCCAAGGTTTTGGACAAATTTGCAGAATGTATCTCCCAATTATTGTCTTGAAACCTTTCTCCCAAACGAAAGAACCATAAGCTTCAATGAGCTTTTAAAGACTTTCGCGAACTTCATCTTGCCCCGGATATTCTATTGATCTATTATATAGAAGGTGATATTTGCTTTTTATCACAAATTGGGAGCCACTCAGATTTTTTTGGATAAAATCTATAAGAAAAAGGTCACCCATTCTATGAGCGACCTTACATCAAAATTACCAAAATAATAATCCCAAAAAATTACAATCGTAAATTTACATGGAATTTATAGCTAATTTTTAATTACCCTCAGATTAAAATATGATTCAATCCATCCATAACCGGAAGGCGAATAAAAATCAATCTCATAAGGTTCTACGCTCACCGTTTGTGTGTTATGATTAATAACCAAACAGTGCATATACGTTTTGCCTTGAGCATTAACAAAAGTTGTTCTTGAAGCAAAAATGGCTTTATTATTAAGGTCAGGATAATTAGGAGTTGCACCACCAAAATACCCCTGAAAATAAATATAGCCGTAAGGTTTGGCATTGAACCCTACCTGATTGGTTAAGGTTTGAAAAGCTGAGGTTCCCAATCCTGAAAGAAGATTATCGAAATCATCTTTTGTCGGAAGGTTCCATCCCTGGGGAATTTTCACCCCTGCAATATTATCCCGGATCATTTTTCCACTGATATAGTCTCCATAAGTTGGGCTGTATAAATTGGATATGGCATTGCTTCCATACCATCCCGCAAAATCCTATGTTCCGTTAAATGTTCCTTTCCAGTTTTCTGCTGACCACCATCTGTTTCCCAGATTTACCGTTTTGTAATTATTGTTAAAAGTATCCGTTAAACTTGCCGTTCCGTCTGTATTCATGATGAATTCGGTTGTCCACTCGGTCGTGAAAGTTGCGGCAACGGCTTCTCCCAGATTAACTGCTGTTCCTGTAATCTCACCTGCGGCTTTTACTTTGAAAAAGGCTTTTAAAGATTTTTTAAATGCATTGACTATCTTTTCATCAGATGAGTTCTTCTTCATAATATCCAGATACAACTTGGCGTTGCTGTCATCAAGAATAAACTCTATCGTTTTATTGTAGTATATTTTATAGATTTCTTTCTTGTCGTTGTTAATTGCTGCTGTTGCGATATCGTTATAAAATCCTGAATCATTTTCTAAACTGCTTAGAAATTTAAGAATCAGTTTTTTTGTCGGATCATCATTGGGACGTCCTCGTAAATCAGCCAGAGACCCCCATTCTTTATAGCCTTCCACCATAGACATGGCAGGTTTGATGATGTCAAAAACCGCTGTGTGTACCACTGCTTCCAGCCCTCTTTTGTATTCTTTACTGCTAATACTTGGGAAATTTCCATTTTTAAGACCCAAGCCATAACACTTTATAAAGATTTTATCGGCATCGTCTGTATTAACGAAAAAGTATTCGCTGTCTTTGGTAATCTGATCCTGTAGATTTAAAGTAAAAATCTGTTTCCATGCTTTTACCCAGTCAAACTCCCCGGAGTCTATTAATTGGTGGGTTTCATAGTTGCCGTTTTCTATTTTGATGTTCGTGTCAACCAATTGTCCGTTTTTATATTTTTCAGCATACACCGTGGAATATCTCTTTTTGTAATTTCTGATTTTAAATTTCAGTTCATTCCCCACTTTGCTGTTCTCAATGATCTGCATCCCGTTTTGGGTAATGTTGTAATTGGGGTTCAATGAGTGTAGAACTTCCGTTACCACGATTTTGTATTTCGGAATGGTATTCAAATCAATGTTGGGAGACTGGTTGTTTAAACTTCCGCTGATAAGGATATCTCCAATACTGTTTTTGAACTCGTTAAAAGTTGGAGCCAATTTAATTTTATCAATCAATGCCTGCGCTTCCAAAGGTTCAGACACCAGTAAATAGGGAGACATTAACAAAAGGGTTACTGCGGTGCTTTCTACGTTAAATTTGATTTCATCACCTGCTTTTGCATTTAAGCTGTAACCATACATAAATGGCTGCTCATTATTGGTAATGCTGTGTATCTGTATGGTATTGGGCTGGGTTTCAACGATACAGTATTTGGTCGTGGTTTTATTATTCAGTGTGGGAGGGGTTGAAGAAACAAAATGGTTACTCGTACCCGATAAGATTTCCAGCGTTCCTATTTTATTGGAAGGGATATTGTCGGGAATTTCAACATTACCCATAATTTGTAATTTTTTAACTTCGGGTACAGGTTCTTCATTTTCAAAATCCTCTTTTCGGCAAGAAGACAAAAAAGTTAACACTCCGAAAAAGAGTGTGAATAGTAGTTTCGTTTGCAGTAGTTTTTTCATGATATAAAGGTTGTTTTTATGTTTGTCCATTAATACTCTACGGTATACACCGCAATAAAGCGATCCAGTTCTTCTTCATTCTGCTAGTTGAATCTGTACGATTCGGTTTTGTTTCTCGAAAGAGAAGTCCTGCAGTTATTGTCTGTGTTAAGATAGTTGGCACCGCTTAAGTAAATCGGTCCAAAATAATTCTCGGCAGTGTCATAAAATAAATAGGTTGAAAACTGATTAAAATCGCAATTTCTCTTTTTTGCGGTTCTTATTGTATATCCGATTTCTATGGTAAAACTCTTTTTTGCTGAATGCTTCGGGATCTGAAACAGAAACGGCAGGCTTTCTATGGTTCTTACTGAAGTTCCGTCGGTGGGAATAACATTCGACTGTCTGTAAAACATATTGGTTGTGTCAATATCTCGGTATTGTCCTTGGCTGTACAATGCTATGCACTCGAAACAGTCGCTGTAAAATTCAATTTCACTTCCTTTGTAGTTGCTTACATTTGGAACGGTAATGAGAAGATAATCACTGCTTCCGTTACTGTAATTGTTGGTTCTTATTCGGTAATCGCCAATATCCTTTGTCCCGTCATTATTATAATCACGGTTTAATGTTACCGTTCGGTAAAATATTTTGTTATTGTAATAATTGCTGTTCAGCGGTTTTGAGACAACAGATTGCGTGAAAAACCAGCGTTTCTCATTGTTATCGAAATCTCCAAAAGATTTTTGTCCGCCTTCCAAATACTGAGCGAATGAATGAACAGAAAATAGTAAGCAACAGCCTGTAATTAATTTCAATTTTTTCATCGTTTGTATAATTAATATTCTATGGTATGAACCGTTATAAACCGGTCTAATTCATATTCTTTTCCCCAATTGATGAGAGGTGTTTTAATAGTATTAGGTGTTTTCACCCTACTGAAATGGCAATTTCCAAAACTTTCCAGGAAGTAAGAATCACTTGCAGTAAGCCCCCGATGTTTGTTTTCATCATTGACAGGAAAAATCTGATAATCCGAATATTCACTGGAGGAACAGGAGACCTTCTTTGCTACCTTTATTTTCATCCCGACTTCAATAGTGAATTTTCTGCGATTCATATAGCTCGGAATCTGTGCTAAAAGAGGAAGAGAAGTGATGGTTCTGACGTTTTCACCGTTGGTGGTAATTACTTTTGAATATCTCTGAAAGAAATTGAGATCGTTAAAGTTTTTTTGAAGACCGTTTTTATAAAAAACAATACACTCAGGGCAATCAGTATATATTTCCACTTCCGTTCCTTTATAATCTTTTACGCCCAAAACAGTCATGAGAAGCAGATCCGAAGATTGATCACGGGTGTAATTGTCTATTTTTATCGCATAATCTCCGGCATCTTTTACTCCGTCATTGTTGATGTCATATTCCATTTTTCGGGTAATGTGATAGACTTTATTGTTGTAAGAATCTCTGTTGAGAGGCTGGTTAACGATTCTTTGCGTAAAAAACCAATCGCCTTGGTTAGGTGTAAAAATTCCGTAGTCTTTTTTACCGCCTTCCAAATATTGAGAAAATATTTGTGTGCCAAGTAACAGTGTACATCCCATTAATAATTTCAGATTCTTCATTGTGAATTTTTTATCTCACAAATATGCCTACATCTTGTTGATTTTATTACCTTTGTGAGGTTATAATATATAACCAAACCATTATAATTTATTACTAAATGACATTGGGAAATAGAGTAAAAAGCCTTCGTGAATTAAAAAACTATTCACAAAAGTACGTTTCAGAGAGACTGGATGTATCACAGTCAGCGTACAGTAAGTTAGAGAATGGTGAAACCAAAATCACTGATGAAAAGTTGGCTCAAATTGCTGAAATTCTAGAAGTGAAACCGGAAGATATCAAAGCTTTTGACAGTCAAAAGTATTTTAACAGCGTTGGTAATGTTGACGGAGATAATAATTACAATGGAATTTACATTGCAGAAAGTGATACTGACTTAATTAAAAAACTTTATGAAGATAAAATTGCTTTATTAGAAGAATTATTGAATCTAACTAAAATAGAAAATAAAAAATATAAATCAAAATACGGAGAGCTTTAATGGCTCTCTTTTATTTTTAAAACAGTTTGACCTGAGTTCCGTCAAACAACCACCAATCCTCTACTGCATTTTGCCCAATCTCCTCTAAGGATTTGAATAAGAAGTGGAATTTTGCTTCTGCAAAACGTTCATCTTCAAGAAGTCTTTTCATCGCCATTTGTTTATACACTTCCAGCTCGAATATACAGAGAATACGGCTTCCATAATCCAACCCAAACATTCTGCTCGGTTGCCCGACTGACAATGCCCTCAGATGATGGAACAATGATTTATGAACACGGCTTGTATCGTCTCCGTTATACATTTCAATGGCATACAACTCTTTTCTATTTGGTGTTTGAAGCATACAAAGTGCATCAGCAATCAGATAATCGTTTTCAGAGATCTGAATGAATGATTCTGCTCTATACCCTTTTTTCTTTCCCGTAGAAACCTTATCGAAATACGTTAAGAATAGGAGCATTACACAACCGTCATTTTTGGAAATTTCTTCATGCAAAGCGATTTGCACATTGATCGTGTTCATTCTATGGAAGTAATCCTTTTGATAAAATTGACCTTCATTTTTCGGAAATCTGACAACATCTTCTCTCAAATAATCTTTAACAATTTCAGCACCATGAGTCTTTAGAAAATGTACATTTTCGAGTTTCCCTATTGCGGGATGCACTCCAAAAGCTATTGAACCCACCAACGGATCTTTTCGAAGTCTGAGTTCTGCAATTTGCTTGTTGAGATTGGCTCTGTCGGACATAATTCCGAGGCGGAGCAACTGCCCTGCTGTCAAATATTTGTAACAGGCCAAAGCTAAAAGGATCTTTTCCTGTGAAGGAGAAAGTGTTTGAAAGAATAATCTTTTGGTAACCATTTTTTTGAGTTTTAGAAAAAATAAAAATTCGGCTGAAAAGCCTTGTATTCTTATAAGAAGTTGTGTTTATAAATGAAACTTCGGTTTAATACTTCCGCTGGACTCTGTGGAATTTTGAAGTACGGTTTCAGTATTTTCTGGTGTTTGAGAAATTATTGTTTCGGAATCTGATGCCGGATTTATCGTTTCATCAGTTGCATTTTCTAAAGTCGATTTGGTTTTTGAAGGAATCAAAGTTGGCGAATGAGCCGGATTGAGTATAGATTGGTTCGGTTTATTCTGACTTTTGTTTTGAAACTGTGTTTGTGTTTGAATTGGATCAGCATTGATGATGTCTCTGTAAATTCCCGATTCAGACAGCAAATAAGCTTTTAATTTTTTGAGTTCTTCCTTGTTACAAAAATATCTTTTCGGCTGTTTGATCAGAAAATCGGGGCTTTTAATTTTTACCGCAGGAAAATGATCGTGCTTTAAATAGAATTCGTAGGGTAAAAGGCTCTGCATTGCTGAATAAGAAACTCCAAAATCCCCTGCCAATTCTTTAAGAGCTGGCAAGCCATTGATTCCCGCCAATTTAACAGCCGAGTTATTCAAAACTGAATTCTTTAATGATAATGGGATTTGACCGACACTTTGTGTTCCAACGATCAAACGTAGTTTGTACTTCCTGGCCTCAGAAAATATGGTTTGGATGCTTCCGCTTTCTGTCGTGAAATTGTGAAATTCATCAATAAACAGATAACAGGGTTTTCTTGAATGTTCGGATTCGAATGCTCTTTGAAAGACAATGCTTAGAATGGTTGCAGAAATAAATCTTCCGAGTGCTCTGCTCGCATCTTCACCCAATTTTCCTTTGGATAGATTAAACAGGATTATCCTGCCTTCCTGCATTCCTTTCTTTAAGTCGATATTGCTTTTTCCGTTCATCATGTGGTAGAACATCATATTGTTTTGGAGGTGTTGCAATCTTGTATAGATTGCCAGTTTAGTGGGAGCATACTTTTTACTGAGGAATGCTGTTTCAAAAAACTGACGGTACACCTGAAATGAAGACCTCTTTCCCAGTTCCACCCATTTTGCATTTTGGGTGTCGTCCATAAAAATTTGTAAATCAGATAATCCGCATCCTCCTCTTTCAAGCAAAACTGCTAAACACGGTTTCAACAGCGCTTCCATTTGGAGAGACATTCCTGCTTCGGGAATTAATTCTGAAAAAGCTTTGGCAAATTGCTGAGACATCACGTCAATCATAAATGGCTCGGTTACACGCTGCCAAAATGGATTGATGCAGGGAATTTTTCCACTTTCCAACTGCGGATCTATGTACCACACACGTTCAGATTTCTGAAGATTGAGGCGGAAACCCAATAAGCTTTCAGATAGATCTCCATGTGGATCCAATAAAATTATTGAGTGGTGCTGTTTCAATTGGGATTGGTGCTGGATCTGGTAGGCAATCGCTTTCATAAATTCCGTCTTTCCTGAGCCTGTCCTGCCGCTAATAAAGCAATGCCTGTCTAAAGCGGAAACGGGAAATGGGACAGGCTTTGGAGCAAAAAATAATTCGTGTAGCGAAGGTAGACAAAGTGAAAGAAGTTTTTGATAGTCGGGTTCATCATCGCCGGTAAAAGAAGATAAAATTTTCGGGTGTTTCAATAAAAGATTCCAATATTCTAAGGCAGGCGAAATGCATACTGCTCTTTCCAATTTTTCTTTGCTTACCGATTTCTTGGTTCTCATTTCTTCAAATTCTTTGAAGGTCAGAAATCGTTTTTGAAGTTCTTTTCGATAAAGGATTGAGTTTTTATCCAGTCGGGAGAGGTTTTTATCGATTGCTTTTATTCGTTCTGAAAGTAAAACATCCCGACCTAAAGGATGTCCTCCGAGTAGATAATTTCCTGCTAAAATATAAGGTTCTTGGCTTCTGATTTTCCATAGAAAGGAAGTTTTGTTCCAGAATTGAATGGTTGAATTCATGATAAAATAGTTTTGGGTTTGAGTTTCGGTTTGAATTTTAAAGAATTCAGGTTTGAATTTTAAAAAATTAAGTGGTATTGATTAACAAATTGCCTGATTCGGCAGAAGAAATAAAATAGAATACGAATGCATTTGTTTTTTTGAATTAAAACTTGGCTTAAAAAAGCATGGTTTTATAAAGGAAATAAAGAGCAGAATTATTGGCTTTTGATCGAATTTCCGAGAAGGGGTTGTTAAAATATATCGGAACTGTTTCTCACAAAAGTGATGGTGCTACTTATGGATTTTTTGTGTAAAGTCAAGTTCTTTCTATTAAGGTGTCTCGACAGTCGATAAAATGTCAATATACTTTAGAATACCTTATTGAGAACCTTTTAGACCACCTTTTTGGCAACCTCCAAAGGAAAGCGGAAATCGCCCTGTTTATCGAGCTTTTAAAAGCAATTTCTATGCCATAATATCTTCCTTTTTCCACTTTCCCTTATTACAATCTTCCTATCTCTAAAAAGTAAAAATGTAAAGTCAAACTGCATCAACTTCTCTTGCAAGTCAACCAAAAATCCATACAAGCACCATCGCCGGCAAACCTATCAAATCAATTAAAACAAAAATGTAAAGTCTAAAGAAAACAAAATCTAAAACAAAAAATCTAACAGCCTAACAATCTACCAAAAAAATCAAAATCCTAAAACAAAACGAAAAACAAACAACTGAAAAAAATTCCAAACACAAAAAATCACTAAAACAAAATGAAACAATCCAAATCACCAAACTATTAATCATTAACAAATTAAAACCCCCTTATAACAAAAAATGAAAAAATTAACAAGGTAACAATCAACGAGTGACACAAAAATTAAAAACAATCAAGAAAAACAAAATCTAAAAATTTAAAAATTCTAAAACAAAAACAAAATGGAAAACAAAAATGACATTAACAAAACGGTCAATCTGGACTTAACGACAATCGACTCTAACAT
>APMI01008112.1_pt1 | contig 10828 bp, 10 predicted proteins | sample 667938 | NCBI WGS metagenome assembly APMI01 (sample SAMN01084076, study PRJNA167559) | wastewater metagenome | biome: Wastewater | place: Denmark: Ejby Moelle, Odense | collected 2011-11-28
TGTCTGCTCAACATGGCCGGCCGGCTCAAGCGCCAGGGTTCGACGGTCAAGGTCTTCCACGCAGCCGAAGTGCTGGCCGGCATGGCCACCGGCGAGGGCATTGGCGGGGCACCAAAATGAAGATCAGCAGCCCGCAATTCAAGGAAAAATCCGTCATCGCCCTGGCCGACCCGCGTCTGCGTCAGGCCCTCGGCCAATCCCGCAAGGGTTTCGTCAACAAGCGCGCCGAGCTGGTCGGCGAGTTGCCCGAGTTCGAGCGGCTGCGCGACGAGGCCCGCGACCTGAAAAACCACGTCCTGGACAATCTCGACCACTACCTTGAGCGCTACGAAGCCGCTGTCACTGCTGCCGGTGGTCATGTGCATTGGGCCCGGGATGCCGAAGAGGCGCGTTGCATCATTCTCAACATCTGCCAGCGGGTGAATGCGAAGACGATCACCAAGGGCAAGACCATGGTCTCGGAAGAGATCGGCCTCAACGAAGCGCTTGAGGCCGGGGGCTATACGGTGGTCGAGACCGACCTGGGCGAGTACATCATCCAGCTGGCCCACGAGCCGCCATCCCACATCATCGCCCCGGCTATCCACAAGACCAAGGAGCAGGTCTCCGAGCTCTTCGAGGCGGCCCACGGTGGTCCGCGCAAAAGCAGCGTCGCCGATCTCGTGACCGAGGCGCGGCTGGTGCTGCGCGACAAATATTTCCAGGCCGATGTGGGCATCACCGGCGGCAACTTTCTGGTGGCCGAAACCGGCTCGTCGATCATCGTCACCAACGAAGGCAATGGTGACCTGACCCAGACGCTGGCCAAAGTGCACATCGTTACCAGCGGTATCGAACGCATTGTCCCGACGCTGGAGGACGTGGCGCTCTTCCTGCGCATCCTGGCGCGCAGTGCCACCGGCCAGGAAACCGAGACCTACACGACCTTGTCCACCGGCCCGCGCCGCCCGGACGACGTGGACGGCCCCGAGGAATACCACGTCGTGCTGGTGGATAACGGCCGCTCGAAGATGCTGGGCGGCAAGTTTCAGGACATGCTGCGCTGTATTCGCTGCGGCGCCTGCATGAACCACTGCCCGGTGTATGGCGCCATTGGCGGCCACGCCTACGGCTGGGTTTATCCCGGTCCGATGGGGGCCGTACTGACACCGCTCTTCGTCGGCCTCGACGCCACCTACGATCTGCCCAACGCGTGCACCCTCAACGGTCGCTGCGAGTCGGTGTGTCCGGTGAGGATCCCGCTGCCGCAATTGCTTCGCGAGCTGCGTCACATGCAGCACCAGCAGGGCATTCGTCCGCAAGGCGAGCAGCGTGCGCTGGGCGCCTGGCGCTTCGTGGCTGAGCGCCCCAGCCTTTACCAGTTTGCCAATCGCCTCGCGGCGCGGGTGCTCGGGCGCCTGGGCGGCAGCAAGGGGCGTATTGCCAGCCTGCCCTTTGCCAGGGCCTGGACGGACAGCCGCGACATGCCGGCGCCCGAGGGCAAGACCTTCCTCGAACAATGGCAAGCCAGGTAGCGCCAGGAGAAAACACCATGCCCGAATCCCGTAAAGCCATTCTCGGCCAGATCCGCAGTGCCTTGCGGCGCGGCCCGCTGGCCGATGCCTGCGCCGCGGCGCTGGATGCCCGTCTGCCGACCCACACCCGCATCGCCTTCACCGACGATCCGCTCGCGCGCTTCATCGCGCGCTTCGAAAGCCGTTCCGGCACCGTCGTGCGGGTGGCCAGCCTGCTTGAGGTGCCCGCTGCTGTGGAGACTTACCGTCAGCAGCATGGTCTGCCGGCCCGCGCGGCCATTGCCCGGCCGCTGGCCGATTTGCCGTGGCCGGCAGATTTCGCCCATCACCCGGGGCCGGCCGGCAAGGACGAAGTGTTGTCGGTGACCGCCTGCCTGGCCGCCATCGCCGAGATGGGCAGCCTGATGCTGGCGTCCGGCCCCGACAGCCCGACGACCCTGAACTTTGTGCCGGACCACCACCTCATCGTGCTCCACGAGGCGCAGATCGTTCGCGATTTCGAGCAAGCGTGGGCCCTGCTGCGGGCGCGTCCGGAGGGCTTGCCGCGCGCTACCAACATCGTTTCCGGCCCGTCCCGCACCGGAGACATCGAACTGACCATCCAGTTGGGCGCTCACGGCCCGCGCAGTGTGCACGTGATACTTGTGCGGTAAGCTGCAGTGGGCCGGTCTCAAGTTTCGCACCCCGCTAAACTTCCCGGCCTCCGGGCCGAAATAACACGCATCGTCCGTCCGGCCCCGTTCTCCGATGCAACCTAGTCCTTCCCGGGATTTTGTCGTTACGCCTGACCAGCTCTGTGTAGGGCTGTTCATTCATATCGACCTGCCCTGGTTCAGCCATCCGTTCAGCTTCAATGCCTTCAAGATTCGCTCGGCGGACCAGTTGAGCAGCTTGCGCAAGCTGGGGGTCAAGCATTTTCGCTACGATCCCGACCGCTCCGACGTGGAGCCGAGAGGCTCGGCCACCCAGCGCAATGTGCCCGAGCCCGTGCCCGAGCCCGTCGTCGAGAGTGAAGACAGTTGCGCCATGCTGGCCAGCAAGCGCGAACGCGTCGCCCGTCTGGCACAGCGCAAGCGTCAGGTGATCGAGGTCGAAAAGGCGCTGGTGAAGGCTGCCGGCGTGATGCGCAACATCGGCAAGAACCTCTTCGCCCGCCCCCGGGAATGCCTGGAGGAGGTGGATGAGCTGGTGAAGCAGATGGTCGTCGCCTTTCTCGACCAGCCGGAGGTGGCCCTCCATGTGATCGGCGAGCACGCCGGCGCCGAAGAAACCTACTACCACGGCCTCAACACTTCCATCCTGTCGATGATGCTGGCCAGGGAGCTGGGTTTTTCCCGTCAACACTGTCAGATCCTGGGCGTGGGCGCCTTGCTGCACGACACCGGCCTGGCCGATATTCCCGACCGTGTTGCCCGCCCGCGCAACGAACTGACTGCTCCGGAGCGCCACCTGCGCGAGATGCACTGCGAGTACGGGGTACGCCTGGGCAAGCAGATCGGCCTCGCCGAGCCGGTGCTGCGCATCATCGCCCAGCACCATGAACTGGCCGACGGCAGTGGCTATCCAGGCAAACTCAAAGGTGAGCAGATCGATCCGCTGGCGCGCATCGTTTCGCTCGTCAATTATTACGACAACCTGTGCAACCCTGCCGATCTGGCCAAGGCCATGACGCCCCACGAGGCTTTGTCCCTGATGTTTGCGCAGCGCCGCGCCAAGTTTGACGCCAAGGCCCTGCAAGTCATGATCCGCTGCCTCGGGGTGTATCCGCCGGGCACCGTGGTGAAGCTCTCCAACGACGCGGTGGCGCTGGTTTCGTCAGTCAATCCGGCCAAACCGTTGCGTCCCTGGGTCACGGTCTTCGACCCGGACATTCCCAAGGACGAAGCCATCATGCTCGATCTGGAACAGGAGCCGGAGATCAATATCGCCAAGGCCCTGCGCCCGATCCAGTTGCCCCCGGAGGTGTATGAATACCTCAGTCCGCGCAAGCGGGTGACTTACTACTTCGACGCCGACTCACGGAAGGCGCCACCGCAATGAAATCCATCTACCAGGAAGTGCTGCTCGCCGCTGCCGAGGAGATTCTGTTGCTGGTTGAGCCGGACAATCTTGCCATTCTTGCCGCCAACCCTGCCGCCTGCAGCATGCTGGGCTACCCGTCCGACGTGCTGACCGGCATGACGATCACCGACATCGAATGCGCACTGGCCGACGTGTTCTTCTGGGAGGAAGTCCGCTCGGGTGGTGCCATCGAGGAGCAGGTCATGGAGGGGCTCTATCGGCGTGCCGACGGCAGCCTGCTGGCGGCCAGCAAATCGGTGCGGCGGATTGCCCAGGGCGTGCTGGTACGCGCCACCGACATCGGCGCCCAGCAGCGGGCCGAAGACGAACTGGCGCTGATGGCCTCGCGCCTGCGGGCGACCCTCGAAGCCACTGCGGACGGCATCCTGGTGCTCGACCGGGACGGCCGTGTCGCCAACCTGAACCGCCGCCTGGCGCGCTTGTGGTTGCTGCCCGAAGAGCTCCTCGCCCGCCATGACGACAGTGCCCTTCTAGAGCACATGGCTGCTGCGGTTGAGGAGCCGGCAGTCCTGCGGGCCTTGCTGACCGGCCATGCCAAGGATCAGAAGGAAACCTTCGACATCCTGCCCTTGCGCGACGGGCGTATCTTCGAGGCCAGCTCGCGCCCGGCCCGCCATGACGAGCAGGTGATCGGGCGGGTCTTCTGCATTACCGACGTAACCGAGCGCCACAAGGCCGAACGGGCCCTGATTGCGGCCCGCGACAGCGCCAACTCTGCCAACCGGGCCAAGAGCGATTTTCTGGCCATGATGTCCCACGAGATCCGCACCCCGATGAACGGCATCATCGGCATGGCCCAGCTACTCGAGATGGCGCCCCATACGGAGGAGCAGCGGGAATACATCTCCACCATCCAGAGCAGCGGTGAAGCCCTGTTGGGGATCATCAACGACATTCTTGATTACTCGAAGATCGAGGCCCGCAAGATGAGCCTCGAAAACATCGGTTTCGATCTGCGCCTGCTGGTTGCCGATGTGGAGAAGCTGTTCCGTCAGAAGGCCGTTGAGAAGTCGCTCGGCTTTACCGCCAGCGTTGCCGAGAGCGTTCCCCGTGTGCTGGTGGGCGATCCGACGCGCTTGCGCCAGATCCTCATCAACCTGGTCGGCAACGCCTTCAAGTTCACCGCCCGTGGGCAGATCGGCGTCAATGTCGACGTGGTCGTGCCCAGCCCGGGCCGGGTCAGTCTGCGGGTTACCGTGAGCGACAGCGGTATCGGTATCGCAGCGGACAAGTGCCGGCACATCTTCACGCCCTTCGAGCAGGCCGACATGTCCACCACCCGCCGTTACGGCGGCACCGGGCTCGGGCTGGCCATCTGCCGCATGTTGTGCGAGCTGATGAAGGGCGAGATCGGCGTGGACAGTGAAGAGGGTGTCGGCTCGCGCTTCTGGTTCACGGCCGAACTGGAAACCGGTGCCGGCGAGGAGGGGCGAGCTCCGGAAGCGCCCCGCGCGATCCTGCGCCAGAACACGCGCATCCTCGTCGTCGAGGACAATCCGATCAACCGCACCGTCATCGGGCGCATGCTTGAGCGTTTCGGTGCCCGCGAGCTCGATTTCGCCGAGAACGGCGAGGAGGCCGTGGCCCACTGTGCCGGATCGCGCTACGAACTGATCTTCATGGATGCCCGCATGCCACGCATGGACGGGCTGGAGGCGACCCGCGCGCTGCGTGCCGCGGGCAACACGGCCTACATCATCGGGGTGAGTGCCGACGCGATGAGTGAGGAGCGCAATGAGGCCATCGCCGCCGGCATGAATGATTATGTGGTCAAGCCGGTCGTTCGCGATGCCCTTGCTGCAGCGATCGACCGCTGGCGACAGGTGCTGATTGCGACTCACGCGGCAGAGGGCTCCATGCCACGTTCGCAAGTGTAAGCAGCCGTCCGGCAGTGCTTACCGCCACAAGCTGAAAATCCCCGTTTCAGGCGGCTTTGGCGGGGAAAATCAGTGCCTGTCGATCAAGGTTTGCTTACAAAGCCGCGTCCCGGCAGTGCTCGCTCGCGGCTATCCTCGAATCATGCAGTGCCCCGACCGGGGCCCTTGAGGAGACGAACATGCAAAGCACTCGCCAACTTATCGCCGCCGCCCTGATCGCCAGTCTGGGGTTGGGTGTGTCCCTGTCCGCCAGCGCCCACGGCGGAGAAGGCAGGGGTGACGGACGTGGTCGTGGCGAATGGCAGGAGCGTCATCACCGCCATCATCATCACGGGTGGGAGCGCGGCCGCTCGTCCTATTACAGGCCCGCTCCGGTCTATGCGGTTCCGCCGGTCGTCTATGAACGCCCGGTCATTTACAGCCCGCCGCCGGTGTATGCCTACCCGCGGCAGCCCGCGGTGGTGATCGGCATTCCGCCGCTGGTCATTCCCTTGCGTTGATTTTCTCGCGGCGGGATGCGGGCATGTTTGACGGTAGTGCCGATCTCTCTGCGAGTGCAAGTCTGGGCAGCAGCGCTGCCCGTGTCCCTGTTTCAAAAACATCTTGCAGGCAGCGGATATGCGTTGCGGTGACTTGCTCGATGTAATGCCGGATGATGGTCACGCAGCCTTCGGCACCGGCTTCCACGAGCAGCTGGATATGGTGCTCCAGCTCCGCCCGGTCTGCCGCGTAGGCGACATCGTCACCCAGCAGGATGTGTGTGCGCAGAGAGCCTTCAGTTGTGCCGACCGATAGCCGGCACATCAGGAATTGCAGGCGCTGGACCGCATCCGCATTGGCCAGAAAAAGTCCGCCAAGGAGTTCCGCGAAACAGAGGGTGCTACGGGGGAGATCGTCCGGTGCAGGCCACATGGTCAGGGTCTCGGTGATGCGCGCAGGCCAAAATCCTGTTTTAGCCGGAGCACGGGAGGAGTCAAGCAGGCACGCTGCACCATGGCGTCATTCAGCACGGTGGCGCGGACTGGTTGGCCAGCCACGCGGCCCGTTCCCGCAGGCGTTTCGCCCAGGCGGGATTGAGGCCGGCTGCTGCTGCCAGTTGGTGTAGTTCGTCAGGGGCGGGGCGATGCGCCTCGCTGGCCGCCCACAGGCGCGCCAGGCTCATGCCGGGGGCCGGGCGTTCGATCAGTTCGATGGCCTCGCCGGCGCCGAGCGTGCCTTCTGCGAGCACCCGGAAATACCAGCCTGTACACCCTTCGTCGGCAATCAGCCGCGACATGGGTGGATGCCCCAGCTTGTGATTGATCTTCCAGCAGGGCTGGCGCGGCTGGCTGATCTGCAGGCGGCAGGTGCCGACGGCAAACACGTCGCCTATGCAGACGTTGGCTTCGGTGAGGCCCGTGCCTGACAGGTTTTCGCCGAGCACGCCGGGTTTCAGACTGTCCACCAGCGCTGGCCCGGCCGCCGCGAGCAGACCGGCCAGGTGCCCGTAATGCTCGGCGGGGTAGTAATGGACGGCCTTTTCAGGCCCGCCATGGACGCGCCTATCCCCCTGGGCGTCGCCTGCCAGGCCTTCAGGACCGACGGCCACGGGGCCGTTCACCGCAGTCTTGAAGATGCCGCTGCGCTGCCCCTCGGGCGGCAAGGGGCGCAAGCTGCCGACAAAAACGCTATCGATGCGTGACTTCATGGGTTTGATTGCATGAGCAAAGTCGGAGGGCCGTGAAAGCTGTCGTTACCCAAACTGCGCCATTTTGCGCCAACTGCGGCGTAATGTCTCAAGCCGGCCATAGCCAGGCCGCGCCGCGCACACCGGAGGAGTCGCCATGGGCGGCTTGCACCAGGCGGGTGCTGACAGCATCGGAAAAAACATGGGGCAGCCATAACTGCGGGACGTGCCGATACAGCCGGTCGAGACTGGAAAGTCCGCCCGCCAGCACGATCACATCCGGGTCGAGCAGGTTGATGACGCCGGCCAGCCCCCGCGCCAGGCGGTCTTCGTAACGCCGCAAGCTGGCCTCGCAGCCTGCATCGCCGGCGTCCGCCGCGGCGACGATGGCTTCGGGAGTCAGCGCGGCGCCGCCCATGCGGGCATGGTCGGCCGCCAGCCCGGGGCCCGACAGGTAGGTTTCGATGCATCCGTAGCGGCCGCAGTAGCAGGCCGGCAGCGGCAGATCGTTGCCGGCCGGCAGTGGCAGCGGATTGTGGCCCCACTCGCCGGCGATGGCGTTCGGCCCGTGGAGCGCGTGTCCGCGTACCACGATGGCACCGCCGACGCCGGTGCCGATGATCACCCCGAAGACCGCTTCGGCCCCGGTGGCGGCGCCATCGACGGCTTCCGACAAGGCCAGGCAATTGGCGTCGTTGGCGATGCGCAGCTCGCGTCCCAGCAGGGCCTGCAGGTCAGCCAGCAGGGGCTGGCCGTTGAGGCAGGTGGAGTTGGCGTTCTTGATCCGCCCCGTCACGCGGGACAAGGCCCCCGGCGTGCCGATGCCCAGCGTGCCGCGGCGCCCGAGTTCGCTTTCGACCCCGCTCACCAGCCCGGCAATTGCCGCGAGGGTTCCTGCGTAGTCGCCCTGCGGTGTGGCCACCCGTCGTCGGGCCAGCGTGCGCCCGTCTTCGGCGAGGGCGATGATTTCGATCTTGGTACCGCCGAGGTCGATGCCAATGCGCAACATGTGAATGGTGATCCTCCTGCCCGCGATTCTAGTGGCTGAAAGCCCTTTTCCTGCACACCCGATGCCGTAACGTGGCGTCGCCCCTGTGCTTCGCCTATTCTTGGCGGCGGGACCGGCTGCATGAACGAACGCGGAGCGCGCAGGAACAATGGCGGTGAACGGGAAAAACCAGAAGATCGCGGACATCTTCGTGAGCACGACAGCGCTCGACTGCAAGCCATTCCGGACGTCGGTCAAGGACGCCGTCGAAAGGCGTATTCCCAGCGCCAAGGTGCATCTCCAGGAACAGTGGTTGTATGGTGCTGCGGATCCCGTCCATCTGTCCGAAAAGCGCTTTCGGCTTTGTCACGCCTACATGGGCGTGTTCGGCTTCCGCTATGGCTGGGAGCCGTCCGGCGCGCCGCCCTCGATCACCGAGATGGAGTTCACCTGGGCCCGCGAGCGCTGGCAGGCTGACCGCGACCCGCCCTTCTTCATCTTTCTGCCGAAAGACGGCAGCCCCGCCGACGCGAGTTTGAAGGCGCAGGCGCAGGCCGTTCTCGCCGAAAAGGACTTTCCCGGAGAGCCGGAAAAGGCCGAGGCCTCGCTGCACAAGCAGCAGGTCTTCCTGAATGCGGTAAAGAGCTGGATGAAGAGCAGCCACAAGTTCGAGATCCCGCCTTACGAGACCGAGTCCGAACTGCGCGAGCTGGCCATTTCTTCGGTGCTCAACTGGAACTGCGAGCTGCTTTACCGGGCCCCGGACAAACGCTATTCCGCCACCAGCCTATGTTCCGAAGGCGATCTGGGCGGGATTGGCAGGGAGGCGCAGCTCGAGGCGCTGGAAAGCGCCGTGGTTGCCTTCCGCCGCCAGCAGGCGGCGCCGGGGCTGGCAGTCCTGGTGCAGGGCCCCGAAAACTGGGGGCAGCGGCATTTTGCCCGGCACCTGAGCGGCTGGCCCCACTGGCAGGATGCCCCGGTCAAGCTCGGCCTGCCTCCCGACCCGGTCAATCCGGATGCCTTGATCCGCTGGGTCTTCGGCCTGCTGGCGCTACCCTGTCCGACAGCGCCGAGCATCGAGACCCTGGCAATGGCGCTCGCAGCGCGCCTGGCGGATGGCCCGCTGGTCATGATCCTGCAGCACATCGGCACGCGCGACGAGCGCCTGACCCTGTTCGTCAGTGGCTTCTGGGCGCCTTTGCTGGCCGCCCTGCGCGCGTGTCTGCCCGACCATGACGAGGATGCACGCCTGTACTGTGTCGTGGTCGACCACCAAAGCCTGCCGGCTGCCGGTAACCGTGCCGTATGGGCCGGAAGCCTGCGTGCCGCCGATCTTGATTATGCGTGCCTTGTGCCCCTGCCGGCCCTGGGCGAAATCAGTTTCAAGCAGGTCAAGGACTGGCTCAAGGCCCAGGTGCTCGACGATGGCGGCACTGTCGACCTGATTGAATGCGAGGATATTGCCGAGCGCGCCACCGGCGCCGACAGCCTCCCCAGCAACGTCTATGATCGTCTGGCCCGGGAAAGCATCTGGGCGAGAATCCAATGAGGAAGACCCCCGTGTCTGCAGACCATCCCTACGCCGGATTCACCGGCAACAAGAGCCGCACCTACGTCGCATCTGCCCAGATCGCCGATATCGTCAATCTGGCGATCCACCTCGGCCGCCCGCTGCTTGTCGAGGGCGAGGCCGGTTGCGGCAAGACCCGCCTGGCCAGCGCCATTGCCGAGGAGCTGCAGCTCGGCGACGTGGTGGCGATGACCGTCAAGAGCACCAGCCAGGCCGCCGATCTGCTCTACCGCTTCGATGCCCTGCGCCGGCTGCAGGACGCCCAGGACCCGCTCAATCTTTCCGCCCGCAGCCTTCACCCCTACATCAGTCTGCAAGCGCTTGGTCGGGCCATCCAGCAGGGCCGGCCCTGCGTGGTGCTGATCGACGAAGTGGACAAGGCCGACATCGACTTTCCCAACGATCTGCTCGACGTGCTCGACCGCTTCGAGTTCGACATCGAAGACCTCCCTGTCGAGGAGAGCGAGGCGTGCCTGCAGAGCAGGGGCTTCGGCCGTCATGTCAGTGCCCCGAAGGGCGGCGTCAAGCCGCTCGTGATCATCACCAGCAACCGCGAAAAGCAGCTCCCCGAGCCATTTTTGCGCCGCTGCCTGTATGTCCAGCTCGATTTTCCGACCGACGAGGCCATGCTCGCCGACATCGTTCTCAAGAACCTCGAGGCGACTCAGGAGGCGGTCAGCGCGGCGCTTATTGCCGCGGCGGTGAAGCGCTTTTGCGAGATCCGCCAGCGCGGCCGCCAGCTCACCGTGCAAAAGCTTCCCGCTACCAGCGAACTCGTCGACTGGGTGCGGGTGCTTCACTGGAAGGGCCGCAAGGCCGAAGACATTGCCACTGCCGAGCTTGATGCCAGCGACCAGGCCATCCTTTTCAAAGTCCGTGACGACATCCGGCGCTACAGCGCCCGCACTGCTGACGAGGCCGGCCAGTGAACGATCCGGCGCCCCTGCCGCCGCTGCTTCACGGCTTGTTTCGCGAGCTGGTGGCCAATGGCATGCCGATCGGCATCCGCGACTACCTCGACGGCATCCGGGCGCTCCGGCTGGGTTACGGCCAGCGTGCTGCGGTGCTGCCCGGCGACGACGGGATGCGCCAGGCTTTGTGCGCCCTGGCGCGGACCCTGTGGGCGCGCTC
>APMI01069784.1_pt1 | contig 10824 bp, 8 predicted proteins | sample 667938 | NCBI WGS metagenome assembly APMI01 (sample SAMN01084076, study PRJNA167559) | wastewater metagenome | biome: Wastewater | place: Denmark: Ejby Moelle, Odense | collected 2011-11-28
AATATATATAGTATAGTCAAAAATATAATGAACTTAATCTATGATTAAATTACCCAAATTTAGCATATTTATAGTATTTTGTGTTTTATATATTTGTAAACAATAAGAACATAATAATTTGAATTAATTGAGTTAATAATATAAAATATCATATAAAGATAAGATATAAGATATAAAGATAGACACAGTCATAAATGATCCATAGACAAATTCTTCGGATATACAGCAAATACTGCTTCAACAATGTAAATATAAATACATTTAACTTCAACATAAACAAAGCGAACCTGCATATCGAATAATTCAAAATAAAGTAACATATTTATTGATGAATGTATAGAGTACTTGCAGCCAATAGTTTCGACGATATGAGAAACATATTGAAAACTTATTTCGACAATAAAGGCAATTATCATCAACAAAATACTAAAAATAAAGATAACAATGTTAAGTCACAAGTAAATTAGAGTATAGATATTCATAAATTTAATCCTAGTTTGTTTGCCATAGCGTGTCGCAGTTACGCAAGAATTATACGAAGAACTAAACATAATTAATTGTTCAATTGTTCATAGTTGTTAGGCTCAGACTATGATACTATGAAGCATATTGATTTAAAACAGCTCTCACTATCAGGTATTATATGCGTGTATATGTAGAGCTGGTGGATATTGCTAATTTCTTATGTATGGTGCCAGATAAAACATTCATAAACCCAACACACCCTATAGTAAAACAATTCGTGCATAATTTACTGTCCCAAATACTAAAACCTTACAAAGAGTAATCACAATTTAGTAAATAACTGTCGATAAGTACAGTGGATCGCCAATTATCATACTTATTAAAATCAGCACGATGCGCATAAATGTACTTCAGTCCACTATACTCCTAATATCTGACCTGCATCAATGCTATTATTTAGAGGGATGTTGATTTATTCTACAGTATGGCATCCATGAATTTTATCAGTAAAGGCAAAGCTAGTTCTTAGGATTTTATTAAGGAATTAGCCATTGTTTAAGCTGCATTAGATAAATATATACGCTAGAAATGGCTGGGTTTTAATTAAGTACATCATATTATTGATTTTCTTACTCCCATGGAAGAATATTTCAATAATCTTGGCTTTTTACAATCTAAAGCCGGACAAAAATTACTCAATATTCGTGACTAACTGAGAGAATGGTTTATAAAGCAATATGAAAATTTATCTGGTTAATAAATAACAAGAGTAGTTAAATTACTTGCTAAGTATAATTAAAATGAGCCACTACTTCGTAAAATATTAGTAACGTGTATGGACTCAATCTCAAGTACAGGTAGCAGCACAATTGACTCTATTTTTATAATGCGATTCATTTTATTTGCCAAAAATTTCTCAAAATACTCATAAATATGCTCAGACTGGTAACAAAAAGTACTCGCATTGGTTAGATATTACTACGTCACAAAATTTGACCCCAGTTCTCCTTAATACACAATAAATGATGTACTTAAAAAATCGAATGTAAGTGTTGATCGTATTGATATTTCAATGCGCTCTATTTTTAATTCTCTAGTGCAGTGCATGTAAGAAGGCATGCTTACTCACAATAGTTCTATTTAAATGTCTAGAATTATGTTTTAACATGTTAAAAAAATTGGTGCGATTAACCCAGATTACTTCAATAAGAACATTTCAATTATTTTTAATCTGTGTGCGCTTTTCTTGAAATTTAGAATGATGTAGGAACTTGATTAAATTGTTAAAATTCTTGGTATTGACTGGCCTTAACATTTTAGAGGATTTCTGTACTATATGCATCTTGAGCTCGTATAAAAGTATATCGCAGAGTGCAGTAATCCACCTAAATTACCTCAATTTCGATGCGTAAGGAAGAATTTGCTCACTAAATCAATGACTGATATAAAAACTAGTAATTATCTGTATCAAACTTACAATACATTGAAACTGAAGAATCAATTTTTTAAAGTGCCGATGTATTTTCTCCAAAGTACAGTGAGCACGCTAAAATATACACATCAGTACTCATAAATTTTGCAGGTGATTAGAAATTTACCTGATAATTGTGCTCAGATATAGCTCATCGCAAGATAATTACTACTTTTGCCAATCCCTTAAATCCATCATGATAGTTTCATAAAATGTTTCAATTAAAAATTCCAGACAAGCCAATAAAGCAGCAAGGACTCTAGATATGTGAGAAGTTACCCGTTATTAGTGCTTAATGAGCTGAAGCACTATATTAATATAAACATGAGACAGAGTTCAAGCCAAGCCAAATATTATCATAAACTGTTTGAAAATATAAGATAACGTATGAAAATAGTATAAAGTCAACAGGAACAAATATAAAAATATAGGCTTGTCTACTGCGATAATGTTGTTATCTCTTTCTTCATGAAATTTAACAGGAAATAATTTGTCAACAGTGTTATATAAACTGTTACTACTCTATTGCAGGAAAAAAAGCAAACTGTTAAGAAAGATATAAAAAATAATCGAAAAAGTGACACATCGAACATCAAAAAAGATAGTTAATCTAAGAGTAGCGCTATATCGATTGATTAATGGGAGTCATTGGGTATCAGAATATTATCATGCATGATTGAAGATGCTGTTCCAATCAAATAAGTTAGACAATTCATGCAGATAATCGAGAAATATGGATTTGCAACAAAACAAATGTTTCTCTATTACTGTGAAATGACTATTAGAAAAGGACTATATCGACCATAAATATTATAACAAATAGCTCAAAAAAGCAATATAGTAGTAAGCAAAGCATAATTAAGCAGCATTATACCAGTTTATCCTGAGTACACACAATCAGTGCACTAATTATTAAATATTTAAACACCTTAAAAATAGAATATCAATAAAGTTATGGAGTATTTTAAACAAGCCAACACATTGATGAAATCACACAATGAAAGTATTAAAATGTTGGCACTTGATGCGATTTGTGTAACAGTGCATTGTCTTTAAAATAAAACAGTATTCGATAGCTAGCCGTCAGCTTTAAATAAATTGCCTTAACTACTTTATAAAATAAGTCTGGATTAAAGCACACCACTGGTCTGTCAGATAAAGATTCTATAAGTATCACTGAATTATAAATTATATATGCCTAAGTTATTTGATCGAGTACAAAAAAGTGCTCATATCGAAGGCGACTACAAGTTTGACATTCCTGCAGATAATGTTCTCAAGATTTTGACCGAGTACCCTCAAGAAAGCTAAACTAAACAAGGATGGAGTATATAATTTGTTAACACGCTCATCACAGTATGTGGATTATGCCCTGATTATTATAGTGTTCTCAATTAGAAAGTCAAATAACAAATAGGCTAAAATTACAACAAACCAGAGTGGAAAAACATAAAGAACTCACTTTAATTCTTTGTGAGGGCAACAAAAATACCTGTTATATCAAAATAATAGAAATCTCAAGTTCGTTCAGGTCTATTTAAGAAGTGAACTACAGAATCAGTTTGTATTTATAGTTTATATATGTCATAAAATTACTATATTTTCTATAATATAACATTAATATAATACTAGTTTAGCAACCCTGAAACTCAATGAAATTCGTCTTGATTCTACTATCGCTTGTGTGCTTCTCTCAATGTTTAACTCTAGTTTAGTTATTCGGACTGACATCTTTATTATCAGATTTAGCAAAACTGAGCCCGACAGTGAACAGCACAGGAGAAGCATCTTCGGCATATATGTTGGACCCAAGTATTCATACATTTCTGAAAATGTATAAAACAAGGACTGAATTCTGTGATTACAAATGCACAAGTTTCTTCAATTTACCCTGCTTTATACTGTTTGGCTGTAATATCCATATTCGCAATTTTGTGTTGGCTTTCTCTGTGCCTATCTTTATATTGGCGCTTACGGGGCTGTGCTGTGGCAAGGGTATATGGACTTTCTCATGCTGGATCAAGTATTTAGCGCTTGTTACTGGGGTCAGGGCCTTAATTTGGGCAATCAAAACATGTGCGGGAGATAATCAATAAAAATAGGCTAAAAATAATGTATAATTTACGAGAAATAGTAACGCAGTCAGCAAATGTAAAGGAAGTAAAAATGATTATGTTTAAAATTAAGCATAATATGAAGTTTAACCTCGAACTGATGACAGATATAGACCACCAAGTCATTCAGAAGCTGCTCGATCATCTAGCTCTTCAGAGTCAGCTTCTTGATAAGATTTTACTTTTATTTCCTATTTTATTGAAAATAAAAAATCAAAAGATTGATACATGTAAATGAGAAAGAAAGAATATCAAATAAGTCATCATATAAAATTATTTTAATTGTTAACTTCGCAACGTCCGAATTTATTGCGTTTTAAACATGATTTTTTAGCTTTATACTTCCTTCTGTTGAGGACTCCAATAGGAAGAGGTTGAGCTCTTTCTTATTATATTTAATTTTATATTTCAGCGTGCATGAAATTTTAATAAGAACAATAAAAACTGCTGGGCTTTTATTTATTTTACTTGCTTGGAGTTGATAGGATTAAACCTGTTTTTGAGGAGATCGTAGGTTTGAATGATGAGGCTTATGAATGTCTAGAACTGGTGTTCAAGTTTGTTTGACGACTTGCATTAGAGTTTGTGTTCGAGTGAGAGTTTGAGAACAATTTTGATGATGTTGATGAGAATGTACTGTAAAAGTTGCTATGAGTGGACATTTTTACATTTGTCTTCACCTATCTGAGAGCTTGCATGCTCGAAACTTAAATCTAAGAGATTTTTAGTTTCCTATTTGAATTTTATCTTGCCAATGATTTTTTATTTGATAATTACTAAGATTGTATTTTTTTAAGAATGCTTTTATTCCTCTTCAGCTGATCTCGAGCTAAGTATCCTTCACTGTCCATAAGCTTAGCCATATAATTTTTATCAATTTTCATACACCCATATAATTTTTCAAAGATGTCGGCATTTGGATTAGAACCAACAATGCAAGACATGACAGAAACAGTCCTTCTCTTCCTGTTGAAGGCTGATTTACAAGTACTTTCAATTTTTGTAGTGTTTTCTATTGAAATTTGATCGAGAGTGTTAGTTGACGACGATGGCTTCTGCTTTAGGCGTGAAATTGCTATGCATTCTTATTAAATTGTCTTTCTTCTGCGTAAAGAAAGTGATTGTGAGTTTTTGCGACCCATTTTGAATGTTAAATGCGGATGTGCGATAAAACCTTTTTGACATATTTCAACAACGTAATTGAGTACTTTGCTGACATCTATCGGAGTTTAACCGATAAGTAAGTTTAATTTCGTCGTAATTTGTCGTTATACGTGATTCAAAATGCTCTGGTTTCTACACTTCCACTTGTAGTAACCAAAAATCTGTAAAACTCTCTGCACCATTTTTTTAGTATACTCATATTAAATTTGTCCTTCGATTAGTTTTAATTAACAGTATTTATCAATAATTGAATGAACAGATTACTTCAATTACTAATCTTATTTATTTTGATAGCAAATTAATTTATGACAGTTCTTGGTTAACTTCTCTACTTCTTTGAATAATTGATAATTGTTATCATTATTTAAACCTTACTTTTACTGATGCTGATTTTCAAGCTATTTACGGTCATTTTCCTCTATATTTTTATGTTTTTATTATGAATTTTTACCTAGTTTGGTATCTGATTTACGTTCATGCTCGCGATGATAATTCTACAACTCTAACAATCTCTTCAGGATCTCATTCGAGAAATATTTAATTATTGTGTTCAGATCGTCAAGCTGTAGTAATTTCGTAGCAGTTGAATCGAAAGTTGGTTAAGAGATTTATGTCATTAGTAATAAAATATATTTAGAATAATTCTATTAAGATCAATACTATTCTTATTACATAAATTTATTAAATCATTCACATTTTACTTTAATCAAATAAATTGCTTTTATGAACAGAAGTCAGGTCCTTTTTTATCTAGACATCTTTTAATATAAATACTATTTAACAATATTAAAATTGACACGTCATGAATAGAAATCATTATATTGTAAAAATCTATGCATCCATTACTACTTGGTTGCTTATTGATTTTGTTCCGCACCACACTCAGCATTCTCGACCGTGAATATTATAATGCTTTACGTGTACCCATCAGTGCAGGACCTGAATAAATTAAAGATGCTTATAGGAAATTATCGAGAAAGTATCACCCTGATCGAAATCCTAATGCTAATGCTAGGAAAAGATTTGAAAAAATTAATGTTGCATATGAGACTTTATCAAATTAACAGAGAAAATATTTGTATGATAGATTAGGAAGATAAAAAATGGATGATCCCAACATCCAACAATAAAAGAATGTCGCATCTTTAAAAGGAGCAAACATATAAATTCCCTTAACTCTGACTTTATAAACTCTGTATTCAGGTAAAGATATCACAGCGAGTATGTTCAAACGCACAGCATGCCCACATTGTTTGGGATCGGGAGCTCAGAACTAATATGATATTGTGAGATGTTCAAGCTGTCAAGGGCAAGGTCGCACCACCAAGAGAGTGGCAGTTGGAGGTGGGTACTACAATATGATGACCGAAACGTGTACCAGATGTGCTGGTAAAGGTAAGATTATTGGTCGTAAATGCAGTACATGTGACGGTAACAAAATTATCAGTGGTGTTTAAGATTTTAAAGTCAAAATAGTGCCTGGTACGTTCGATGGTGAGTTACTCAAGTATACCAACATGGGCGATGAGATGGAAGAAGGAGCTCCTGGCGATGTCTATATCAGAGTGAAACAAGCAAGGCATCCAAGATTTGTTCGCGAGGGTCACAACCTGAGAGCAGAAATCACTGTCAGCCTCCAATAAGTATATATTTTATTTTATGTTAGGCATTATTCGGTTTCAAACGCACATTGCAGCAATTAGATGGTCGATAACTAGAAATAAATCAAGTTTCGATTACTCAGCCAGGACAGTATATCGTACTATAAGGAGAAGGTATGCCGATTGCCAACACTGAAGCTAAAGGAGTCATGATTGTGAAGGTGAATGTCGTTATTCCTGAGTACAGTCATGAAAAATTGGAAAAATTACGAAGCCTGTTTAATTCTATTGATTAATGATGCTAACATAATATTTACGACTGATCTTAAGTAAAAATACAAATATAAATATCAAATATTCTGCTATACAGTGATCTCACCTTATTATTTTAACAGAAGTGAGTCTTTGCGTACTTTTTATTTGAAACAAAATGTGGAGATAAAACCAAGTACTAGAAAGAAGATGAGTTGCCAAAATTGAAAACTGTTCAGGATAATACTATTTAATGCACTACCAAGTACCCCGAATGACATAACATAATTGGTGCCCTTGCCTCTTTAATCTTAATCAAATAATTCAGGTAGATAGATGCCAAGCACAATCATGATGCCGGTATCAAACAGTCTCATAATTCCCTATATCAGCGATTGTACTATTTTACTCTAAACAATGACTAGTAACATGAAGAGCATCATGAGTACAATAAGAAAAGCCCTTAGATACACTTTCCTGGAGTACCGGTTGATAACTCTAGTGAACACAAGATTAGCAATAATTTACATAACTCCCACAATTATGGTGTTTAGCTGTAATGATACTCCAAAACGATCGAGAGTGAACTGTGTGCGATAGTAGAACATCTGCATTACGAACATTAAAATACAACCGCCGAATAATGATAGCAAAGAGTGCGGTAGGAGTTTTTTATACAATGGAATTGACTAATTTTATTTCTGTTATACATTTACTATTTATTCATTAGAAGAGTGTTGATTAGAATCCAGAAATACAAATGTCGCTATCGTGTATACTAAAGTAAGGGCAAGCAATAGCCAGAAATAATGCTCACTTTTATGAATAGCATAAAATACCAGTCCTAGAGTTATTTAACTGGCAGCCCATCCAATAAGCACATAGATGGTATACTGATCTTTATTTTATGGCCATTTCTCCATTATAATAACAAAGGTAAGATTATTGAGCAGTCCAATACATCCAGCAGTAACGATATAGCCTGCTTACATTGATAGTAAAGTGATAACCGCACCAACTAACCAGATCGCACTGACTATCTTAAATATCAATATGCGATCGATAATATCACTGAGATATCCACCGACAAGACTGCCGACCTGAATAACAACATAATTACACGCCCAAAGTTATGAACATTAACATGTTGGTCTGCTATAGGTGATCCATTGATTATGCTGTGAATATCAGACTGAGGATCCACATTCCAGATAACCAGAACGATGAGATCAGCACTATTATGCTAGGTTATATAGGCAGGGTTGGCATTGTATTTGTGATAATGTTAGTGTTAATATTGGAGAATATGGTATTATTAACTAATTATTACATGTATTAAACTAATATATATCAGATAATCATATACCATCTAACATTTATTAAATATAATTCAATAGATTACAACTAATATTGTACAAATATACTTTAGATAGTGTTCATATTTTCTTATTGGATTTTTAAAGATCATTAGTAACAATAAGCGATTCTTTGATAGCATTATCTTTATTCAAAGCTTAACTACTTTTCTGATTATTGGTTAATTTCTATTCTTCTGGTTGATGATATATACTAAAGTCCTTGAGTTTTTCCTGTTATTTTTTAATTTTGTTATTGAGTCTCACTTTAATGATGATATTTATGATCGCCATCAATGCGAGAAAGCCTAACAGTACGGATAGGGAAATTATAGCGTTCGGACGAAGCGAATCACGATTTGATTTAGAGACTGATTTTATTATCTCGTATTTTTAGGGCAAATCCATGGAGAGATAAGATTAAGTAGGTAATTATAATAATAGTACAGTTTATATATTTATGCCAGGAGACTAAATTACATGCATATTATAAATACCAATTAATATCAAAATTAGTCATAAATTCAGCTGCTTTTATTGAATTTATTAAGTATTCTTATGGCCATCTGTTTAGCATCTTATTGTTTACTACTACTATTCTATTGATTGTTACTATTATTATTTTTATTACTTTTGTGAGCAATAGTCTTAATTTTATCTATAATTTACTGACTGACTTGCAGATTGAGCAGACTAGTATTACTGAATACTTGGTCTAATTATTGGTAGATATTGAGCTAATAATTACCCATTTAATCCCCAAAATTAGCCTAATCCTATAATTGTAGTATAATTTAACATATATTTTGTAATTACTGAGGGTTCGGTCTGTGCTTGTTGTCAGCTAAGTACCTGAACAAGAATACTCGCAGTGTCTGAATATTAATATTATTATTGTTATGACATAATATGGGATTTATTAATCTGTACTTTGAGTATATCTGTAGCATATTTATATAGGTATTTATTGGTATCTCATCTGGGTAGTTACGGTTTATTACCGATCCCACAATACTCTCATATAATTTAGCATGCTATTTATTATTATTCTATAATTTAGTGACCAATTTATTTAAACCCTATATCGATAGCACATCGAAATAGTTCTATTAAAGTTGAGTTGGAGTTGATAACTTTTAGAATAGTTGGTGTGGCCAATCAGATAACAATTATATTATTTTATTGAAATATGCATATAATGTGATAGGAGTTATTTTTTAGTGCAGTTTCTGCATAATTTGTGGTTTTAATTGAGGGAATTATTTCATAATAATAAACATATTATCGCTAATCTGTACATTCATAATCAACATATCACTATTACTTATTTACATCTGTTTATTGACAAATTATCTGACAGCCTGGGTATACATTTAGATCAATTAACTTTTACTTTAATTCTCTTTATTAATATTTTAATTAATATTTGTGACACATGAGTAAGCAGCACAGATATTACCGAATTCATTTATAAGTTGATCAGTTTTACCTTGCTGGTGTAGAACTAGATATAGTTTCAAGTATAACTATATTAAATACTTTTGTTATGTCTGAATTATTTGTATGGGACATTATACAGGAAATACTACACTCGTTATTTTGTTTAATATAGACCAGAGATCAGTGTTTTTAGTGTGATATAAGTTGCTATGACAGTCATGTTCGAATATATGCGCAATCTGTTTCATTATTTATCTACGCATTACTGTCACTGTTAGTATACTCTATTTTGTTGATGGGTTTGCTAATAAATTAGTGATCGTATCGAAAGGGAAAGTTATTGATAGTGGTCTATCATAGTCAGGAGTACGACGTAAGAACCCTCTATGTACTAGACTAGCTGATATCTTTTTAATAGACTGCCAGAGTGTGCCATTCTTAAAATCAAGCTGATACTTAGCTCTATTATATTCTATGCTGTCTCTGAGATAGTACTTGAGATATTCCCCAAAGATAACAGATTCTTCCACATTGTTATCATTCTTGAGCATAAATATGAGAATAGTATTCAATTATTATTATGACCTGGCATGCAGAAATTTGGAAACAATACGGTACATTTTCCTTAATGTCTACTTGCTATACCTAAACTGTTATTATTATTCATTTGATTATTTGTTGATTAGACTGGGGTATAGAGATAGCACTTTTAATAGTTATATCAATTATTTTTGTTATCTTATTATCTTATATGGGTCGTATTACTGTTTCTAATTATTATTTGATGGTGTAGATGGGCCATATGATTTGTTTAGTTCATCTACATATGATATAAATAGGGGCTGGATATGCGTGTATAATTAGAATTGCGATGAATTTTAAGGTAAAGTATCTTATTTGATGAGAGATAACAATGAACTATAATTTGATGGATGCGATATTCTATTATTTACTTGCTATTA
>APMI01013786.1_pt1 | contig 10823 bp, 9 predicted proteins | sample 667938 | NCBI WGS metagenome assembly APMI01 (sample SAMN01084076, study PRJNA167559) | wastewater metagenome | biome: Wastewater | place: Denmark: Ejby Moelle, Odense | collected 2011-11-28
ACCTGCACGTGATGGACCTGGCCGAGGCGCACCTGAAGGCGGTGGGCTACGCCGCCGCACACGCAGGCTGCGAGGCGTTCAACCTGGGCACGGGGCGGGGGTACTCGGTGCTGGAGCTGGTGCGCGCGTTCGAGGCTGCGAGTGGCCGTGCCGTGTCTCTGGACATCGTGGGGCGCAGGGCAGGGGACGTGAGCGAGCTAACAGCGGATCCTGCGAAAGCCCAAGCTGGATTGGGATGGATGGCCGCATACAACATGGAACAGATGTGCGCCGACGGCTGGCGCTGGCAGCACAACCAACCCGTCGGTTACACGGAAGCAGGTATCGAATGAATGTCATGATCTTCGACAACATCGACTTGGTCACCGGCACCTGTCGGGCCGAGGCTGGCCATGACGTGGTCTGCGTGGACATCGACGCGGCCAAGATCGAGGGCCTGAACCAAGGCGCCATCTCGATCTACGAGCCGGGCCTGACCCGGATAGTTAAGGCCAATCACGTGGCGGGCCGGATATTCGGAGAATGCGAGGATCTGCTATGCGAATCGACGCCCGTTGCCTTGCAGGGCGCCAACGCGCTGGTAGCCATCACGGAGCGGAAGCAGTTACGCAGTCAGGATTTCAGCAAACACAAGGCCGCGTTGGCCGATGGCGTTGTGTTTGACGGCCGCAACCTCTACGAGCCGGCGGATGTCGAAGCGGCTGGCCTGGCCTATTACGGCATCGGGCGCGGGCGTTCGGTTCTCCTTACATGATGTGCCTGCCAAAAGCGCTGGGACTCGCGTGAAGTACGGCTTATCCCGTTCGCGAGCTGCCGTCGAGGATCTTTGTCGACGGATATTCGCGTCCGAATTCCGCAAGCGGACCATCTGGTTTACCGCCTTGAATGGGGCGGAGCGCGTATTTGCCATAGTCCAGACCGTCCTGATTTCCCGCGCATTGGGGATTACCGAATACGGCGTGTATGGTTTGCTGTTCGGCACCATCGGTCTCGTTGCGTCGGTTGCGGGCCTTCAGATGGGATTGGCCGCAACAGTCTTTGTTTCACGATACAAGCTGGATGAGAAGCAAAAGGTCGCCGCCGTAATTTCGATAACGCGAAATTTTGCGCTGCTCGTTTCCGCCGTGTTCTTGCTGTTGTGTGCACCTTTCAGCGATCACTTGTCCAGGAATCTTCTGGGTTCAGTTGAATATCAAGCCGAGATCAATCTAGCCATTATTTTCGTGGGCGTGAGTCTCGTCAGTGGCGTGCAAGATGGGGTTGCACAGGGCTTCGAGGCGTTTGACCTTCTGGCCAAAATAAAAATCATTTCGGCGGTTGTGACTTTGGTCCTCATCTATCCGGTCGCAATCAGGTTTGGCCTCGCCGGAGTGATCTCAGTTGTAATGGGGGGTGCACTCCTCAAGTATCTGGCACTGAATCGCCACATCCAGAAGCTGCGAGAAGAACATCAGATTCCTGCGATTGGAAGCGGTATCTCCTTCAGGTCGATCACCGGTTCTTTCGCACTTCCTTCGATGCTGGTGAGTTTGATGGTGGGAGGGGTCACCTGGTTCGGAATGTTGGTTCTGTCTCGACAGGAAGCTGGTTTCAACAGCGTAGCGATTGCCAATACCGGAATCCAATGGCGGGGACCGATCCTGCTTCTGGCATCATCTATTGCTGCAGTTGCAGTCCCGGTATTCAGTCGGTTTTCGGTAGCCGACAAGCCTTCAGAGTCACATAAGTTTCGTAAGCGTCTGGTGCTCGTCAATTTCATTGGGGCTGCATTCGTTGCCCTTTTACTCGTTATCCTATCCAAATGGATACTTCAACTTTATGGACCCGAATTTGCAGGCGGGCGTATTGGATTTAGTCTGATCGTCGTTTCAATGGTCCCGATGGTAGTTGCGAATGTCTACATGAGTGAGCTGGTGGGTGCTGCCAAAATGTGGCGCCAGTTGATTGTCCATATTCCTTACATTGCGGTGATGCTGGTCGGGTTCATTTTCATGGTTCCGGCGCATGGGGAAGCTGGTTATGGACTGACCCTGCTGGTTGGCGCCCTGATTTTCTTGCTAACTGCCGAATTGGCTGGCCGTCGTAAAGGCGCACGTCCGCTTTTGGATATTTCCAATTGATGTTTTTCCGGCTTGATCTTGGATAAGTACTTATGTGCGGAATTGCCGGGCTCTTGGGAGCTACTGATCAGAAGCATCGCGTGGCGGACATGCTTGGCGTGGAAGCGCACCGTGGACCCGACGGCCAAGGCGTCTGGCGCATGCCATTGACCGACGGCCGCGAATTGACCCTGGGTCACCGCCGCCTGTCGATCCTGGACCTGTCCGAAGCCGGCGCGCAGCCAATGGCGGACAGTAGCGGGCGATTCGTGCTCACCTATAACGGCGAGCTCTACAACTATGTCGAGTTGCGGGCCGAGCTTGCCGCGCTGGGCGTGATGTTTCGCTCGCACACTGATTCGGAAGTGCTGCTGGAAGCCTACAAGCACTGGGGTTCCGCATGCCTGCAGCGCTTCAACGGCATGTTCGCGTTCGCGCTGTACGACAGTGTGCGCGGGGTGTTGTTCTGTGCCCGGGACCGCTACGGGGAAAAGCCATTCCTGTTCGGGGCGAAGCAGGATTTCTTCGCCTTCGCATCCGAGTACAAGGCCCTGCTGCAGCATCCGGGCCTGTCGCTGGATTATGACGAAGGGCGCCTTGTGCAGGCCGCCTATAACCCCAGCACCGGGCTGGACGCCGACCACCAGACCGTGTTCAACGACGTCCAGCAATTGCTGCCCGGCGAAGCAATGGAGGTGGATGTCCATATCCTGGGGCGCCGCATCTGGAAGTACTGGTCGGTGCAGCCGGGCGCTATCCGTGAGGTGGCGGATGAGCGGGCAGTTTTCGATGAATTCCGCGACCTGCTGATCGATGCGGTACGCATCCGTATGCGCAGCGACGTGCCGGTCGGCTCGTGCCTGTCGGGCGGGCTGGATTCCAGTGCGATCGTCTGCATCGCCCGCCGTCTTTTGGGCGCAGAGGCCGAGTACCACACCTTCACGGGCCGCTTCCCCGGCACCGCCGCGGATGAGTGGGAGTGGGCACGCCAGGTGATCGATGCCACGTCGGTCGAGAGCCACGTGGTCGAGCCCACCGTGGACGGGTTCCTGGAGGAGATGCCCACCTTCCTCTGGCACAACGAACTGCCCGTCGGTAGTTCCAGTCAGTACGCGCAATGGAATGTATTCCGCCTCGCCAAGCAGCATGGCGTGACCGTTTTGCTGGATGGGCAGGGTGCGGATGAAACGCTGGGTGGATACGAGCAGTACTTCGCGAAGTATGTCGCGTCGCTCGTCGAGGCGAAGGACGATCAGCGCCTTGCGCGTGAGCTCCCCGAAATTCGGGCCCGCTATCCGCTGGCACTGACGCCGCCCGCTCGGGCGTTGCGGGAACGGCTTCCTTTCCGCGTGCGCCATGCGCTGTCGAACCGGTTGGGGTTCGGCACCAACTTGTTGTATGGCTTGCACGTGGGGCCAGCCAGGGACGTGGCGCGGGAGGGTGCGTTGCCGGAGCTGACTGGCTTCAATCCGCTGGCCAACGCATTAGTGCAGGACACCTTTGGACGCTTCCTGACAACGCTGCTGCGATATGGCGATCGCAATTCGATGGCGCATTCGCGCGAAGTTCGACTGCCGTTCTGTGATCACCGCATCGCCGAGTTCGTGGCCGCGCTGCCACCCCACATGTTGATGGGTGAAGTGCAGACCAAGCGGTTGTTGCGGGAGTCGATGCGCGGCATCCTGCCGGAAGCCATTCGAACCCGATGGAACAAACAGGGGTTCCGTCCGCCTCAGGACCTGTGGTTCCAGTCGCCTGCCATGCTGCAAAGCGTGCGGGAGACCTTTGGAAGCGATGGGTTCAGATCCAGTCCTTACTGGATTGCGTCCTGGTGGAATCAGGCGCTGGACAGGGTAGAGCGAGGGCAGTTGGGGCTCGGCTGGACGCTATGGCAACCATTCATGGTCGAGCAGTGGAAGCAGCACTTCCTTGAGCCCTTGCGCCGTATGCGTGAACAGGCTGGAGCCCGTTGATGCGGCTGTTGTTCGTCAGCGACGTTCATCCCGATACGCCGCATATCTCGGCGGTGCGACTCTGGGCGTTCGCCTGCGAACTGGTCAGACGTGGGCATGAGGTTGTTTTCGTCACCCGCGCCCCCGTGATTCAAGGCCCAGCGGGAAACGATGGTGGACTGGCGGCACGGCTGGCGGCCCATGACTGGCAGCAACCGCTGTTGCTCGAGCTGTCGATACCTGCCGCTGCGTCCACGTCACCTCGGCATTCAGCGGCGATCGTTCGGCGGTTGCGCACGGCGTGGAGCCTCTTGGTGCGCGGCGGTCCGCAGTGGCGCTGGAGCGATATCGTCGCGTCGCAGGCCGCGATGATTGCCGCGGACGTTCGCCCCGAGTTGATCTGGACGACCTTTGGCCATACCAGCAACCTGATGGCGGCGCGGGCGCTGGCACGCGCGGGAAAGTGTCCTTGGGTGCTGGACGTGAAGGACAACTGGGAACTCTACGTCCCGAAGGGCTTGCGTCGTCTGATGGCGTGGCGGACACGGGGCTGGTCCGCCATGACAGCGAACGCGGAGTTCACCCGAGCGCTCGCGCGCAAATGGCAAGGACAGGAAGCAACGGTTATTTACAGTGGTGTCGACGCTGCCTTCCTGCGAGCAGACGCCGCAAGCACTGATTCGGCGGAAGTGCCGGCTGTCAACCTGATTGGAGGCCTCTACGATCGCGACCGCCTTCGCGAGATCCTCGGGGGCCTTGCGGATTGGATGGGTGGCCTGTCAGAGGATGAACGCAGCCGGGTCCTTATCCGGTATCTGGGCGGTGACACCGCGCTCTTTCATGAGGCGGCCGCCGGGATCATTGCGCAGCAACATCTGGACGTGCCGGGCTACGTCGCCATCGGGGAGATGGCGCGGTTGTGTCGCTTGGCGCTGGCTAACCTGTATGTCCGCCACGAGGGGACCTTTCATCACAAGCTGCTGGAGCTGTTGGCCTGCGGGAGGCCCGCGATGGTTTACCCGGGTGAATCCGCGGAGTCATGGGAGCTGGTGGAACGCACCGGGGGTCGACTGCTGGAGGTGCCCTCCCGTGCGGCTGTAGCCGAGTCACTTGCGTTCATTTTCAAGGATTCGCGTGACGTTGGCATCAAGGAAGTACCGCTTGCGTCTGCGGAATTTCCATACACATGGCCCAATCTTTCGGTTGGCCTCGAGGCAGTATTCGCATCCGTGCTTGCAGGGAAAAAATGATGGAACCCACATCCAACAAGGCGCACGACCTAGTCGTTCGCAACTATTTCGAAACGACCTCCGCCGTCGGGAGCGCGTCCAGCGACGAGGCCTTCGCCGAATCCAGGGTCGGATTGGCGCGGAGGCTGGGAAAGTGGCTGGACGTGGCAGGCAAGGAGGTCGTGGACCTTGGGTCTGGCACCGGGGAGCTCTGCGCATTGGCCCTGGAAAAGGGTGCCGCGCACGTGACCGGGGTGAACCTGAGCGAGGGCGAAGTCGCCTTTGCGCGGGGACGTGTGGCAGCAGATTTCGTCGTCGATGACATTGGCCACCATCTTGCGTCGTTACCGGACAACAGCGTGGATCGCATCTTCGCGCTCAACATTCTGGAGCACCTGGACAAGGACACGTTGCTTGGCGTCCTTCAACAAGTGCAACGCGCGTTGCGGCCTGGCGGAACCTTGGTGGCCATGGTGCCGAACGCCACATCGCCTTTCGGCAGCATGACGCGCTATTGGGACATTACCCACTACAACGCGTTCACCCCAAGCAGCATGCGTCAATTGGCGCGGCTGGTGGGCTTCGCCCAGGCGGTGGAGTTCCGCGAATGCGGGCCGATTCCGCATGGGCTGGTCAGTGCCATCCGCTACCTGCTTTGGCAGGGCATCCGCATGCTGATCCTGGCGTATTTCATGGTGGAGCTGGCGTCCGCGAAGGGTGGGGTTTATACCGCGGACATGATGGTGCGCTTCACCAAGGACCTGCAGCCGCCGGAAGGGCGCTGACGCGTGCGATTTCCGTTCCTGTTGATGCTGGTGCTGCTCGTCGGTGGGAGCGGCCTGATCCTTGCTGTTCATGGTGGGGGCAGCTCCGAGTGGGGTGCGATCGGCGTCTGTCTGGTGTCGATCGCCTTTGCGGCCGCGATCGTCGTGCCACGACTTAAGCGCATCTACCGCAAGGCGTTGCCGGACTTCCTGGATGTGTTCCTGCTGTTCCAGATCCTGAACAAGTCGCTGACGATCGTCAGCCTGATGGCCGGCAACCTGTATCTGGAAACGTACGAGACCCTCGACTTCGTAGGGCCGCCCTACCTGTTGCGCGCCGAGATCGTCCACTTCGTGGCGATGGTGCTGTTCGTGGGTGGTTGGCGATTCTATGAGCGCGCCTGGGTACGCCGCCCGAATGGCGCCATGACGAGTTACGGCGTCCAGGCGCTTATGGTTGTCTATACGATCTCCACGATCCTGGCATTGGGCCTGTCGGTTCTGGGTTCCCGGGTCGGGCTGGCAATGTTGTCCAACTTCGCCTTCTACAGTGCGATCGCGTCCATCGGGTTGATACTCATCTCGCGATCGGAATGGGGATTCAACGGACGGTGGCGGTGGCTCACGTTCGCCCTGCTGGCACCTCATGCCTACCTCGCGGCGATTTCCGGGACCAAGGGTCAGATCATGATGGTAGCGTTGCCCGTGCTGATCGCGGGGATCTACCTGGGATTCCGAAAACTGATTCCATTGGCAGCACTGATCGGCGTTCTCATGTTCGCCGTGGGCATTCCGCTGTCCAAGGTGATGCGTGCCGCGAACTGGGAGTCGGTGGGCGGTCGAGAAAACATCGGGTTGTTGGAAGGGCTTTCCAGGGTTGCCGAGGGGTACCAGAGTGGGGGGGTTTCGAGCCAGGTCACGGAGTCCTTCGTGAGGTTCTGCCATCGCGCGAATTCTGCGCAAATGGGCGGACTGGTGATGTACATCGCCGAGCGTGATGGGCATCTGGGGCCGGAACCACTGAAACTTCTGCCGGCCATGTTCATCCCTCGTATGTTGTGGCCAGGCAAGCCGGTGTTTGCGCCGGGGGCTTGGTTTACCTGGTACTTGGGCAAGGCGAAAAGCCCGGAGACGGCGACGTCGGCGACAGCAATGATGCTCGGCACGGAAATCTACTGGATGTTTGGCAGCTTCGGCCTTTCGCTCATGTTGGCGATCGGGATGCTCTACCGGTTCGTCTGGGCCCGCATGCAAACGATGGCCGGAAAAGGAGTGGTGGGAGTCGCGGCCATGTACTCGTTATTCGGTGATGCAATCCGATTCGAGGAGACACATACCATTTACGCCATCGGGGGGCCGCTGGTGTTCCTGCTGTACGCGATTGCCTTGCTCTGGGTGGAGCGCGCAGTGCGGGCCGTGGCAAAAGGAGTGGGAGGGCGTCGATGAAGATCCTTTACGTAGGCGAATCCTGGCTGGGTTCTTGCGCCAGAAGTCTCAAGGAAGCCCTGGCGCGCAACCCCGGTGTGGTGCTGGATGAGATCAACGAAGAAAGCTTCCTCCCCAAACACAGGGCGAAATGGCTGCGTGGGGTACATCGCCTGCTCGCTCCGCAGTATCGGCGTGAATTGGGAACTGCCATCGTGTCCCGGGTGCAGCGCCTGCAGCCCGATGTGGTGATGGCATATAAGGGAAACCCGATTGATGCCGCACTCCTGCAACGGATCAAGCACGCGTTGCCCGGCGTTTTTACGGTCAACGTCTATCCTGACTGTTCACCGCACGCGCACGGCGCACGTCACCGCGAGGCAGTGGGTAAATACGATCTCGTCATTTCGACGAAGCCTTATCATCCCGGGGTCTGGGCAACGACCTACGGCTACACCAACCCTTGTCGTTTCGTGCCGCAAGGGTATGACCCGATCCTACATCTGGTCGATGATCCACCCGCACGGGCGGAACTGGATGTTGCGATGGTCGCGACCTGGCGGCCCGAGTATCACCGGTTGATGCTTGGTCTGGCGGGAGCTTCAAGGCTCGACCATCACCGTCGGCCTCGGCGGCAACGGTTGGGCTGCGCATGCTAGCGACTTCCCGCCGAACTGGCGCTTGCTTGGCGAGCTGACAGGGCGAGCCTACATTCAGTTCCTGCGATCCGGACGAATTTGCATCGCTCCTCTAAATCGGGAAATGAACATCAACGGACACGCCCAACCGGGTGACGTGGACACCACCCGTTCCTATGAACTGCCTGCAGCGCATTGCTTCTTCCTCCACCAGCGCACGCCCTACATCCGGTCTGTTTACGAAGAGGCCAGTGAGGTTCCGATGTTCGATGATGCAATAGAGCTTGCGGCGCACATCCGGCACTACCTGATGCATGCGAACGAACGGGCAGAACTCGCGTTACGAGCCCACAATCGAGCCGTTCCCAACTATTCGACGGATGCGAGGGCAGCCGCCGTCATCAAGACGATAGAACAAACAATGAGGCGCCAAGAGTGACCAAGCGAATCGCGGTTGTGGTGTCACATCCCATCCAGCATTTCTGTCCCCAGTACAGCAGTTGGTCAAGATTGTCAGGGATTCATTTGAAGGTTTTTTTTGCTTCGCGCCATGGCATCGACCCCTACGTCGACAAGAACTTCGGAATGACTGTGCAATGGAAGGGGCTCGCGCTAGATTTCCCCCATGAGTTCCTTGCGGGCGCAGCAGACAGAAAGCCGGATTCAAGCATGGATTGCGCTGAACTGGATGCATCCCTGGATGCGTTTTCACCCGATGCGGTTGTGGTTTACGGATATATCCAGCCGCTGCAGAGGCGCGCCATGCGATGGGCCAAGCGCCGCAAGCGGCGATTGCTGATGATCGCGGATTCCGAACTCCGCGCGAGGCGTGGCATCTTCAAGTCGCTCGTGAAGAAAATGCTTCTGCCACGAATATTGAAACATGTCGATGCGTTCCTGACCGTAGGTGATGCGAATGAGCAGTACTACCGACACTACGGCGTAGACGACCGCAGATTGGTGCGTTGCTTCTTCCCGATTGACGTAATGGCATTCGATCGCGCACTCGAGAGGCGCGAAGCAATTCGTCTGGATCTGCGCGCATCAATTGGAATCCCGCCGAACCAGCTCGTGATTCTTTGCGTAGGCAAATTGGTTAGCTGGAAGCGGCAAATCGATCTTGTTCACTTGTCCAACCTGTTTCAGAGTCTTGGTCGCGATGCCACGATCATCCTCGCCGGCACTGGCCCAGATGAAGCGGTCCTTCGCTCCGCCGCCAGTCGTATCGGGGTTGGTGGTGTCCTGTTTGCAGGGTTTGTGTCGCCAGAGCTTTTGATCAACTACTACATTGCTGCCGATGTGTATGTGCATTGTTCCGAGATCGAGCCTCACTCTTTGGCTATCAGTGAAGCGATTTATTCGTCAATGCCAGTTGTTTTGTCTGATCGATGCGGAAGCTATGGTCCCTCGGACGATGTGCGGCCAGGGTTGAACGGCTTTTTCTACCCGTGCGGGGACGTCAGGAGACTCGCCGATGCAGTCGATGCAGTCGTTCATTCGGCAACTGTGAAGGAATCCATGGCTGGGAATTCGCGGGCAATTGCCGTCGCTAATCAGGCATTGGCCCATGGAAAAGCCTTGCAGCAGGCGATGAGCTTGATTGATTTTGGTAGCAAGTAATGGTGAGGCTTGGTAGCGATGCGCCGTGACTTTATGCGATCCATTAGGAAGCTGGCGCTGGTGGTTCCAAGTCTCCATCAGGGCGGCGGCGTACCCGCCGTGGCACGCTTCGTGTGGGAAACCGCATGGCGAGATGGCCGCTGGGAGGTGAAGCCAATCTCTCTGTGCCAGGCTTCTGATGATCCGGAGAGCAGTTCGCTGGCCAGTCCTACCAGCTTGCTGCGCGCGCCGCAGGTTGGCCACCGCAGGTGGATGGGTCGAGAGATCCCGCATGTGGGTGCATGCTTCGGCGAATTAGAATTCCAGCGCTATCGCCCGCGCAATGCCCTGACCGAACTGGTCGCGGACTGTGACGTGATCCAGGTGGTCTGCGGATCGCCAGCGTGGGCCAATACGGTACTCGGCTTGGGCAAGCCGGTGTCGTTGCAGGTCGCCACTCTAGCGCGCGTCGAGCGGCGCATGCGGGATGGCAATGGACGCGGCGCGGCGGCGGCTTGGCGAAGGGCGATGACCCGCATCACCGACCGTATGGATGAGCGTGCGCTGCGGCGAGTGGATGCCATCCAGCTCGAGAACCCCTGGATGCTGGAGCACGCGCAGCGCGCCAACCAGGGCCGGTCGGGCGTCGACATCCGTTACGCACCACCGGGCGTGGACGCGGCACTGTTTCATCCGCATCCAGCGCGAAATCCAGCATTCGGTCACATCCTGTGCGTTGGGCGTCTGGACGATCCACGCAAGAACATCGGCCTCTTGCTGGAAGCGTATGCATTGCTGCCGCAGACGTTGCGGGATCGCCATCGGCTGGTGCTGGCGGGGGCGGGCGATCCGCCGCCATCTTTCTGGCAACGCGCCGCCGCGCTCGGATTGCAGGAGCGGGTGGAGTTCGTCCATCGCCCGGAGCAGGGCGCACTGGTCGCCCTCTACCAACAGGCGGCAGTGTTTGCCTTGCCTTCGGACGAAGAGGGGTTGGGCGTCGTGGTGCTGGAAGCCATGGCTTGTGCGGTGCCGGTAGTCTCCACCCGCAGCGGAGGCCCCGACGGCATCCTGACCGACGGCGTCGACGGGCGGCTGGTGCCGCTGGATGATGCGGCCG
>APMI01031187.1_pt1 | contig 10822 bp, 14 predicted proteins | sample 667938 | NCBI WGS metagenome assembly APMI01 (sample SAMN01084076, study PRJNA167559) | wastewater metagenome | biome: Wastewater | place: Denmark: Ejby Moelle, Odense | collected 2011-11-28
GAAGCGCGAGCCGCACCGGCCGCTCGCGACGCTCGGGGTGCGCGCGCTCGAAACCTTGTCGGAGGTGATGCGCACCGGCTCCGCGACGGCGGCCGCGGCCAATCTCGGCATGACCCAGCCGGGGGTCAGCCGCACGCTGGCGCAGCTCGAACGCGCGATCGGCTTCGAATTGTTCTACCGCGATCGCGGCAAACTGGTCCCGACCAAGGACGGGCGGCTGCTTGCCGAGGAAGTCGAATTCGCGCTCGCCGGCTTGCAGCGCGTCGCCAACCTTGCCGACGATATCGCCAATTCGGCGGCGGGCGAGCTGAGCGTCGTCGCGCCACCGAGCTTTGCCGAAGGCGTGCTCCCCGCGATCGTCGCCAGCTTTCTACAAAAGCACCCCGGGGTGCGCTTCAATCTCGATTCACGCAGCCTCGAGACCAGCCGAATGATGATCGCCACCCGCGTGGTCGATTGCGGCTTCATGAAGATGCCGATCGCCGGCGACGATCTGCATTGCGAACCTTTGGTGTCGAGCGGATCGGCCTGCGTGCTCCCCGCGCGGCACCCGCTCGCCGCGCATGACGTGCTGACCCCCGATCTGCTGCGCGACGAGCCGCTGATCCTGCTGGGATCGGGGCGGCAATGGCGCATCCAGGTCGATCAGGCGTTCGCGGCGTACCGGCTGCGCCCGACGGTGGCGATCGAAACGCATACCCACGGCTCGGCCTGCGCGCTCGCCGCGCGCGGGGTGGGGATTGCGATCGTCAACCGGCTGCTCGCGCGCGCCTATCTGCGCGACGATCTGGTGATGCGCAGCTTCGCGCCGCCGATCGTCCACCAATATGCCTCGGTGACATCGGTCAATCTGCGCGGATCGCGGCTGGTTTCCGCCTTTCTTGACGAGGCGCGCGCCGAACTGGCCAGAATCGCGCCGGACGATTGAGCGCCTCGGTCTGTCGCAAGCGAAACGATCACACGGAACGCTTCTGGCTATCCTGTCGTTTTCACGTGGATTTCACACGGAGAGAAAGCGATGCTCTGGACGATTGTCGTCATCCTCGTGATCCTGTGGCTGCTCGGGTTCAGCCTGCATGTCGCCGGTGGCCTGATCCATATCCTGCTGGTGATCGCGCTGGTCGTCGGGCTGGTTCAGCTGTTCACCGGCCGCCGGGTATAGCGGCGCTCAGCACGCGTTGCCGGTCCGTCCCTCAGAGGGTTTGAGGGCGATCGAGCAGCGCGCGCCGTCCGGCGGGAATTCCAGCGAAACCGCGCGGAAGGCGGGGTGACGATCGATCAGGCCGACCGGGCGCGAGCCGAGGCCGCGACGCTGCGGCGGCTCGACGCGCGGCCCGTTGCTCTCCTGCCAGACGAGCGTGACGCCCTCGTGGCTGGCGCCGTCCCAACTCACCGTCACGCGCCCTTCGGGGACGCTGAGCGCGCCATATTTGGACGCATTGGTGGCGAGTTCGTGCACCGCCATGACGAGCGGGGTGCATTCGGCCGGAGAGATCGGCGTCTTGGGCCCTTCGACGGAAATGCCGCCGTGATCGGCAAAGGGCTTGAGCGCATCCTCGACCAGCGCGCGCAATTCGCAATTCTCGCACTCGTTCCGGGTCAGCAGATCCTGCGCCTGGGCGAGCGCCTGGATGCGCGGCAACAGTCGGTCGAGGAATGCCTCCGCCGACAGGCCCGGCTCCAGACAGCGCCGCGCGACCGCGCCGATCAGCGCGAGATTGTTCTTGGATCGATGGCCAAGCTCGGCCGCGAGAAAGGCTTCGCGCCGCGCGGCGGTATCGAGTTCCTTGACCATGCGTCGCAATGTCTGCCCGAGGAAGATCAGCGCCGCGCTGACCAGAACGAACAGGATTTCGCGCGCCAGCGTCTCATTGGGGCTGAAGCCGACCGCCGGCTTGAACAGCAGGTCGTTGGTGACCAGCGAGCCGAGCGCCACGATCGCCGCCGCGGGCCATTCGACGAGCAGGCTGGCGAGCATCACCGCGGGAAAATAGGTGAGATAGGGGATGCGCCCCTGCAGCAGCGGCTCGAACGCGTAGCGGACCAGCGTGGGGACCGCGATCGACAGGACGACGAACAGCACCAGCCCGGCCCTCGATCGCGAGCCGGACAACATGGCCTGTTTGACGAATCCAATGCGTGTCACGCGTCACATCGCTCTCGATATGGCCGTATGAACTGCAGCCCACCCCTACTCCCGGCTTCTTTGGGGAAGGGGAGCTTCCCTAATAGGATCGCGAATCACTCGCGAGTCAAGCGCTTGAGATTGTCGGGGTGGTTCCCGACTGTTTTACGGCAGCGCATAACCCACGGTCGACTGCGCGATCAGCCGGTCTTCGCTCTGTTGCCAGATCCGCACGTCGACCGTTGCGAGCCGGCGTCCGAGCTTCAACAGCCGCGCATCGGCGAAGATCGGCTCGAAGCGGCAGGCGCGCAGAAAGGAGATCGACAGCGCGTTGGTCACCGCCATCGCCACCGGGCCGATATGGCCAAGAATGATGCCGTAAGCCGCAACATCGACCAGCGCCATCAGCGTCGGGCCCGAGACGATATCGCCCGGGCGCTTCATCGTCGGCACCGGATCGAGCCGCATGCGCAGATGATTGGGGATCAGGCTTTCCACCTCGCCGAGCGTCGGCCGTACCGATGCGGGGAACGCTCCGTCGAGAAATGTCGACAACTCTGCGGCGGTAAGGCGGAGCGTCTGGAGCGAAGGGGCGGCAAAAGCGGTCATCCGTTCGCCTTAGCCAACTCGCGCGCTCCTAGCCATTGGCCTTAGATAATATCCTTTTTTTACACCGAGTTCGGACTCGACTCCGCGTCACTATCGGATCACTTTTGCCTCATAAAAGGGAGAAACGTGATGCGATTCGGATGGTTAACGGCGGCAATCGCCACCTTGTTCGTCGCGCCCGCGGCGGTGGCTCAGACCGGCCCGGTGAGTGGCTCCTTCCAATATACCGGCGGGCAATATTCCGCGTCCGATTTTCCGCTTCCGACGGGAAATGGGCCGCAGCGTGTCTATTTCCCGCTCGCCACGCAAATGAACAAGCCCGGCAACGTCGAGATCGTTTTCAAATTTTCCGTTCCGGGGAATTGGGCGGTCAATTACGATTATTTTCTTGATACCCACATGTATAATATCGACAAGAATAATTGCGAATATTGTGACGATGCGATTTTTGGCGGACCGTCTGCCAGCGGTTATGGAGATTCCGGAAGTATCCGCGTCTGGAGCGCCTGGTATCAGAGCAGCCCAAAGCCCGGTTATGAATGGAGCTACGCGATTTTTCCGAACGACATGTATTACTACTACGACATGCTTTATCCCACCAACTCGCTATTCGTCTTCCAGTCCGATGATTACAGGGGCGTCGTAAACTGGACTGCCTTTGCGCGTTACGTGCCGGAACCGGCGACCTGGGCGCTGATGATCCTCGGCTTCGGGGCGGTCGGTGGGGCGTTGCGGCGGGAGCGGAGCAAGCGCGATCGGCTTGCTTACGCATAAAGCCGCGCGTCGGCGTGTTTGCGCTGCTCGTCGCATTGATCGGCGAGGTAATCGAGCAGCGCACGCACCGACGGCAACAGGCCGCGGCGTGACGGGAAGACGGCGTGGATGATCCCCGCGCGCGGGCGCCATTGCGGCAGCGCGTGGATCAATCGCCCCTCCGCGACATCGTGCCAGATCATCATCGTCGGCAATTGCACCACGCCGACCCCGGCCAGCGCTGCGTCGCGCAGCGCGGCCATGTCATCGGTCACCAGTCGCGGGCGGTGCGGCAGCGTCGCGGTCTCACCGCCGGGGCCTTCGAGCTGCCAGTGATGATCGCGCCGCGGCGGGCCGAGATCGAGGCTCGGTAGCGCGGCGAGATAGGCCGGCGAGCGTAGCGCCACCGGGACGAGCGCGGGGCTGGCGACCAGGCATTGCGTGCTCGTATCGAGCTTGCGCATCACCAACTCGCTTGGCGCCAGCGGCGGGAAGCGGACGCGGATCGCGACGTCGAACCCCTCCGCCATCACGTCGACACGGCGGTTGGTCGCCTCCAGATGAATGTCGACCCCCGGATTTTCGATCATGAACCGCGCGAACAACGCGCCGAACTGGAAGCCGATCAGCGCGATCGGGCAACTGACGCGGATCACGCCGCGCGGCTCGGCGCGCAATTCGGCGACGAGCTGATCGGCCGCCTCCGCCTCGACCAGCATTGCGACGCAGCGATCGTAATATTCGCGCCCGACCTCGGTGATCGAGAAGCGTCGTGACGAACGGTTGAGCAGCCGGACGCCGAGGCGATCCTCGAGCAACTGGATCCGCCGGCTCAGCTTCGACTTGGGGATGCCGAGTGCGCGGCCGGCCGCAGCAAAGCCGCCGTGGTCGACGATCTGGACGAAATAATAAAGGTCGTTCAGGTCCTGCATCGTCCTGTTGATAGGACGATGCGTCGGAAATTGGCAATCTTTCGCGTTCGGCGTTCCGCCTTATCTTGCTCCCGACACGGTGGCGCTGACGCGACCGCCGCTTGGAGACAGATGATGACCAAGGCAATTCTCGGTCGCTATGGCAACAATCGCGGCCATTGGGTGGGGGACGGTTTTCCGGTCCGCTCGCTCTTTTCGTACAACAATCTGGGCCAGCATATCAGCCCGTTCCTGCTGCTCGATTATGCCGGGCCGCACGATTTCGCGCCGACCGGCGATCGGCGCGGCGTCGGCCAGCATCCGCATCGCGGGTTCGAGACGGTGACGATCGTCTATGACGGCGAGGTCGAGCATCGCGATTCCGCCGGCAATGGCGGCATCATCGGGCCGGGCGACGTGCAGTGGATGACCGCGGCTGGCGGAATCGTCCACGAGGAATATCATTCGCCGGCTTTCGCCAAGACCGGTGGCCGATTCCGCATGGTGCAATTGTGGGTCAATCTTCCCGCGAAGGACAAGATGGCGCCCGGCGGCTATCAGGGCATCGTCGCGGCGGACATTCCCGTCGTCGATCTGCCTGATGCTGCCGGCACGGCGCGGGTGATCGCGGGCGAGTTGCTCGGCCGTACCGGCCCGGCGCGGACCTTCACGCCGATCAATCTGTGGGACGTGAAGCTCAACCGCGACGCGGAACTGACGCTCGATCTGCCCGCGGGGCATACCGCGATGATCGTCGGAATCGGCGGGCATGTCACGGTCGAGGGCAGTCATGCACTCGGCGAGGCGGAGATGCTGCTGCTCGGCCGTGAGGGCGACAGCGTGTGGATCCACGCCGACGGCGATGCGGCGTTGCTGGTGCTGACCGGCGCGCCGATCGACGAACCGATCGTCGGCTATGGCCCGTTCGTGATGAACAGCGAGGATGAAATCCGCCAGGCGGTCGACGATTTCAACAGCGGCCGCTTCATCCAGGAAGCCGCTGCCTGACAAACGGCCCCGGCGCCTCACCGCGCCGGGGTTTTTGCTATCCGGGGCGGCGGGCCCGCGCCGCCCGGATCTCCCACCACGGGCTGCCGACAAGGAGGGCAATATGGCGAGTGAACCGATCCGCGATCCCAAGGCCGATCGCCTGCTGACGCCGCAAAATGCCGCGTTCATCATCATCGATTATCAGCCGGTTCAGGTGAATTCGATCGCCTCGATCGACCGGCAATTGCTGCTCAACAACATTACCGGCTGCGCGAAGGCGGCGGTCGCTTACGGGCTGCCGGTGGTGCATTCGACGGTCAATGTGAAGACCGGGCTCAACAAGCCCCCGGTGCCGCAGATCCGCAAGATCCTCGGCGATTACCCGACCTATGATCGCACCAGCATCAATAGCTGGGAAGATGTGGATTTCCGGCAGGCAGTGGCGGAGACCGGCCGCAAAAAGCTGATCATGACCGCGCTGTGGACCGAGGCATGCCTCACTTTCCCCGCGATCGATGCGCTGGCGGAGGGTTATGAGGTCTATGTGCCGGTCGATGCGGTCGGCGGCACCTCATCGGCGGCGCATGAGGCGGCGTTGCGCCGGATCGAACAGGCCGGGGGCAAGATGATCTCGACGGTGCAATTGTTCTGCGAATTGCAGCGCGACTGGAATCGTCTGGTCACGGTGCCGGCGTTCATCAACCTGTTCATCGAGACCGGCGGCACCGCCGGCATCCAGTTTAGCTACGACAAAGCGGAATGATTGCGTCGCGGCGCTACCGGCGCGGTGATGCGCGAGGCGGTAGCGTCGCGGCCTAAGGGTCGAATGCATTGAGAATGGCGGTCGTCGCAGAGGCGATGATCGCGTTTCCCGCGGTATCGAGCGATCGCGCGAGGATCATCGGCTCGGCCGCGAAGGAGTCGGCGATCGGCACGCGCGCGAGCGGCGTTCCGTCATAAGCGCAGTGCGTTTCCGGCCCCGAATAAGTGACGCCAATGCCTTCGCCATGTGCCGCGAGGCTGCGCATCACCTCCAGCGCGCGGACGCGGTGGCGGACGATCGGCTCGGCGCCGATACGCCGGAAAAGGCCGAGCATATGGCGCACCGACAAGCCTTCTTCGAACAGGATCAGCGGACGGTCGCCGAGCGCCGCGAGGCCGACCTCGCTCAGCGACGCGAGCGGATCGTCCACGCGCATCACCGCACAGGGCCGAACCGATGCCAGCCGTTCCCGCGCGAAGCTCGCATCCAGGCCGAGATCGAACGTCACCGACAGGTCGACGCGGCCGTGCAGCATATCCCGGGCGAGCGTTTCGAGATCCGCGACGCGATAGCGAATGTCCGCGCCCGGCAGGCTGTCGCGCAAAGCCGCGAGCAGCCGCCCGATGTGAAACGGCGCCAGATCCTCGAAAATCCCCAGCGTCAGCCGACCCGCGGCGGCGCGCGGCGCGCGTGCCGGATACTGCCGGGCGAGCGACAGCACCTCCTCGGCCTGTGCGAGATAGTCCTTGCCGAAATCGGTCAGCTCGACCGGCGCGCCGCGTCGGCGGATGAACAGTTTTTGCGCGAGCCGCCGCTCGACCTGGGTCAGCGCGACCGACAGCGACGGCTGCGAGACGTTGAGCTGCGACGCGGCGGCGGACAGGCTGCCGGTGCGCGCGACGGCGGAGACATATTCGAGCTGGCGCAGCGTCAGATATAGCATTAAGCTAAGAGTATATTAGATACTTATTATTTGAAACTATGATCGATTGCGCCTTTGCTGGTGTCCCAGACCCCGGAAGGATCGGCTTGTGCCTCACCCGCTCGTCAGCCCCGCCCAGATCGAAGCCTATCAGCGCGACGGCGTGGTGCTCATTCGTGGGCTGTTCGGCGATTATGTCGAGCCGCTGCGCGCCGGCATCGCGCGCAACATGGCCGAGCCCGGCCCCTATGCCGCGGAGAATCTCAAGCCCGGCGAGACCGGCCGTTTCTTCGACGATTATTGCAATTGGGATCGCATCGCCGAGTTCGAGGCGGTCGTCCGCCAGTCGCCCGCGGCCGAAGTCGCGGCGGATCTGATGGGATCGAACAGCGCGCAATTCTTCCACGATCATGTGCTGGTCAAGGAACCGGGCACGTCGAAACCGACTCCCTGGCATCAGGACGCGCCTTATTATTTCGTCGAGGGGCGGCAAACGGTGAGCTTCTGGTCGCCGCTCGATCCTGTCCGCGAGGCGTCGCTGCGCTGCGTTGCGGGGTCGCATCGCTGGCCGAAACCGGTGCTCCCGACCCGCTGGCTGTCGGAGGAGAATTTCTATGCCGACGCCGATGCCTATATCCCGGTCCCGGACCCCGATGCGGAAGGCATGGACATTCGCGAATGGGCAATGGCGCCGGGCGATGCGGTCGCGTTCAACTATATGACGCTGCACGGTGCGCGCGGGAATGACGCGCCGACGCGTCGACGGGCGTTTTCGCTGCGTTTCGTCGGTGACGATGCGCGTTATGTGGAACGTCCGGGACGCACCTCGCCGCCTTATCCGGGCCACGGCATGTCGACCGGCGAGAAGCTGCGCGAAGACTGGTTCCCGACAATCTTCCGTCGCGCCGCGCGATGAAATAGGATCTGGTGGAAAACCCCATCGACGGAGGATCGCCGTGAGATTGTTGATACTCCCCGCGGTCTTGCTGGCCGCGGCGGGATGCACGCCGCAGGACAAATCGGTCGGCCTGGCGAACCCGGCGTCGCAGAATTGCGTCCGGCTCGGCGGGAAGCTCGAAATCCGGCAGGAGACCACGGGCGCCACGGGCTATTGCCACCTCCCCGACGGGCGCGTGATCGAGGAATGGGCGCTGTTCCGCGAGGCCGAGGGTAAAAGCGCGACGAACTGACCGGCGGAGGAACGAAACGGCCTGAAAAGCGCGCCCGTTTCGTCCCAACCGGCGCGGTGTCAGGCGGTCGTATAGGCCGAGGGCTGGTTTTCCGTGCGCCATTTCAATTCGGCCGGCGTGCCCGGATAGGGTGGTTTGAAGCCGTTGATCATCCACAGATCGAATGGCGTGTCATCGACATGCAATTCCCATCGATAACCGCGCGCGGCGATATAGGGCTCCAGCACCTGCGCGCATCCCTTGAGGAATTGCTGCTGCTGGGCGGGATCGTCGATCGAGCGGGCGATATGATCGATCGTCACCCGCACGAAATCATTCGCCACCTCGCCGCCGATATAAAGGCCGTCCGCCGGGATCCGGTGGAAGAAGACGTTGACGTAGAAGCGCGGCAAGAAGCTCTCGTAGATCGCGGTGATCCGCTGCGCCAGTTCGCGCTTGTCGGACGGCGAGAAGGCATTTTCCGGATGATAGATCTGCCACATCGGCATTGACGATCTCCTGTGCTGGATGTGTGCCGAGCCTGTTGCTCTCATTATAAGAGTAAGTAAAGCTCTTATCATCAGAGTAGCGCCATGCTAGTGATCGAACCCGGAAAATTCATCGGAAGCAGGGCGATGCGGTCAAAGGGTTTCGAGGGCATGGTCTGTTCGGTGGCCACGGTGATGGGGGCGATCGGCGACCGCTGGGCGTTGCTCATCATGCGCGATCTGTTGCTGGGGCTCAGCCGCTACGAGGATCTGCGCCGGTCGAGCGGCGCCACCAACGCCACATTGTCGGATCGCCTGAAACAGCTGGAGGAGACCGGGCTGGTCGAGCGGCGGCTGTATCAGACCCGCCCCGATCGCTTCGACTATCGCGCCACCGCGAAGGGGCGCGATCTCGCGTTGCTGATGCAGGCAATGGTGCAGATCGGCGATCGCTGGCGTGCGGCGGACGGCGACGGGCCGCCGCTGGACTTCATCGATACGCGCAACGGGCATGGCATCCGGCTGATCCCGGTCGATCGCGAAACGGCGGAGCCGGTCGATCCTCGATATCTGGGGGTGCGCCCCGGCAGCGGGGCGGATGAGCTGATGACCTGGCGCCTGACGCGATCGCCGGAGACACCGGGCGCATGAAATAAATCTGTCGGCGGCGGGAATAACCCGCCGCACGCCACGGTCTTTTCCCATGAACCTGGTTTCAAGGGACGAGACCGATGCACGATCACGCGGACGAGGATCTCAGCCGGCGCAGCCTGCTGACCCATTGTGCGGGCTGGGCCGGCGCCGGCGCGCTCTATACGCTGACCGGCGGGATTGCTTCGTCGATCAGCCTCGATGCCGCGCTGGCCGCGCCGTCGCCGCGCAGCGCGAGCAAGCCCTTCACCTTTTTGCAGATCAGCGACACGCATATCGGCTTCGACAAGGCCGCCAATCCCGATGCGCGCGGCACCGCGATCGCCGCGGTGGAGAAGATCAAGGCGCTGCCCGACAAGCCCGACATCATCCTCCACACCGGCGATATCACGCATCTGTCGACCGAGGCGCAGTTCGACGACGCGCGGCAGATCCTGTCCGGGCTGGGGGCGCCCGTCTTCTACGTCCCCGGCGAGCATGATTTCCTCGATGAGGGGCAGGGGCGGGCCTATCTCGCGCGTTACGGCGCGGGGACGCTCGGCACCGGTTGGCATAGTTTCGACCATCTCGGGGTGCATTTCATCGCGCTCAACAATGTCGCCAATCTCAAGGCGGGCGGGATGGCGCATCTCGGGGACGAACAGCTTGCCTGGCTCAAGCGCGATCTTGCCGGATTGTCCGCCAGCACCCCGATCGTGGTGTTCGCGCATATCCCGCTGTGGACGGTCTATGAGGCATGGGGCTGGGGGACCGACGATAGCGCGGCCGCGCTGGCGCTGCTGCGGCGGTTCGGCTCGGTCACCGTGCTCAACGGCCATATCCACCAGATCCTGCAGAAGGTGGAGGGCAATGTCTCGTTCCACTCGGCGCGGTCGACCGCTTATCCGCAACCCGCGCCGGGCGCCGCGCCGTCGCCCGGCCCGCTCAAGGTGCCGACCGAGCAGCTTCCCACCATGCTCGGCATCCGCGCCGCGCGCTTCGTGCGCGGCAACCAACCGATCGCGCTGATCGACCAGTCGCTCGCCTGACCCCCTTTCAGGAGTATCGCCATGACGTTTTCCAGCAAATCCGCCCGACGTTTTGCCGCGCTGGCGCTCGTCCTCGCCGTGCCCGCATCGGCCGGTTCGTCAGCGCCGGCGCTGGCCGCGACGCCGGCGAAAACCGTGACGGTGGCGATCAAGATGTTCGCCTTCACCGCGCGGGTCATCACCGTCGCGCCCGGCACCACCGTTGTCTGGACCAATGAGGATGAGGACCCGCACACCGTGACCGCCAGCGACAGGAGCTTTCATTCGGCGGCGCTCGACACCGGCGGCAAGTTCAGCTTCACCTTCACCAAGGCGGGGGATTATAGCTATTTCTGCTCACTCCACCCGCAGATGACGGGCAAGGTGATCGTCAAGGCGAATTGACCATGATGCTATCGCGCGAGGGTCGAGGA
>APMI01021100.1_pt1 | contig 10816 bp, 9 predicted proteins | sample 667938 | NCBI WGS metagenome assembly APMI01 (sample SAMN01084076, study PRJNA167559) | wastewater metagenome | biome: Wastewater | place: Denmark: Ejby Moelle, Odense | collected 2011-11-28
AATGGCGCCCTTGCCTGCGATTCGTATCTGTTTAATGACATATAAATTTATAAAAAATTATAATAATTAATTTTCTTATTTATTAATAAGGCAACACTCTATGAATACCAATATAGTTTAGAATAATACAATTTCTTTTGTCTTTTGTAAGATAATTTATACCATTCATTAAACTACTAACTACTTTTTCACTAATAAAAACCTCTTTCTCTATTGCACTGTCTCTTATTTCCACATTTATAAAAGGAATAACAGCATGATATTCTTTAATTCTATCCTTCAAATACTCCTGTTCAAAATATTTATTAATTGCAGGTGTATAAAATTTCTTGTCAACTAATGCACTATCAAGTAAACTTTCATTCAAAAACTTAAACACTTTCGCATTTTTCAAACTTCCGCATTCTATATAAAATTTTAAAAATAAAATTTCTTCTGGCTTTCCAAATCTCCCATTATAATCAGAGATAATTGAACTTATATCAATTTGAAAATTCTTATTTACAGAGTTTTCAATTAGTTCTTTTTTTTGCGAAAAAACACAAAAAGAAAAATGTAACAATACTATTAAAAGAACTTGTTTCATGCTAGTTTCCTGTACACTTTCTCTTTACCTATGCGCCGAACTATCTACACCATGTGCCGCCGGCGTAGTTGCTCCCTGCCCCTGTGCTGCTTTATGACCTTCTTTCTGTATTACTTCATCTGTATTCCTGATCTTTCCTAAATAACTCACATTAGGTAATACATGTAATTGCTCTAAAGAATAGAATAACCTGTGCGGATTATTCAATCTTGTCAAACTGATTTCACTTTCTTTATTGTGTGCATCACCAAATACGATGGCTTTAGTAGGACAGGCCTGCATACAGGCAGTTTTAGCTTCACCATCTTTTAAAGGCCTGTTTTCTTTTTTAGCATCCAGCTTGGCATGCTGTGTTCTTTGAATACAGAAAGAACATTTTTCCATCACGCCTCTGGAACGTACGGTTACGTCAGGATTCAGCACCATTCTGCTCACAGGATCATTCATCTGGTGTACCACCGGATCCAATTTTCCTACAATTTTCTGATCCTGGTTATCCGGGAAGCTGTCAGCGCCTGTATAGTCAGCCCAGTTAAAGCGGCGAACTTTAAACGGACAGTTATTGGCACAATATCTTGTACCGATACAACGGTTATAAGCCATTTGGTTGATACCTTCCTCGCTGTGGTTGGTAGCTGCTACCGGGCACACATTTTCGCAAGGTGCATTATCGCAATGCTGGCACATCATTGGCTGAAATATCACACCTTTTAAATCATCAGGATTTTTTTCATCGCTTACAAAATAACGATCGATGCGCAGCCAGTGCATATCATGATAACGAAGCACTTCTGCTTTACCTACTACCGGCACATTATTTTCGGCATGACAAGCTACCACGCAGGCATTACAACCTGTGCAGGCGTTCATGTCAATATTCATTCCCCACTTTAAGCCGGGCATACTATGTACGCCGTATAAAGTGGCTTCTTTTCTAAAGTCGCCGGTATTTTTAGCGTAATCTTTTACCAGTTTATTTCTGAAATCAAGAATTTCATTTGGCGTTTGTTTGTAAGTAGCCAGCGTGGTTTCCCTTACCACTTCCACACGGCCTTCATAAGAATTATGAATTTGGGTTTGAGCTACTTTTTCTTTGCGTTTGGCATCTGTAACCGTTATATTAGGAGCCGTATAACTAACTGTTGTACCATTAAAAGAGGCAAAAGGAAAAACATTTGCACCCACGCCAGCAGCTGTGCGGCCCAGTTTCTCACTTCGGCCATAACCTACTGCTATTGCAATAGTGTTGGCATTTAATCCCGGAAATACCAATACCGGCAACTCTACACTGGCTTTACCGCTTTGTAGTTTTATAACCGGTTTTTCCGGATAATATTCGTAATCATTATCTAATTTAATTCCTAATTCTTTAGCCTTAGCCATAGATATCATGGCATAGTTGCCCCAGGTAGATTTAGAAACCGGGTCGGGTAACTCCTGCAACCAGGGGTTCATAGCGCCGGCACCGGCACCAATAGCCACGTTTTCATATAATACCACTTCATCTTTTCCACCTGTAGCATAGGCGGCAATAGCTGTTGCTGCAACAGCTTCGGCGCCACCCGTATAGCCGCCACTGCCGGAAGCAGCTTCTTCAAAAACACCTTTCTGAAGTGCTGTGTTATAAGCATCCATGCCACCCAGCTTGGCCGTCCAGAAATCTTTTACATAAGTTTCGTATGTAACTGTATTACCGCTCCATTTTAATAAAGAATCCTGGTAGGCACGGGTTTTAAACAAAGGATAAATGGTGGGCTGTATAAAACTGTAAGAGCCTGTTTTAGGTTCCGCATCACCCCAGCTTTCCAAATAATGGTGCGTAGGTAATATATATTTACATAAAGCGGTAGTCTCATCCATTCTTTCACTAAAAGATACGGATGTTTTTATATTTTTCAACGCATTGGCAAATCTTGCGCCATCAAAATAATCATAAACAGGGTTGGCTCCATGAATCAAAATAGCTCCTACCTGACCGCTTTCCATTTGTGTAAGCAGGTCTGCAAAATCTTTATCAATGCCTTTACGTGTATTGCTGGCTCTTGACCAGTCTATGGTAGTTCCATTAGCACCAATAATATTATTAATTGCGTTTACAACAACTTGTATATTAGCATCGTTACTACCGCAAACAACAACCGCTTTTCCCTGATGGGCTTTCAGCTCTGCCGCTACTTTATCAATGCCGGCTTTAAGTTTGGCATCGGCAATTACAGGCGCTGCAACAGTGCCGCCCACCGCAGCTAATAAAGCCAGTGCCACCGCTCCAGTTTCAGAGGGGCGATGTGTAAACCGTTCATCTGCATTTGAACCTGTCATGCTCAAAAAGCCTTCAAACTGGTAATGCTTGCTCATTTTAGGAGCAGCTTCATCTATTTTACGGCCTTTTGTATAGGCGGCTGCCTGTTCAATGGGATTGAGCCATGTGCCTAAAAAATCGGCACCCAGGCTTACAATTACCTCGGCAGCATCAAATTTATAAGTGGGTAGTTTTCTGCCAAATCCTGATGCTTCATTTGCCAATAGCATGCCGCTATAGCTAAAGCCATCATATTGGATATGCTTTAAATTGGGATATTTTGCAATAATATCAAGCGTGGTAGGTGATGTAATAGTGCTGGTTAGCAGTACTACCGCTCCTGCTGCGGCCAGTTCTTTTGTTATATTGGTATCTAAAAATTCGTGTGTGCTTTCTTCAAACTTGTTGCCCGCTTTTCTTTGTGGAAAACGAAGCCTGTGTGTATCATACAAATCTAAAACCGAAGCCTGCACTCTTGCACTGGTACCGCCATTAGTTATAGCAGAAAGATCATTGCCTTCTATTTTAATAGGGCGGCCTTCTCTAACTTTCGCGATTACAGAAACCGCATCGCCATCCTGTACATAAGTAGTGGCGTAATATTTAGCTTCGCCAGGAACAATATTATCTGGTTTATTGGCATAGGGTATTGCCTTGCGCACTTTGGTTTGACAGCTGGCTGCCAATGTGGCTGCTGCGGTACTAAACCCTAAATATTTCAGAAAATCTCTTCTGGGAGCTTTGGCATCCAGCAATCCTTTGCTGTCAAAATCTTCAAAAGGTAATTCATCACGAAATTCGTCGTGTGTCTTTTTTTGAAAATTTTCAGGATCATTAATAGCTCCGAAACCTTGCCAGTACTTTTTTTGGCTCATTCTATCAATTTGAATTTGATAAATTTATAAATTAAAAACCGATGATCATTCCTGCACACAGCTACTCTTAATAGTGGCATTTCTGACATTCCAGACCACCAATATCTTTTACCCTAACACTATCCATTTTGCCGGATTTTATATCATTATGAAACTTTTCATATATGCTATAAAATTTATTTCCTTTTGTTGAATCATAATTAAAATTAACCGCAGTTTGCCTGTGGCAATTTACGCACCAGCCCATACTTAGTTCTGAAAACTGTTTTACTTCATCCATAGCAGTTACATCTCCATGGCAGGTTTGACATTGTACGCCGCCCACTCTTACGTGCTGACTGTGGTTGAAATATACATGGTCCGGCAGGTTGTGGATTTTTATCCATTCAATAGGTTTCGCTTTGGAAGGATCCCAATCGTTCGGATTAGTAGGATCAAAGCCGGCATATTTATGCAGCTTGGCAATTTCAGCCGTACCATCTACATTATTACCTCTTGCATCAACTAATTGCTCACCGTTGTACTTAGTAATAGTTTTATGACAGTTCATACAAACATTTACCGAAGGTATAGCGGCTGTTTTGCTTTCCCAGGCATTACCATGACAATATAAACAGTTTACCTGGTTGATGCCGGCATGTACTTTATGTGAGTAAAAAATAGGTTGCTTTGGTTCGTAATTAATCTGGCGGTTTACATTAATCATTCCTTTTGTAAAGAAATAGCCGCTGATAATAAATAAAAGGATGGCGGCCGTAGCCAGGTAAAATTTATTTCTGTAAAAAGGAACTACAGGCGGATTTCCTATGCCATCGGCTTCATTTGAAAGTTTTTTCAGACTGTTATTTACAAATATCAACACCAACGCTACCAGTGCCAATACCAATGAAACAATACCAAATATTAAGGTATTTTGACTCTCACTGGCTTGCAAACCCGCTCCTGTGGCTGCACCGCCAGTAGCTGCGGCAGCTGCACCATCTAATTTTCCGCTGCCTTTATCATCAATATACTTTAATATAGCATCAATTTGTGGATCAGTAAGGTCGGGGAAGGTTTGCATCACCGTGGGTGTAAGCTTTGATACTTCTACCGCTTTCGGATAGCCTGAGGCTGTAAGTTTTACGTTATTTCTTATCCACTCATGCAGCTTATCTTTATCCTCCCACTGGGCTTCAATACCAAATAGTGCCGGCCCTGTGCTGTTGGATTTCATATCACCGGAGTGGCAAGCCTGGCATTTTGTAACATATAACTGTTTTCCATCCTCGCCGCCGCCGGCAGCAGGTGCCGCCGCTTCCTGCGCGTGAGCGCTAAAAACAAAAACCGATAGAATCGTTATTATAAATAGAGATAGCCTTTGAAAAACATGCTTATAAATACTCATAAACGCATTAAATCTAAAATGTGGATAAAAACCTCTGACCGAATGCAAAAATAAGGTTCGCGGTTAACATATCCACAACAATTTAAAAATTTTTTAAACCCGCTACCACACTGCATTACAGACGATTTTTTATTCATTTTAAAAATTATTCAAAAAGGTTTGTCATTAAATAGTCATACTCATTTGCCCACAATTATCCAATTCAACCGGTCTGTGGATAACAGAATAACCCTGCGCGGCAAAAACTGCGCTTTGCAGCGGCAATCAATAATTGCAACGCAGCATCTCAACAATATCGCTAAATGAAAAAGAAGGAGCCTGCCGCCGCTGTTGTAATTTTTGGTCGATGATCATACATCGAAAAAGATTTATGCATCTATTTCAACATACAAATCTTTGCTATATTTGCATCCCGTTTTATCTAACTTATAATTTGTTCAACAGTAATTATAAATTATACAAGCTCTTATAAAAACCGGTCTGGTAATTTAATAGCCCAAACAAAAGTTCGGCTGGTAAAATATATTCCGCAGGTAAAGTGGCCCGATAGTTCAATGGATAGAATAGGAGTTTCCTAAACTCTAGATACAAGTTCGATTCTTGTTCGGGCTACTTTGCAGGTGGCGGAACTACCAGATTTTACGCCACAATTTTAGTACCCGATCAAAAGAACACTGTAATCTATTTTTATCAGCATTGGGTTAACTGGTTATATTAAGAAAATTTAATAACTGATTTGCACAATATGGGCCGCCGCAGCCACCAATTATGAATATTTCTACTATTTTTGTAGTTTTTACTTTTATTAAATTTATTATATCAGACACAAAATGAAACAAACAAAATTTACTTTACCACAAGAAGCGTTGGGAGAAGCAACGCAGGCATTATTATTAGGCGACTTTAATAACTGGGACATAAATAAAGCTATTAGCCTATCTTTAGATAAAGACGGCTCCTTAGCTGCCGAACTTTCCTTAGCGCCCGGGGTATATGAATACCGTTATTTTTTAAATGATGGCAGATGGGTTAACGACGCGGCTGCAGAAAGATTTGCTTACAACGCCGTTTTTAATGTAGAAAACAGTGTGATTGTAGTTAGCCACACCGAAGAAGTTATTAAAGCAGCTAAACCAAAAACGGTAAAAAAAGCGGAAGCCACCAAAACAACTAAAACTGCTGCAAAAAAAGCTGAAGCGCCTAAAGCCAAAGTTGTAGCTAATGCAGCTGATGATCTTACCAAAATTGAAGGTATTGGTAGTAAAATAGCCAAACTATTAGCTGAGGAACAAATTGTTAGTTTCAAAGACCTTGCTAAGGCTACCAATAAAAAGCTTAAAACAATCCTGGAGGCTGCCGGAAGCAAATTTGCTATGCACAATCCTGCTTCCTGGCCAAAACAAGCTAAACTTGCTGCTGCGGGCAAGTGGGAGGAGTTGAAGACCTTGCAGGAGGAGTTGAAAGGAGGAAAATAATCAGGGAAATGCCGGGTATAAAAATGCCCGCTTTTTATTTTCTTGATACTGTGCCCCTGCTGAAATAATAGGTGACTATAAGGCTCACTAATACTAATATGCCGCCTAACTGGTGTAGAATGCTGAAGAGTAGTTTCTGCTCATTCAGGTAGTTGACCAAGGCTAATACTCCCAATACAATTTGTATAATAATAAGTAGTAAGGGCCAATAGCGTAATTTGTAAAGCCAGCTTATTTTGGGTTGAGCAAACAGTTTGAAAGTGAAAAGGATAATTAATAGGGCCAAAATGTAGGCAAGATTGCGATGGACAAACTGTATGGCTATAAGATCAGTCCAAAATGCGCCTGCATGTAGGGTTGCCGGCAAAAAATTACCATTCATATCGGGCCAGGTAATGGCAGCCTTGGCGGCATGTGTGCCGGCCATAAAAGCACCGTAAATCAATTGCACGGTAAGCAAAACAAGTATTAATAAATTAAGTCGCTTCAGCTTAGGTGCCTGGCTTAACTGACTTTCCGGAATAGTAATTTTAAGAGCAAACCACACTACATAAACCAACAATATTAAAGCAGCAATAAAATGTACTGCCAGTCGCAAATGATCTACATACACAAGATCAGTTCCCACGCCGCTGCTTACCATTATCCAGCCTATAACGCCTTGTAGCGCTCCTAATAAAAACAGGATCACCATCGGCCATAACATGCTGCGATTAATCTTTCTTTTATACAAAAAATATATAAAAGGAACAGCGAAAACAATACCCATAAACCGGCCCCAGTTGCGATGGAACCATTCCCAGAAATAAATAAATTTAAAATCAGACAGGGTAAAATAGTTGTGAATGTATTTATATTGTGCAATCTGTTTATACTTTTCAAATGCCTCGTTCCAGTCATGTTCGTTCATAGGAGGTAAGGCGCCAAGTATTGGTTTCCATTCCGTTATTGATAATCCCGAACCGGTTAAACGTGTAATACCACCCAATAAAATCTGTATTACGATCATTACTGCGCCAATGAGCAACCAAATGGCAACAGGCTTATTCTTTTGTACATTCATGATAGGCACCAAAATTATAGAAAGATGCGGAAACTTAGAGCTTGTTTAAATTTGTATTATAGAATTTATTATAGGTTATTTTTGAGTGAAGCGAGGCGGATTTTGCAGCCATAGTCTAAACGCCTAAGGCGAAAAATCCAACGAAGCTGCAGCCAAAAAGAGCCATAATAAAAATATTAGATAAATTTTAAACAAGCTCTTACTGTCACTTCTGTTTTTCACACCAGCCGCAACCCTAAATTAAAATATAAAAATTATAAAAGCCGTTAATGAAAAAAGACGAAATACCGCAGGATGATGGATACCTTGGCAAAATTGCCAAAGAGGTAACTTATGCAGTAGATGATGATGGCAAATATACTATTGGCCAAAGCACCGGCTGGAGTGTAAAAGAAGAAGCCAACGATGTGGCCTGGCAATCTTTTGAAGGCCAGATTAAAGAGGCGAAAGAAAAAGTGGTAAGCGGGCAGGCCAGTCCTATATTTTATTGGATGGAAAAACGCATGATGGATGTAGGTATTGTGGCGCAATACACCGGATTTTGGAAATGGACTGTAAAAAGACACCTGAAACCATCGGTATTTAAAAAGCTAAGCGATGAAAAATTAAAAAAATACGCCGAAGTTTTTGAGGTGAGCGTTGAAGAATTTAAGGATCCATTTTAAATATTACAATAAATAATTTACCTACAATTTTGAAAAATTTATCAAAAGGCCAGGATGCCAATAACCCCCTTTCGGGCGGCAGAGGGGCTTTCAAACATATACAGTCTGCCCACTGCGAAAACGGAGTAACGGCATCTTTATTATCACATTACGGCATTCATAAAATTACAGAACCCTTAGCTTTTGGCATTGGCTCAGGTTTGTTTTATGTGCAACTGCCTTTCATGAAAGTAAATGGCGGCCCGGCTATTTCATTCCGCACTTTACCCGGCGCTATTTTTAAAAGAACCTGCGTGGCGCTGGATGTGCCTGTTACCCGTAAAAAATATGCTGACCGCACCAAAGCAATGAGAGAATTGGACGAAAGGCTTGCTGCCGGAAAACCAACCGCTTGCCAGGTAGGTGTGTATTATCTTACTTATTTTCCAAAAGAATACCGTTTTCATTTTAACGCACATAATATTATTGTGGTAGATAAGCAAGGCGATAATTATATTATCAGCGATCCTGTGATGGAAGGGCTTGTAACCCTTACCAGTTACGAGCTTGAGCGGGTAAGGTTTGCTAAAGGTGCTTTTGCGCCACGCGGCCAAATGTATTATCCCGGAGAAAATTTAACAGAAGCAGCGGATGAGCAATTAAGGAAAGGCATTATTAAAGGGATCAAAAGAAATTGCCGGGATATGCTGCTGATTCCCGGGCCTATTGCCGGTACTGCCGGCATTGCTTATACCGGCAGGCAAATAAAAAAATGGAAAACAAAACTCGGCGATGAAAAAGCGCGCATGTACCTGGCGCAACTTGTACGCATGCAGGAAGAAATTGGTACCGGCGGCGGCGGCTTCCGTTTTATTTACGGCGCTTTTTTACAGCAGGCGCATCAATATTTACCAGTTGATGAATTATTTGATGTTTCTAAAAAGTTTACTGAAGCCGGTGATCAGTGGCGTGATGCTGCCATCCAGGCTTCAGGAATTTACAAAGGAAGATTGAACACACAAGCCGATTACAACAATATGGGTGACCGCCTGATAGAGATTGCTGTTTTAGAAAAAAACGCGTTCAGCCAATTGAAAGCATTAATTAGAAAGACGAAATAGTTTCAACTGCCTGCAATGTTGGATATTTGTATTTTTAAATATGCAAGAGGTAATAAACGCAGACGTATCAAATTGCTTAAATAGCATGTTCCCGTTTTTTAACGATGAGTTAAAAAATTTTATTGCTGGTATAAGCACGCTAAAAACCATTCCCAAGGGTGAAATCTTAATGCATGCCGGCCAATACTTAAAGCATACCGCATTAGTAGTTGAAGGCCGTATTAAACTGTATCGCGAAAGTGAGCAGGGCGATGAGGTTTTTATGTATTACCTGGAACCCGGCAATGCCTGCGCCCTTTCGATGCTCTGCGCCTCAAGACAAAGAACCAGCGAGATTACGGCGAAAGCTATAGAAGATAGCCAGGTAATTATGATCCCCATTCAATATACCGATGAACTGATGAAATATCATCAGGACTGGTATAACTTTGTTATTGAAACCTACCGTTCCCGTTTTGAAGAGTTGTTATTGGTTTTTGATAATGTTGTTTTTAAAAGTATGGACGAAAGGTTGAAATCTTATTTGAAAAATCAATTCAAAAGCCTTGGTACAACACGTATTGAGCTTACTCACCAGCAAATTGCCAATGATTTAAATACCTCCCGCGAAGTGATTTCCAGGCTGCTTAAAAAGCTGGAACAAAAAGGCGATATTTCCTTAAGTCGTAAATACATTGAAAAACTAAAACAGGACCTGTGATTTTTGTTACATAAAGCCTTTCTTTTTATCGCGATTTTTACTGTTGTTAATTATTTAAAATGAGTGCTCAAAAACCAAAGAAAAAATTTTTTTCCGGTTCAAATATATTTACCGCCATTATTATTGCTTTTGCAATTGCAATGCTTTTTAGTGTGGATTTTAAAGCAACTGTTATACAAGGCTTAATGAAAGTGGGGCTGTTTCAACCCGATATATCAGCTAAAATAAAAGATCAACCGAAGCAGGAAGCTGAAAGCTGGCCGGTGCAATTTATAAATTCAAAAGGTGAAACTCTGGATGGAAATATGTTGAAGGGTAAAGTAGTATTTATTAATACCTGGGCTACCTGGTGCCCGCCTTGCATTGCCGAAATGCCATCTATTAACGATCTGTATAAAAAATATAAAACCAATACCGATGTTGTTTTTTTATTGGTGGATGCAGATGGGGATTTTGCAAAATCAGAAGCCTTTATGAAAACCAAAAACTTTGAACTCCCCGTTTATATTTCACAAGGTGTATTACCTAAGGAATGGTTTGACGGCTCGCTGCCAGCAACGGTTGTACTTGACAAAGATGGAAAAATTGCTTACAAGCATACAGGGGCAGCTAACTACAATAATGAAAAATTTAAGAATTTTATTGACGGCTTATTGCATTGAATAG
>APMI01019738.1_pt1 | contig 10812 bp, 10 predicted proteins | sample 667938 | NCBI WGS metagenome assembly APMI01 (sample SAMN01084076, study PRJNA167559) | wastewater metagenome | biome: Wastewater | place: Denmark: Ejby Moelle, Odense | collected 2011-11-28
TACTCGTTCGCCGGCGGCACCTTGTTTGCGGTGTTGGACGGGTCGAACCAGGTGCTCCAACGTGAACTGTCCCTGCCCGGTGGGGTGTCGCTGTCGATTCCGGCTGCGGGTGGGCAGGTGTGGGCGTACCCGAACCTGCACGGCGACACGATCCTGACGACGGATGCCACAGGCATCCGTCAAGGCGCCCGCACCAGTTATGACCCGTTCGGGCAACCGATCGCAGCCAACGGTGACATCGGCACCCAAGCCGCGGATGACAGCATCCCGGACACCTCCCCCGGGGACGCCGACTACGGGTATGTCGGCGCCCACGACAAGCTGTATGAACACCAAGGGTCGGTCGCGACCATCGAGATGGGGGTGCGACAGTACGTCCCCGCACTGGGGCGGTTCCTGTCGGTCGACCCTGTTGAAGGCGGAGTCACGAATAGCTACGACTACCCCGCCGACCCCATCAACGTCTTCGACCTCAGCGGGCTAGCGACCTGCGCGGGCGATGGCGATGTTGGCTGCAACATTGGGATGAATGTCGCGGCGATCTTTGTCGGGATCGGCGACACGGTCACATTCTGTCCCATCTGCCTGCTCGGCGGCGAGATGAGTGCAACCGGACTAATCAGGAACGCGATCGGCGGTCAGAGCGCGGCGAGTGCTGCGGCCGATATTCAGTCGAATTGGTTCTACACGTTTGGGTCGCTATGGGCGGGCACGGCTGCTGGGGCCGTAGCTTCGCCGTCGGCGGCTCTCCCCATCCGCGAACTCGTGAAGCCGGTCATTCGGTGGGGACCGGTAACTCCGGGAACACCCTTCCGGATATCCTTGGGAGTCGCGCCGAACCGGTGGGCAAAGCTTCCGCTAGGGGGTAAGGTGCTCACCCCGGTTAGCATTCACGTAGAAAAGGCCAAGGGAATCATTACATTCAATCCGACTCGCAGTTTCTGGAAGATTTGGTAGCGCGATGGACGTGAATGAAGCCGAGGTAACCCTTCGTCAACTTGGCTCGTCCATTGGTACAAGCCAAGCGAGGGTCGAGGTAGGCACTAGTGGCATCTCACCGCACAACCACGCTTACCTTAAGCTCCACTCTGCCATTGATCCCGACCGATATGCGGTCATTTCGACTCCGGGGGACCGGTGGTTCGAACTGGAAGTCGCTGGGGGCTACGGAGCAATCGAGGCCAGCGAACTTACACCGGATAGCGAAGCGAGGGCGATTCTCGGGCGCCTGCTTCTGATGGCGGCCGCCTACCTCGACGGGCGATGGGCCGTCAAGAAGTCGAGGCTGGTCGGCGTTCCTGTCCTAGTTCTGGACACGGAGGCCGGGGAAGTCAAGCTGCGACTGTCCGCAAAAGAATCCATCAGGAAGCTGTTCTTCCGGGAGCCGGCGAGGCGGAATCTGCCTGGGTAACCGGAGCGGGTCAAAGTGCTGACCTACGAGTTCGCCTCCACCGGCGGCTGCGGTGTCAACACGGCGGCGGGTCGTTCCGGTAACCGCACCGGTTTCACCGACACGAAGAACGGCACGGTGGTCACGGATGTGGATTACTGCTACGACTGGGCCGACCGTCTGACCTCCACAAACGCGACCACCACGGGTGGTAATCCGGTGGTGAACACGGACCTGTCCACCGTCGGTGCCCCCGCGACCCTTGCGTATGACACGCATGGCAACACGACGAAGCTCGCCGATCAGACCCTGACCTATGACATTGCCGACCGGCACGTGAAGACGACGTTGGCTGATGGCACGACGATCACCTACACCCGGGATGCCACGGGCCGGGTGGTGTCTCGCATCACCGACGCTCCCGGCACGACGAATGATTCCACGATCCGCTACTCGTTCGCCGGCGGCAGCTTGTTCGCGGTGTTGGATGGGTCGAACCAGGTGCTCCAACGTGAACTGTCCCTACCCGGTGGGGTCTCGCTGTCGATCCCGGTGGCGGGTGGGCAGGTGTGGGCGTACCCGAACCTGCACGGCGATGTGATCCTGACCACGGACCAGGCAGGCATTCGCCCCACGACGACCGTCGGCGGTGTCGAGGTGCCCGTCCGCAACACCTATGACCCGTTCGGGCAACCGATCGCCGCCAACGGTGACATCGGTTCCACGGCCGCGGATGACAGCATCCCGGACACCTCCCCGGGGGATGCCGACTACGGGTATGTCGGTCAACACAACAAGCTGTATGAACACCAAGGGTCGGTCGCGACCATCGAGATGGGGGTGCGACAGTACGTACCCGCGCTGGGCCGGTTCCTGTCCGTCGACCCCGTTGAAGGCGGAGTGACGAACGCGTACGATTACCCCGCCGATCCGCTGAATCGCATTGACCTAGACGGTCGCGCAGCGAGAGCCACTCTGGACTCCAGCGGGGCCCGGGGCGGCAGAGTGGCCGATTGGAGTTACTCACACACTTACGGCCTCGGCCCCACCGATGATTCCCCGAGCACAATAGTTCAGAAGGTCAGAGCGGACTTTGGCTCAATCTTCCCCCCGCTGTGGCGAATAGATGGTTCCAAGGCCGGCGTTGAGTTGTCGCGTGTTGGGCAAAAGCTCTACACCGAACTCGCGGGTGTTGATTTCCCGGGCCTGAGCTCGGGCACTGTGCGGGTTTCAGGACTGGGTAGCACTTCCTGGTCGCTCACATCGGCGGCGGATCACCCCGCCTATCCAGGTACTGTCTACTTCACAGTCTTCGAGAGCGGCGGAGCCACATATCTAAACGTTCACGGCATATCGCAGGCCGCCATTCCCGGCGGGAGCCTCACGAACTACGACATATTCTCCAGCGGGTACTGGCAGGGATTTGCACATTCGATTAGCCAAGATGTCCTACGAAACGGAATGCCATGAGACTGAAGAATGGGGATGGAACAGCCACCTGGCGACGGGTGTATACCGCTCTAGCTGGCGTCGCCGGTGGTATCGCGGTCTTAGTGTCCATGACTGTGATCACGCGCGAGAGCTGGCCAGTCGAGCTCGTCGCGTGGATATTGTTCCCATTCACATGGCTGCTCGTTGTCGCGTCCGCCTTGGCTACGGCGCTCACGGGATCATTCCTCGGCAACACCACCGCACTATTCACGGCACCCCTGATAGCCGGGGTGATTTTCGGACTGGCGGGCAACTTGCAGTTCCGGATTGTCGCTTGGCTGGTGCAGGCGTTTCGATCAAGGTGGAGACGATCTCAGAATGTCGGCGCGGCCGCTAGCGATGCTCGACCGGATGACGGTCGCCCAGAAACGAGCCCGAAAGATTGAGTGATCGCCCACCATTCGACATGGGGATGGAACTCCGAGATCGGTATGATCCTGGCGTCCGCGTCGACCAACGACGCGAGCATCCTGGTCGATGATGTGACCCTGACGCAGGATGTCTGGACCGACCCCGGCACCCCGACATCGACTCCGCAAGCGTCGGTGACGGATTCAGTGGTGCGGTCGCAGTCGGGGCGGATCATGCAGAACACCCTCACGGATGGGTCGACGACGGAGACGTCGACGTACACGTTCGATGCTGCGGGTCGCTTGACGCAGGCGGTGATTCCGCAGCATGTGCTGACCTACGAGTTCGCCTCCACCGGCGGCTGCGGTGTGAACACGGCCGCGGGCCGCAACGGTAACCGCACCGGGTTCACCGACACGAAGAACGGCACGGTGGTCACGGATGTGGATTACTGCTACGACTGGGCCGACCGTCTGACCTCGACGAATGCGACCACCGCGGGTGGTAACCCGGTGGTGAACACGGACCTGTCCACCGTCGGCGCCCCCGCGACTTTGGCGTATGACACGCACGGCAACACGACGAAGCTCGCCGATCAGACCCTGACCTATGACATCGCCGACCGGCACATGTCGACGACGTTGGCTGATGGTACGACGATCACCTATACCCGGGATGCCACGGGTCGGGTGGTGTCTCGTATCACTGACGCTCCCGGCACGGCGAATGATTCCACGGTCCGGTACTCGTTCGCCGGCAGCTCCTTGTTTGCGGTGTTGGATGGGTCGAACCAGGTGATCCAGCGTGAGCTGTCCCTACCCGGCGGTGTCTCGCTGTCGATTCCGGCTGCGGGTGGGCAGGTGTGGGCGTACCCGAACCTGCACGGCGATGTGATCCTGACCACGGATGCCACGGGCATCCGCCAAGGCGCCCGCACCTCCTATGACCCGTTCGGGCAACCCATCGCGGCCAACGGTGACATCGGTTCTACGGTCGCGGATGACAGCATCCCGGACACCAGCCCCGGGGATGCCGACTACGGGTACGTCGGGGCCCACGACAAGCTGTATGAGCATCAAGGGTCGGTCGCGACGATCGAGATGGGGGTGCGACAGTACGTGCCCGCACTCGGGCGGTTCCTGTCTGTCGATCCGGTCGCACATAGTTCGCACGCCCAGCAATCGGCACGGATGTCTCTCGCTTGATGCTGGACAGGTCAGGGGTGAAGCTCTCGGGCCTCGGGTCCTTCCGCGCCTTGGTGATGTCCAGCGATATCACCTCGTATTTCTTGAACTTCTGCTCCTCCTCCAGATACCGGAACGGCACTGGGTAGAGGCGGATCCACTCGGGCGCATCCCCATCGAGACGAATCCCAGCAACGCACACCGTATCGCCGTAGGTCGTCGACGGCTCCGGAGAAGCCTTCACCGTGATGAGCACTCGCGCTCGCTGGGACAGGGCCATAATTCATCGCTCTCGGGTAGTCGAAGTAAGCCGCATCGATCCCGAACGTTACTCTCTTTCGTATTCGCTGCCGACGAGCTACGCCGCAGCGCGAATCGAAACGGGGAGAACCATGTCCGACTATGCAACCGCCTGGGACGCGCTTGGGGACGCCATCGGTGCGGCCCAGGGCCGTTCCGCTGGCTCAATCACCGAGGTCGAGCACCTGACCGTCGATCAGCGCCTCAAAGTTGCGGAGATCGCCGCACTTCTCTCGATCGCACAGGAGATCTCATCGCTGAACCCAAGCAACACGATCTCGAACGGGAGCGACGGAGTTCGCAGGAACGGGTGGGGGATGCCAATCCACTAGTCCCGCCTGTGGATAAGTCACACGCCGAAAGCAGACGCCCTGTCGGCTGCTAGTGGTTTACTTGCGTACAAGTGCAACCGCCTCGAGGCTCTACAACCGTAGAGCAGGAGCAGCTCGAACGGAGATCCGACCATGGCACCTATCATCGACGTCACCCGAATTGACCTCGAAGCCCGCCGCAACGAGATTCTTGACGAGCTGGGTCTAACGACCGACGAGTTCAACGAGGTAGTCCTCACGCGGACGCTCACAAGCGACGAGTGGGATGCCAAGGAAGAGCTCGACGCGATCGACTTCTTGCTTGGAGGCACGAGAGCGGCGTGACCGCTCCCGACCTTCGCGAACAGTCAAGAGCGTTCGCGGACAGTGTCCAGCAGACGCTAGCAAGCGCACTTCCAGGCGATATCGAGATCCAATCAGAAGCCATCTCTGGCGAGGATCGCTTCTGGGTGCGCCCGTCAACAGGCGACAACGGAAAGCGCAGAATCAAGCTCTACGTCGGCACCGAGCACCTCGCCGATCTTGGGGTGACCTTCCAGATGAGTTGGGATCAGGCAGGCTCGTACCTGAAGACTCAGCAGTCGACCTTCGTCGTTCACTCGATCCTCAGCGGATCGCCGCTGTTGAGGCTGGAATTCGACTCACAAGCGACGACGCCGCCCATCGCTCATTGGCACGTCCACGCAGAGAGTGGGGCGTTCTCACACATGCTCTCGAGAGCTCACTCAGTCGACCCCGACCGTGTATCGAAGCCCCACGACATGTCGTCGCTACACCTTCCGGTGGGCGGCGAACGATTCCGCCCATGCCTCGAAGACATGCTCGAGTTCCTCATCGCGGAGTGCGGCATCGACGCCAACGCCGGATGGCAACGAGCGCTCGCCGCCGGTCGGGAACGCTGGAGGCGGCTTCAGATACGAGCACTCACCAGAGATGCACAGCAAGAGGTTGCTGACGTCCTTCGGCGGCAAGGATGGACCGTCGAGCCACCAAAGGACGCGGGCTCCGAGAATTACAAGATCTTCCAGCGCTGGTGAGCCCCCACAGAAACCCCACAACTCCCCACAATCCAACGTGGCCCTGTGAATCCCAGACAACCGAAAAGCCCCGGAATTCCGGGCTTCTCAGCGGACTCCCGCACCACTCCGGGGCTCCGAATAGGGTTCGAATTCCTCACTTGCCACACGAAGAAAGGCCCTCGCATCGCGGGGGCCTTTCTTCGTGTGATGAGCAGCGCGGAATGAGAACCCCTTGGTGGGCCCCCGCTGAGCAGTCCGGCGCATTGCGCAGCAATGTGGAAGAGGCTCAGTAGGGGAGTCGAATCCGCTACGCGAAGTACTTGCGCGCGACGGGCCGGCGGCACCGGTTGGGCGTCGAATCCCTCACTTGCCACGCGAAAGAGCCCCGCTTCATGCGGGGCTTTTTCGCGTGATGAGCGATGCGGTATGACGCCGTCGTCTCAGGCGTAGGAGGGACGGCCCGCGACGCGGTAGGTCAGGCCGATGACGCCCGTGTCGAACACTGTGGCGTCGAGCAGCTCGAGCCCGAAGTCAGCCCCTTCCTGCGGGAACAGGCGCTCGCCGCCGCCGACGATCACTGGGAACTGGACGAGATTGATCTCATCCACGAGCTCGTTCTCGAGCAGCCAGCGAGCGAGCCGCGCGCTGCCGACCAAGAGCAGTTCACCGCTGGGTTGCTCCTTGAGCTTGCGGATCTCGGCGGCCACGTCTCCCGAGATCACTGTGGAGCCCTCCCACGTCGGATCGCTCATCGTGTTGGACACCACGTACTTGGGCTTCGAGCTGATCGCCTCGCCGAATCCACCGTCCCTGCTCCGGGCGCCCCAGTATGTCGCGAACAGCTCGAACGTCTTCCGCCCCATGAGGAACGCTTCGGGCCGCCGCCAGGTGTCGAGGATGTACTGCACACCCTCGTCGTCATTGAGGGGGAGCGCCCAGCCGCCGCGGGTGAAACCAGGGTCCATGTCCTCGTTGTTGCCGCCGTTCGCTTGTGCGACGCCGTCGAGAGTGACCTGCAGGCTGATAGTGAGTTTCATGATGGGTTTCCTCCTTGTCGGTACTGCGACGAACGCGAAGGGACGGATTCGACGCGAAGGCGCAATGTCTCGGCCCGTTCAGCAGACAGTGACTTACCGCGGCCCAGGAGCGGTGGCCGCACGGAAGCCCTACGCGCCCAACCGCGCCAGTTGCTCCGGCGTGAGCACCAACTCTGACGCGAGTGCCGAGTCGGCGATCGAGGCCGGCCTAGATGCCCCGGGGATAGGTATCACGGAGTCCCCGAGCGACAACTCCCACGCCAACGCGACCTGCTGTGCGCTGACGCCGAGTTCGGCGCCGACGGCCGCGAAGGCGGACGAGTCGAACACCTCCGAACCGTTGCCGATGCCGCCGAGCGGGCTCCAGGGCAGGAACGCCATGCCGTGCTCGACGGTGTAGTCGAGCTCGGGGCGGCTGGACTGGAAGATCGGCGAGAACCGGTTCTGCACCGACACGAGCCGCCCGTCGAGTATCTCGTCGAAGAGCGCGATCTGCTCGGTGATGGCGTTGGAGATGCCCGCCATCTGGATGAGACCCTCGTCGAGCAGATCCTTCATCGCGCCGAGCGAGTCGGTGTACGCGACCGTGTAGTCCTGCCGGTGGTACTGGTAGAGCCCGATCGATTCGACCCCGAGTCGGCGGGCCGAGTCGATCGCCGCCTGGCGCAGGTACTCGGGCTTTCCGTCACGGTCCCACGGCCGGCCGGTGCGGTAGATGAGCCCGCCCTTGGTTGCGACGAGGATGTTCTTGGCCTCCGTCGGGCGCAGCTTCAGTGCCTCGGCGATGAGGAGTTCGTTGTGCCCCTGACCGTCGATCTCCATCGTGTAGGAGTCGGCGGTGTCGATGAACGTCACCCCCGAGTCGATGGCCGCGAGGATGGTGGCGAGCGCCTGTTCACGATCCGGTCGCCCGTCGATCGACGGCGGCATCCCCCCGAGGCCGATGGCACTGACGGTGACGTTCCCAATTCGGCGACTCTGCATAGGCCCCAGCGTATTCGCTCCCCGCGACGCCGAGCATGCGCGGGCACTATGGTCGAAGACGCCAGCACCATTCCGGCGTCGAAAGGGGGCGTAGTGGCTACGTCAGCGCCCACCGTTGAGCCCGGCGCGTTCCGAGCCTTCGTTGTCGGCCTCGCCGAAGCGATGATCGCCGCCGACGAATCGGTCGACTCGATCCACGACCAGCTCGAGCGCACCGCCCGCGCCTACGGCTTCGCAGACACCGCCTTTGTGGTGCTCCCCACGCTGGTTCTGGTGCAGACGGGACCGGCGGATGCCGGCAGCGTGACAGTGCGATCGCGGGACATCGACTCGTTCCACTTCCACCAGATCGCCCAGCTCTACCGGCTGCTCAACCGGGCGGAGCGGGGAGACATCGACCCCCAGCAGGGACTTGCCCGGCTCGCGGAGATTCGTGCGATGCGGCCACGATTCTCGTGGTGGGTTCGCACCATCGGCCACGCGATCCTGGCCGCCGGGCTCTCGCTCATCCTTGTTCCGACGCTCACGGGTGTGGCCGTGGCATTCGGGCTCGGCCTGCTCGTTGGCTTGGCCAAACTGGTGCCGTCGCGAGCGCTCCAGCTCGTGCTGCCCACCCTGTCTGCGCTGGTGTGCGGCATCGTCGTGTACTCGCTCGCCCAGTACATCGGGGTCGGCGACTCGCTGCGGCTGCTGATCGCTCCTCTGGCCACCTTCCTCCCCGGCGCAATGCTGACCACGGCCACCGTCGAACTGGCGTCGCGTCAGATGATCGCCGGGGCATCCCGATTGGTGGCGGGTCTCATGCAGCTGGCGCTGCTGGCAGTGGGCATTCTGGCGGCCGGCGCGATCGTCGGCGTTGACGGCCCCCACTATCAGCCGATCAGTTCGGTGACGATCGTTCCGTGGTGGATTGAAGCGCTGGGCGTCATCCTCTTCGCCATCGGCATCTTCTTCTACCTCTCGGTGCCAGCGTGGACCTTCGCCTGGGTGCTGCTCGTGCTCCTGACCGCATTCGGCGTTCAGACAGTGACAACAGGCTTCGTGGGCGGCACGTCCGGTGCGTTCTTCGGTGCACTGGTCATGACTCCGCTGGTGCTGTGGATCTCCAGCCGCGACTACGGTGCACCGTCGCAGATCACGTTCCTGCCCGCATTCTGGCTGCTCGTGCCGGGCGTTTCGGGTCTGATCGGCCTCACCGAAGCAGCGGATGCCGGACTCAGCGGCTTGGGCGTGGCCCTGACGACCGTGCTCTCGATCGCCCTCGGAGTACTTATCGGCACGGCCCTGTACCGTGGCTTCAGCGAGATCGGTCCACGTCGACCGGATGACCCGTGATCTCGAACAGCACCGGAAGGGGCACACCGTGGTGATCGCCCGCTTCGAGGAGCTCGACTTCCAGCCGACGCCGATGGGCGACCTGATGTTGCGGCGACGCACCGACGCACAACTCGGCGTGGACATCTTCGAGGTGAAGCTCGGCGAGGAGTTCCTCATGTCGAGCCTGTTCACCGTCGCCGAGGAGGAACTCGCGACTCTCGGCCTGGCTTCGGCCGACGGCGACGTCCTGACGGTGCTCGTCGGCGGCCTGGGTCTCGGCTACACCGCGATCGCGGCTCTGCGCGACCCACGGGTGAGCGCCATGACGGTGATCGACACGATGCCCGCGGTGATCGACTGGCATCGGCGCGGCCTGCTGCCGGTATCGGATGCGCTCACCGGCGACCCGCGCACCCGCCTCGTTCTCGACGACTTCTTCGCCGTGATGCGCCGCGAGCCCGAAGTCGGCGCCATCTACGACGCCATCCTGCTCGACGTCGACCACTCGCCCCGTCATCAGCTGGATGCCAGCCACGCCGACCTCTACACCGAGGCGGGTTTGCGCTCACTCGCACGTCACCTCACCGACGGGGGAGTCTTCGCCCTGTGGTCGGATGACCCGCCCGACGACGACTTCATGGTGACCCTGTCGAGCGTCTTCTCCGAGGCCCACGCGCACGTGGTCGACTTCGACAACCCGCTCGCCGGTGGCATGTCGTCGAACACGGTGTACGTCGCGCGGTGACGAAGGTCTAGGACCGGAGTGGGTCGCGCGAATCTCCATTCTGCTCCCCCAACTCAGGACAAATGTTCGGTGTCTTTACTAATGTCCTGAGTTCCGGGAACGATTCAGACTGGTCACTCGCGTGGCGAGGCGCTTAGGCCTCACTCGCGGGGCGGCGGGGCCGCGACGGCTAGCGCCAGTCGTCGACCCCGTAGTCCCAGCCCGTGTAGCTCTCGGCCAGGTAGCGCTGGGCGTGCAGCGAGTCGGTGAGGAGCGCCAGTTCGCCGAGCCAGTTCGCCGAGCCCGCGGCGCTTGTCGAACTCCGTGGCATCCGGGGTGATGTGAAGCATGGTGGTCATCCAGTAGGAGAAGTGCTGCGCCTTCCAGATGCGCTTGAGGGCGTTCTCGGGGTAGGCGGCCATGAGTTCCTCGGAGCCGGTCGCGAAGAACGAGCGCAGCGCCTGGTTGAGCCAGAGGACGTCGCTGAAGGCGAGGTTCATGCCCTTTGCGCCGGTTGGCGGCACCGTGTGGGCGGCGTCACCCATGAGGAACACGCGGCCCTTGCGCAGCTCGTGGGCGACGAAGCTGCGGAAGCGCAGCACGTCCTTGCGGAAGATCGGTCCCTGCTTGAGCGTGGTGCCCTCGATGCCGGCCTGCAGCTTGTCCCAGATCTCGGCGTCGCT
>APMI01043173.1_pt1 | contig 10812 bp, 6 predicted proteins | sample 667938 | NCBI WGS metagenome assembly APMI01 (sample SAMN01084076, study PRJNA167559) | wastewater metagenome | biome: Wastewater | place: Denmark: Ejby Moelle, Odense | collected 2011-11-28
TGGTCGCCCTCAAGGGCAAGCCGGACATTGGCGACCAGATAAACAAGAAGATCATCGGGCCGCTGGCGAATGCCAACAAGCTGTCGGACATGCCAGATTTCAACGACCCGAGCAAACTCGGCAGCGGTCAGGAAATTGTCGATCGGCTTACCAACCTGATTTCCATCTTCGAGAACAAGGCGCTCGACTTCAGCAAAAACCGCGCAGACGGCGACGACATCCTCGGTGATGCCTACGAATACCTGATGCGACACTTCGCCGCCGAGAGCGGCAAGAGCAAAGGCCAGTTCTACACGCCATCCGAAGTCAGCCGCATCATGGCGCGAATCATCGGCATCCATGAGGCCGTCACCAACAACGACACTACCGTGTATGACCCGACCTGCGGTTCGGGTTCGCTGCTGTTGAAAGTGGGCGACGAAGCCCATGCCAAGGTGACACTCTACGGTCAGGAAAAGGATGCCGCGACTTCCGGATTGGCCCGGATGAACATGATTCTGCACAACAATCCGACGGCGGAAATCAAGCAAGGCAACACGCTGGCCAATCCACGCTTCACCAGCGATGACGGCCAACTCAAGACCTTTGACTTCGTGGTCGCCAATCCTCCCTTCAGCGACAAACGCTGGAGCACCGGGCTCGACCCACTCAATGACCCGCACGAGCGTTTCAAGCACTTCGGCACGCCACCGGCCAAGCAGGGCGATTTCGCCTACCTGCTGCACATCGTTCGCTCACTCCGGAGTAGCGGCAAGGGCGCCTGCATTCTGCCGCATGGCGTGCTGTTTCGCGGCAATGCCGAAGCCGACATCCGCCGCAACCTGATTCGCAAGGGCTACATCAAGGGCATCATCGGGCTACCGGCCAACCTGTTCTACGGCACCGGCATTCCTGCCTGCATCGTCGTCATCGACAAGGAAAACGCCCACACCCGCAAGAGCATCTTCATGATCGACGCCAGCGCCGGATTCATGAAGGACGGCCCGAAGAACCGCTTGCGCGACTGCGATATTCACAAGATCGTCGATACCTTCAATCGCCGCGATGACAGCGACCCCAAGTATTCGCGGATGGTCGGCATTGAGGAAATCGAGAAGAACGATTTCAACCTCAACATTCCGCGCTACATCGACAGCCAGCAGGCCGAGGACATTCAGGACATCGAAGGCCACCTGAAGGGCGGCATCCCCAGCACCGACGTGGATGCCTTGCAGCCGTACTGGAATGTCTGCCCGCAACTGCGGCAAACCTTGTTCAAGGCCAATCGTCCCGGATACCTCGATCTCGCCGTCAGTAAGCAGGCCATCAAGCCCAGCATCTATGAGCACCCGGAGTTCGTCAGCTTCATCACCAGCATGAGCGCCCTGTTTGCCGACTGGCAGCAGCACAGCAGCCAGACGCTCAAGGCTCTGCAAGTCAATTGTCACCCGAAGACGGTCATTCACGAACTGGCCGAAGACCTGCTCGCCCACTACACCGGCAAGCTGCTGATCGACAAGTACGCCGTCTATCAGCACCTGATGGACTACTGGGCCACCACCATGCAGGACGATTGCTACCTGATCGCCGCCGATGGCTGGAAGGCTGAAACCTACCGCCTTATTGAAACCAACAAGAAGGGCAAGGAAGTCGATAAAGGTTGGGCTTGTGATCTGATTCCCAAGCCGCTGATCGTCAATCGTTACTTCGCTACGCAACAGACCGCTATCCGTGAGCAAGAGGCGGTGCTGGAAAGCGTCGTCGCCCAAATGGCCGAAATGGAGGAAGAACACGGTGGGGAAGATGGCCCGTTCTCCGAACTCGACAAGGTGAACAAGGCCAACGTTAGTGCCCGGTTGAAGGAAATCAAACACGATCACGAAGCCAAGGAAGAGGCCGTCGCCCTCAATGCCTGGCTGAAACTGAACACGCAGGAAACTGACCTCAAAAAGAACCTCAAGGATGCCGAGGCCCAACTTGATGCGCTGGCTTACGCTCAATACCCGAAGCTAAGTGAGGCCGACATCAAGACGCTGGTCGTCGACGACAAATGGCTGGCCGCCATCGCCGCCGCCATCTACGGCGAAATGGACCGCATCAGCCAAATGCTTACCCAGCGCGTCAAGGAATTGGCCGAACGCTATGAAAGCCCTCTACCGACTCTGACCGATAAGGTCGCCGACCTAAGTGCGAAGGTTGCGGTCCACCTGAAAAAGATGGGCTTTTTGCAATGAGTGCTCAACTGCGACCGGGCTACAAGCAAACTGAGGCGGGGGTAATTCCAGCGGATTGGTCACCGCACACCATCGGTGATCTGGTTGACTTTGAGGGTGGCTCCCAACCGGATAAAAGCGTGTTCCGGCAATCGTGGAAGGCTGGTTATGTAAGGCTGATCCAAATTCGGGATTACAAAACTGACAAGTACGAGACGTACATCCCTTGGAGTCTTGCACGGCGATTTTGCAACGAATCGGACATTATGATTGGCCGTTATGGGCCACCAGTCTTTCAAATTCTCCGAGGAATTGATGGTGCTTATAACGTTGCGTTAATCAAGGCCAAGCCCTGCCCTGCAATCAACAACTCCTACGCATATTATTTTTTGAAACAGGAAAAGCTGTTCGCTTTCATTGAAAAATTATCCCGACGGTCATCAGGTCAGACTGGCGTCGATTTAAAGGAACTTAGGCAGTATCCGCTCCCACTACCATCGATCGAGGAACAAGAAACCATTGCCGAGGCGTTGAGTGATGCGGATGCCCTCATCGAATTGCTGGAGCAATTACTCGCCAAAAAGCGCCACCTCAAACAAGGCACCATGCAGGAATTGCTCACTGGCAAAAAGCGCCTGCCGGGGTTCAGCGGGGAGTGGGAACAGACTCGATTGGGAGACAGCATTGAAAAATTCATTGGGGGTGGCACTCCGAGCCGAGCAAATTCACAGTACTGGGGTGACGAGATTCCGTGGGTGACGGTAAAGGACTTCGCAACTTTTAATCCACGCTACTCTCAGGAGTCCATTACCAAGACAGGCTTACGTAACAGCGCATCGCACTTGATACCAAAAGGAACGCTGATTACCTCTACAAGGATGGCCCTTGGTAAAGCGGTAGTGTACGAGGTCGATGTTGCCATCAACCAGGACTTGAAGGCTCTTTTCCCAAGATCAGGGTTAGACACACAATATCTCTATTTCTGGTTTGAGTATTATGGAAAATTTATTGATGAACTCGGTAGCGGTAGCACCGTAAAGGGTATTTCCCTCCCTGAACTCAAGAAAATTCAGCTCAACCTTCCACCAATTAAAGAACAAGCTGCCATTGTTACTATCCTTGCCGACATGGATGCCGAACTCGCCGAACTTGAGGCAAAACTTGAGAAATCGCGCTCAATCAAGCAAGGCATGATGCAAAAGCTGCTCACCGGAGAAATTCGCCTGCTATGACTATCGGCCAGCCAGAACGTGTCACCCAGAATCGCGTCATCCGCTTGTTTCGTGACGAGCTGGGCTTCCGCACGCTCGGCGATTGGACCGACCGCCCGAACAACAGCAACATCGAAGACACGCTGCTTAGCGCCTACCTCACCAAGCGCGGATACAGCACTACACAGATCAGCCGCGCCCTCGACCGTTTGCGTACCGAGGCAGGCAACCCCAATCGCAGCCTCTACGACAACAACAAGGCCGTGTACAGTCTGTTGCGTTACGGCGTTCAGGTACAGGCAGCGGCGGGCGAGAACACTGAAACGGTCTGGTTGATCGACTGGAACGACCCGGCGCAAAACGATTTCGCCATTGCCGAGGAAGTGACCCTGCACGGCAATTTCGAGCGGCGACCTGATCTGGTGCTTTACCTCAACGGAATCGCCATCGGCGTCGTGGAACTGAAGAACAGTCGCATATCCATCGGCAACGGCATCCGCCAGAACATTTCCAATCAGCAGCCTGAATTCAATGCCTGGTTCTTCAGCACAGTGCAGTTCGTCTTTGCTGGCAGTGATTCCGAAGGGCTGCAATACGGCACCATCGGCACCGGCGAAAAGTATTTCCTGACCTGGAAGGAAGACGAGGCCGACAACAGCCGCTTCAAACTCGACAAATACCTGCTGAAGATGTGCAACAAGGCGCGGCTGATCGAGTTGATGCACGATTTCGTGCTCTTCGATGGCGGTATCAAGAAGCTACCGCGTGTTCACCAGTATTTCGGCATCAAAGCGGCACAGGGGCATGTCCATCGCCGCGAAGGCGGCATCATCTGGCACACCCAGGGCAGTGGCAAGAGCATCGTCATGGTGCTGCTGGCCAAGTGGATTCTGGAGAACAAGCCGTATGCCCGTGTCGTGATCGTTACTGACCGCGACGAACTGGACAAGCAGATCGAAGGCGTTTTCATCGCTGCCGGTTATCCGATGACCCGCGCCAGCAGCGGTCGCGACTTGATGACGCATCTCGGCCAAGCGGCACCGCGACTGCTTTGCTCGCTGGTGCACAAGTTCGGCAAGAAGAATGTGGATGACTTCGAGCTGTTCATCAAGGAGCTGGAATCCCAGCCTTGCCCGACCGTTGGCGAGTTGTTCGTTTTCGTCGATGAATGCCACCGCACCCAAAGCGGCAAGCTGCATCGGACGATGAAGGCGCTGATGCCCAATGCGGTATTCGTCGGCTTCACCGGCACGCCACTGCTCAAGCAGGATAAGCAGACCAGCCTCGAAGTGTTTGGCGGCTACATCCATACCTACAAATTCAGCGAGGCGGTTGAGGATCAGGTGGTGCTCGACCTCGTCTATGAGGCGCGGGACATTGACCAAAAACTTGGCTCCAGCGACAAGATAGATGCTTGGTTCGAGGCCAAAACCAAGGGGCTGAACGACTGGCAGAAAGCGGCACTACGCGAGCAGTGGGGCACGATGCAGAACGTGCTCAGCTCGAAGTCGCGCATGGATCGGGTGGTGGCTGACATTGTTTTCGATTTTGGAACCAAGCCGCGCCTGTCCAATCAGCGTGGCAATGCCATCCTTGTTGCCTCCAGTATCTACGAGGCTTGCAAGTATTTTGAGTTGTTCCAGAAAACCGTCTTCAAGGGCAAGTGCGCTGTAGTCACCTCGTACAACCCGCAGGCGCAGGACATCACGCTGGAAGATACTGGCGCCAATACCGAGACTGACAAGCAGTTCATCTACAACACCTATACGAACCTGCTACAAAACGTCGAGGCGCTGCCCGGCAAGTCCAAGACTGAAACCTACGAGGACCAGGCCAAGAAGCTGTTCAAGGAGCAGCCAGCCAATATGAAGCTGCTGGTCGTGGTGGATAAACTGCTGACCGGTTTCGATGCGCCCGGTTGCACCTACCTCTACATCGACAAGAAGATGCAGGACCACGGCTTGTTTCAAGCCATTTGCCGCACCAACCGCCTCGATGGTGATGACAAGGACTTCGGCTATATCGTCGATTACAAGGACTTGTTCAAGAAGGTCGAGAACGCGATTGCCGTTTATACGTCCGAACTTGACAAGAGCGCCGGCGGCGTCGATCCCGATGTGATGTTGCAAGATCGCATGACCAAGGGCCGCGAGCGCTTGGACAATGCGCTGGAAGCAGTGGCCTTGCTCTGCGAACCTGTGGCGCCGCCCAAGGGCGAGCTTGAGCACATTCACTACTTCTGCGGCAATACTGAAATCCCGGAAGATCTGAAGGCGCACGAGACGCAACGCGCCGCCTTCTACAAGGCGATGGTGGCCTTGGTGCGGGCCTACGCCAATATCTCGGATGATCTGAGCCGAGCCGGCTACAGCGATGCCGACATCCTGAGCATCAAGCAGGCGATTGACCGCTATCTGAAGCTACGCGAGATCATTCGCAATGCCGCCGACGAAAAGCTGGACTTGAAGGCTTACGAGGCCGACATGCGCCACCTGATCGACACCTACATAGAGGCCAGCGAGCCAAGGACGATTTCACCCTTCGAAGACATGCCACTGCTGGAATTGATTGTAAAAACCGGCATTGCCAACGCAATAAACAGCCTGCCGAACGGACTCAAAGCAAACAAGGAAGCCGTCGCCGAGACCATCGAGAACAACGTCCGCAGCAAGATCATCAAGGAAAATCTGAACGATCCTGCCTACTACGCCAAGATGTCGGCGCTGCTTGACGAAATCATCGCGGCACGCAAGGCCAATGCTATCGAGTACGAAGAATACCTGAAGCAGGTCGCCGAACTGGCTAAGCGGGTCGAGGGTGGCTTCGACCCGGGTATCCCCAAACCCATTGATACACCGGGCAAGCGGGCACTGTTCAACAACCTCCAGCAAGACGAGGCGCTGGCACTCAAGATTGATGAAACCGTGAAGCACACCCGGCCCGATGGCTGGCGTGGCGTTCAGACCAAGGAAAACGTCATCAAGGCGGCGCTATACGGAATTTTGCAAAGCGTTGAAGAGGTCGAGCGCGTATTCCTCATCATCAGGCAGCAGACGGAGTACTGATGGTCACCCAGATTCATCTTGGAGACATCGCTGTCGACGTGGTGCTAAAGGACATCAAGAACATCCACCTGAGCGTTCATCCTCCCGCGGGCAAGGTGCGCATCGCCGCGCCGTTGCGCATGGACCTCGACACCATCCGCGTGTTTGCCATCACCAAGCTGGCATGGATCAAGAACCAGCAAAAGAAGCTCCGCGAGCAGGAACGTGAAACCCCACGTGAATATCTCGACCGGGAGAGTCACTACGTCTGGGGAAAACGCTACCTGCTCAAGCTGATCGAGATGGAAGCCACACCGAGCGTCGAACTCAAGCACAGCACGATGCTTCTCCAACTGCGCCCCGAGGCCAGCATTGAGAAAAAGCAGGAGGTTCTTGATGCGTGGTACCGCGAGCAGCTAAAGGCTGCCGTTCCGGCGCTGGTCGCCAAGTGGGAGAAAGCGCTCGGCGTAAAGGCCAACAAGATCTTCGTGCAGAAGATGAAAACCAAGTGGGGAAGTTGCAACCCCATCGCCGGAAATATCCGACTGAATACTGATCTCGCCAAAAAGCCGCCAGCTTGCGTCGAATACATTGTTGCCCACGAACTTGCGCACTTGCTGGAGCGACATCACAGCGAGCGATTCATTCGCTTGATGGATGCCCATATGCCGCAGTGGCGACACTTTCGGGATGTGCTGAACAGCCTGCCGCTGGCACATCAGGAGTGGGGATATTAACGAATAGGCCCGGGTGGATAATCTTTCAGTTGGCTGCGCATGAGTAGCAGCAATGGTTACCGGGATCGATTGTTTAGGTGCGACTAATCAGCTATCGATAAAGTTCGTTATGGCAAGCCGACTACCGGCCAGTCTGTGTCGCTCATCATCAAGCAGCGGGCAACAGATGCCGAGGAAGAGCCAGTCGAACCAGCGGCAGCACCTCGGCCTGAACAGACGGTCATTGACCGGTCAGCCAACGTCCTCTTTGATGTTGAGACCGGCCTTTTCCTTGAACAGGCACTGAAATTCTTCCTTCGCGATCGCTAGCTCTTGGCCCACGCTTTGAATATAGGATTTGAGCGGTAGCAATGGTTCCCCCGAGCACGGCACAGATGGACGGTTCCATCGAGCGTCAGCGAGGCGGCGAGCAACACATAGCTTAGATAAGATGCTTGCATTGACGCTGGCGTCATGTCAGCGGCTCGGCAATAAAATACTCATGTACTAGTGCAATTGCAAAGTCCAACGCGTTTTTTGTCACCTTGGTTTGGATAATATGTTTTTGCTCGCGCTCCTCGTTTGCAGCTCCCTGCACTTCTCCGCTATCAGCGACGGCCTTCACCCAAAGGCATTCGGACTGCGTTGCCGCTCGATAGAACCCAGAACTCTCCATGTCGAATGCAACAACATCTGGACATGATTTTTCAATATTCTCGATCAGCGTGGAGTTACGATCTTCAATCTTGATGCTGGCACTCGCCAGCCCCTTATCCAAGACCACCTTGTAGCTACGCGCAGCGCCATCCATTGTGCGGGCTAAACGATAAAGGCCGTTATCGACACGATCCCCATGCGGTCGATACTCGGTTCCGCTGGAAGTATGGCGCTGATGATCAAAGGCAATGACTTCGTTTGGAACAATAACTGTACCGACTTCTAATTTACGTTTTGGCATGCCCATGCACATCCCTACCATTAATGTGATGTTAGGCCGGAGAAGTTTTACAATTTCGCCAACAATAAGCGTTGCATCAACTTGCCCTTGAAATGCTTGTCCAGCAAGGTACCAAAAAACTCCGTCATGCGAATCGAAAAATTGCACAATGTAGTGTTTTCCACCATCCAGCGATTTTGTTGTTCCTTTTCCAAAGTCAGAAGTGAGTTGAGTGCGGATTGTTTCAAATTCAACCTGCGCCGCGGCTACACAGAGCACTGAGCGAGACGATCCTTGAACAGCAGTCGTAGGCTCGGATTTGTAAAGAGGCGTGGAAATAGTCATCGAAGTTTTACCCTTGTTCTCAATCAGACTTATGCCTGACGGTGCATTGCTGCTCTGCGCCAGATTTGCGTCAGATACCGGCTCTGTCCGTGTCACATAGGTCGCAGCCGTTGAAAGGGCAATCTGCCAGTCCGGATCATCAGCCAACCTTAGTAGACTGACGGGCTCACAGGACAAGAGCTCCTTGAGACGGTCTTGACCACGTACGAAGCGCAGCATTTTGTTGTACGACAAGTCGCGACCATAGGACGGAATGCGGAAATCGCTAGCCAAATAATTGAGATCGATGACCACGCCAGCGCTAAGATCCTTAGTGTAGCTCTCGAAGTATCCTTCGTTGATGACGCTTCTAATTCGCGCCTGTATCAGCTTCGAAGCCTCGCACAGATCTAGGATTTCATACACGTGTGCTGGAATGAATGCCAACGAGCCTAACTCATTGGGCACACGTTCAAGTCGGGCCTCGAGCTTCGGAACAGGTCTATCAACAGCATCCCGTAGCCTATGCGCCAGTGATCCGTCTGCAACGCATTGATCCCAATGTGCGCCAATATCTCGCGTTGCACTGCGATTTCTGCGGACGTAAGGTAGAGACTTTGTTGTCTCTTGGTCTGTTCTATACCAACTGTGCTGCTCACTGCCTTTTCTATAGAACGTCTCATCTTGACGCTCTCGAATATACTCTTCCAAGTTGACGGCATTACCCGCCAGCCCGATGATCCCGAGGTCTACAAATTCCGCAAGATCAGCCAAGATCTGGCGACAAAGATAGGATTCGTAGTAGGACGCGGCAGGAATGAAGACCTTTTCCGCACAGACCACGGCTAACCGTGTGGCGATCTTCATCTCATTATGCAATTGAGGGGATTCAATTGCACGGCCTTTGTCAGCAATGAAATGCGTGTCAAAGAAATGCAGAAACAGGCGATCCAGCCTTGTCTGCGCGATCATAGAGTTCCCCGCGTGCACAGCTATTACTCAAAGAACCGCATCTGCGGATCATCGACCATGCAATCTGCACGGAAGTCAGAGACCAGCCTATCGAGTTGCCCCTTTAGGCTCACCGCCCGCCACGCCGACAGTTCATCCAAATAAGAATCGGGCATACCCTGCAGCAGGTAAATCTTCTTTGATTGCGCGAAGGCCACCGCAATTTCCGCGAACGTATTAGGCCCCACGTAGTTCAAGATTCCGTGTCGATCAACGTTAACCGCCAGCACACAATAAGTGCGAGGATCGCGAATTTTTCGAAGGTAGGAGAAGGAGGCTATCCGCTTGAAGTGCTCGAAGTCGAAGAGCGATAACTGCTGGATCACCTCACCCTCTTCTGTCGGCATAACAGTCTGGATCCCAAACGAACCTAACTCCTCTGCACACTCCTTTATCTGCTGGTAGACGCCCATGCTACCGATCAACACGACTCGCCGGTTTGTCTTAAGGCGCCGCATTGGTCCTTCAGTCATCGCGCAATGCCCCCGTCATCAGCTCCCTTTCAAGAACGCTGGAGTGATCATGGTCGTGCTCAAATAGCCAACAAGGTGTCCATGAACTGTCAGTGATCCTTTGAATCAGTTCCGACTCGTCGAGCACAAATTCTTGAGGAACATGCAGTGGAAGGTCGACGGGATGCTCGCTGAAGTAGATGGGCCGTTTCAACTGCACAACCCGTCCCACCTCGTAGCAAGTGGTCCGTCCGATGTAACCGTTAGGAGTGACCACATAGACTAAGCCTGCACGAAGAATACGGTGCATCGCGAGAGATTGAATGGCTGGGTCGGACCAACTTGCGTCGTCCGTTGAAAAACGAACAAAATCGATGCCCGCTTCAAGCACATCCAGCCCTTGGGGAGACGTGACAGCAATGCCAGCCGATCGCAGCTTCGCACATACCTGCTGTACATGCTCGTTGTGCTGCTTAAAACTTCCGATGACCGCGACTGAACGCTTCATTTTTCAATACTCCTTCAGCAACTGTCGGGCATAACATGTGAGCCGGATCGATGCGCTGGGTCAAAGCCTTAGAATTGGACCAACAGAGGATGTCTCAATTGGTGACCAAATAACAAGCATTCGCGATTGACTGCTTTTTGCCGATAGCGGATGTTATCAGCATCCTGCTGGATCGTCCGCTCAGGCCGAGCAACGGCCCGTCGCCTAGGACAGTTGTTCGGCCGTGGACTAAACCGCTCTCGCGGTAGCCCTCCGATTCCGCGCGGTGGTCACTGACAGAAGCGCGCGGTTTCCTACCTTGAGAACTGAGGCACTCCGCCTCGTTCTCAAGGAGTTGCAGCCATGACCGCCTCCACACACACCATCAGCCCATTGCGCCAGCGCATGATCGAGGACATGCGGATGCGTAAGCTGGGC
>APMI01022127.1_pt1 | contig 10808 bp, 1 predicted proteins | sample 667938 | NCBI WGS metagenome assembly APMI01 (sample SAMN01084076, study PRJNA167559) | wastewater metagenome | biome: Wastewater | place: Denmark: Ejby Moelle, Odense | collected 2011-11-28
TTGAATAACAAAAGAAATAGATTTAAAATAGGAATGCGACTATACTTGGGCTGCAGAGAAATTTTGATACTTTATCAGCAATTGTTAAAAATGAAAAAGTGCAGTCAGCGAATTTAAAGGCTTAATTGGAAAATTTGAGACAAAATTCAGAAACTGGAGATAAACGGGCACTTTAATTTCATGAAAAACTGTTATTATTGCAGAATTAGAACAAAACATTAAAATAATAGCTTTCATCAATAAAGAAAGCTCATTCATAATGCAGCAAGATCGCATCTCAATCAGATATATATAAAAACAAGATAATCGAACTGTAATCAACAGTATAAAAATATTCATCTAAGCTAGACTCCATAAATCAATAGAAAAAGCATCTTTAACAATAATTATCAAAACTGAAATCATAATAAAAAGTGAAAAGACAACTACAATAACGGATTGTAGATTTATAGTAATAATTGAAGAAAAGTATGGATTTGAATAATAGTTATAATGATAAGATTAAAATTTATTAAGATAAAATGCAGGAATTTAAGAGTCATACGATGAATGGCTAAGCTAAAGCCAATGATTTAGCTAAAAAAATGAGATAATAAGAAAATAGAAGAAAATTAATGGAAGCTTAAAATTAAAATTTAAAGAAATAAATTAGAGATAAAAATAAGCAAATTTAGTAGACAAAGAAGGCATCTGATACCATGGATATGTACTCTAAGATGAGACAAGAACAGTAATAGAAACTAAAGTAATAGTTAAAATCTACAAAAATGAAATATGAACAGCTGAAGATAAATTTCGAAAAGCAAGCATAATAACTGGGACAAAAACAAAGCTAGAATTCAAATATTATGAAAACTTTACGTGTGAATTAAAAATAGCTTGAGCTAACTCGTGAAGAAATCGATAAAATTAGAGCTGAGTTTCGTAATAAATAGAATGGATACGTAAAATAAATATAAAAATTGACCAAATGGGTTAGCGATTTGAACAAGGAACTCAATACTGCATAAGGAAAAAATAAACAGCTTGGATCGAAATTATCAGCCGAATAAAACGAGAAAACTGATACAAATACAAAATTAAAAGGGCTATAAAACTAGCTTGAGAAAGTGAATGGAAAAATGATGGAACAATTGCAAAGATATGGCAAGTATTATCAGCAGATTGATGAAAATGAAAGCAAAGGTGTTGTTATTACAAATAAAATATAAATTGAAAAAGTTACAAAAAATGCTTCTCATGCCTATGAAAAATATGCAGAAAGTATGGAATAAAATAAGAAAAATATTGAACTGTTAACTCAAGATAATTAAAACATGAAAAAATATATTACCAGTTTAGAAAGTGAAGTAAATCTTAAGTCGAAATAACTTAATGAAACTAATAAAAAGCTCAGAATTTATGAATAAAAACTAGATCAGCTCAAAGATTAATAGAGAAAGCTCGCGGCTACAATTGCTGAATAACGCCAACTGACTGAACAATTAAAAAAGTAATCATAACAATAATTACTAAAATCCCAAAAATAAATTGAATAACATAAATTGACATCACTTAAGAAAATATAATAATAGAAGCAAAAAGCATCACAGTACAAAAAGATGCTTGAAGAATATCAAGCAGAATAATAAAAATTGAGAAAACTCATGTCAAAAGAACAAGAAGAAATAAAATCTATGGCGAAGAATAAATAAGATTAAATCTCAAGAATTATAAAGGAAAAATAGCAAGAAATAGAAAAATAAAGAAAAAATAATAAACTGCTTTGGAGCGATAATAAGAAACTTAAAGATATTGAAAATCAACTTAGATAATAAGCAGAGCAACAGCTGCAAGAAGTATAGAATAGAAAAAGACAATAAATATAAAAACTGAAGAAGTAACTAGAGAAAAGGTATTAGAACGAAATGAATATGCAAAAGTAATAATAAAGTAACAGCAATTAACTGAAGAAAATACTTCATGATAAAGCCCAACAAATCAAGACAATTACATAAAGTCACACAAAGATTAAAAATGAGCTTGAGTTTTATAAAAACAGAATAAAGGAACTTGAAGGAGTAGCAAGTCGTACCGAGAAAACATTCAAAGATCAAATTTTGTCTTTATAAAAATAAGTCAAAACAAGCAAATAAGTAATTAGCGTATTGGATAAGAAAAACACTGAGATTAATTTAGTGAAGCAAGAGATAGAGCGCAAGTATAAAGAATAAATAGACAAGTTAACTGAGCAGCTGCATTATTCTAAAAAACAGTATTAAACTCAGCGGATTTAATAAAAAGTAGCTTTGGTGCAAAAGAGTATGACATAGTTTGAGACGGCGTTAAAAGCGATTGCAAACAGCTTGTGTTGCAATTACTGTGTTGAACCTGTTAAGTAATGTGTTAGATTAAAATAATGCGGGCATATCTATTGTAAGAAGTGTAAGGCAGGCTACCAACCCAATTGTGGATAGTGCAAGAAGCCAGCTATCGAAGTTCCCGATAAAAGTGTTGACGATGCCATTTCAAAAACTTAATATATGAAAATTTTGATAAATACAGTACGGGAAGACTTCCGTCATTTAAATTGATGATGTTTTTAATTTTAGAAATTATTATAAATTTATATTAAAAATAAAAATGAAACAATTTTCGTTGGCTATAAAAAAGATCAGCGACATGATCGAAATTCATAGAATGACTTAAAATTGCTTAACATATACGAATTTGTGATTGAATTAAGTATTGAATAATTTTTATTGTAAAAGTTTTAGAAATTTATTATCGAAAAAAATATTGCGCTTTTGGACTATGAAGTCTGCTTAACATAGGGTAAGGGTCTACGATGTAGACGCGAAATGGATTTACTTTAATTTAATTTTGGAAGGCATATTTTTGCGATTTAAAAGTGTTAGAACACTTAGTATAACACCTGGGCAGAATAATTTTTTAAAATTCTGTGTGGTCTACCATGATCATAAACTTATTATCTTAAAAATGTCCGACAATGTGCATTTTCCACAGCCATTCCCATCATTTTATATGAATTTCCCATTTGCTCAGCCTTCTCAGTTCTTCAATTTTCAAGAAGGCCAACCTCTTCAAATGGAAAATCTGGCCTACTGCCACTTTTACCCCGCCTGGTTCCCAAACACTGAGATTCAAGACAAATAAGACTTTACATTTGAAAAGTCTGATGAGAATCATGGTTCTTCACAAACAAAAGTTGGTTCAAGATCATCTGAAATTTTTGAAAAACCCAAAAGAACTCAAGCTCCAAGATTTAGGCCTACCAAAAACAACGAATCAAATATCTGCAACCAAGCATACTCTTTCCTGACCAACGAGTCAAAGAGTAGGACTTTTTTGGAAAAATTCTTCAACAACAAAAGAAAAGTGGATGCATTTTATGATCTTGCCAAATGTCTCACTTTAAAAAGGAAGAAATATATGAGCAAGGGAAGTCTCTTAAAGCTCTGCAATTTAAACACTGGAAATCTGGAAATTTCAGAACTTCAAAAGTCAAAAATCATAAGTGCTCTGACAGTTTAGGAGTTCGAGAAAGGTGCGTGCTTCCTTATAATATACTTCTTGAAGCACAAGTCTGCCTCGAGCATTCTAACAAGTCAGAAAATTGCTGACAACTTGAAAATTGATCATATCTCGAAAGTGCGAGAAATATTAATTTTCATAGAAGAAAGTTTGTCAGCTCGTAAGGATAATGCTTAATTAGCCTCATCTGAGCTGACTGTAAAGCTATAATACTGATCTTTCTACATTATTTATTTTTTCATAAGAATTCCTCCACAACTTTTAAATATTTTTTTGAGCTTCTTTGCACTAAAGCGTTAAGCTTACAAAAACATTAAAATTAGTCTTTACTTAAACATAATTAACTCGATTATTCATTATGCCGGTGGGAAAGTACTCTCTATTAAATTAACATATCGATAGAAAAATGGTTAATCGTTTGATGCTAAATATCAAAAGCAGTTGGGGAAATATTTTTAAATTACAAACGTTGTAAACCTTTATTTCAAAAATACGAAAGAAAGACTAAAAGAAATTACAAGAGAAAGTTGTCCTTGATTACTTTAAATTAATGGAGTTAAATACTATATAATATCAAAAAATGACAAAAAATGTTGAGAAACAGTGTGAAATTATATATTTAGCTATAACATCGAATAAAAAATATTAATGTTAGGTATTTAGTGTATGATTTTTACTAAACTATGATTTCATGAGATTAATTATTAAGTTATTAATTTATAAACTATATATATTTAGGTTAATGCTAATTTCCCCTAACTTTATCGTAAGAGTAAATAAATTACAACAAAAATTTTCAATAATAAGCTCAATTTCATGGGTCAACATTTTACGTATGTTCGTCCAATATTTTCATAGCTTTTTATTAAGCAAGGTTACGTCTAACTATTTTACGAGTAGCTGGACTGTTGACGACAGTTTCAAAGAGTAAAGTGTATGTAATTATTGCAAAGTGTGTTGACTTGGCGTAGAATCGTCGTCAATGTTTTTAAAAACATTTTCTTATATTATCATTGATGACATAACCTCAATATTGGAGGGTGTGATAATTATAAACCTGATTTTAAAAAATAACTTGTTATTGATTAACATTTATCAACCGCTTACATTGAAAACACATCCAGATCAATTAGTTGAGAAAGAAACAAAAATGCAAATCGAATTATTTTAGAATCTAAATTATGGATATATGGGCAGGCTAATTTGTTTACTCTTGCTAGTTAATTACTAAATAGCTTAAAATTGTATTCTAAATTTTGATAAAAATGATGGTAAATTAACATATAAAATTAAATTGAATTAAGTCTGAAATATTTGATAAGATTCATAAATTGCCGCAAAATATTTTTAAACTTAAAATATATTAATAATATCGTAGGCGGTTTGCCGGCTATTTGCAGCAAATTCCAAGCTCGGAAATAGTTGAGTTTCCTGAAAGAGATCTAGCTTTGCTTCAAGGGATGTCTGTTGCCCAATACAAAATTCAGGTTCAATATTGGAGTAGAGCAAGCAATCAGAGACTATCTTCAGAATTTGATGACTTTAAAATTGCCTCTAAACATTAATTAATGATATTTATTATTTACCACCACAGCATGATAGAGGTAATTTTATGGTCAATTAGGAGAAAGAACAATTTTAAGTTTGCTAGCGATCAGAGGAAGACCAGCCATCTCATGAAATACTATCAGAAGAATAGGAGCATTCACTTGAGGAAGGCTTCTAAAATTTGTCAGTCTTGGAGCGATACCTCTCTAGCGATTATCAAATCTTCAATCGTGATGAACTCACACTCGGTTAACTTTTCCCTATCAAAAATAGCGTAAGTGATCTCTAACCCAGACCAATTTGCAGGAGGAAAAAAATGCGATGATGAACTACTTCTGCAAAAAATAGAAATTGGAGGCAAGAGGAACAGAGTATTCAAATTAGCGAGGTCAAATTTCAAGCTAGTTTGTAATAAACCTGAGCAATATCCCATCCCACAATATCATGTATCTGTCCATCTTGAGTGACGAAGATAACCGCTTTAACATGATCGCCAGAAATTCTAGGGGTGAGTGCTTAGGCTATTTTTTAAAGCAGAGGAGATGTAAGAAGATTCCTAAGATTTTAAAGATCCTGAGTCAAGTTCCCAAACCGATGATGGCAGTTATATACGATCAGTCAGCAGAGACGCATGCTAACGTGCCATAGATCTAGAAAATTAGCGACCTCGCGAGTTAGTTTATCTACATTTTTGAGAATGCTGATGACATCTGTATTAGGCTCGAGTCTAATTTGCTCCGTTCTGAAGCAGCTCAGAACAGAGGTTCGAATTGCTCTGTTTAACTGACCCGATCACAACTATTAATTTGCTCTCCCAATTTGTCCACCATGACTGAGACAGAAGTTGTAGATATTCTAACGGACAAGATCAAAACCTTCGAGTTGGAGTAGAGTAACATTCTCGGTCAAGCACGGGGAATCGTACCCGAGCATGACAGGAATCTTGAGCTGGAGTTTATTTTCATCAATGTTTGGAGAATTTTTCAGACTTCACCTCAATAAACTATTGTAATTATTTAGCGCTTATTTATGCAGCAATAGTAAAATTTTCACAGAAGGGACTAACGATAAAGACAGAAAGAAATTGACCGATAACAGAATAAAGATCCAAACTGTCACTTCCCTGAAAAAGCATAATAGAGCAAATTCTGTCAAAGATGTTAAAATGCAAGCAAGCGAAGATTTAAAAAAACAAATATTAAATGCTAAGGATGTAGTGTCATATTTAAAAAGGATATTTACCTTTGTCCCTTATGTTTCGCAGATTTTCATGAACGATTTTAATACTATTCGGCTCGATTGAAGCCTCGTCGTCTCAGAAGGAGGTTGAGATCTGAGAGAATCCCTGAATAAAATATTATTCGTGATAAAAACCAATAAAAAGTATAATAAAATTCATCTGCAAATGCCGAACATAGCGCGCCTAATTTAGAAAATAAGCGTGAAAACAAATCAAAGTACTTAGAGAAAGTGAAGAAAATGGATAACCTACTCACTGAAACATTTGGAATTGTAAATAGTCTTCATGGTAAGGGGTGCTAAGATGCACTTAAGCTATTTCTTAGTGCTTATCTCAACGTTTCATTACAGAAAATGCACAAAATATAAACAAATTATCCTGAACTAGGTGGGGGCATTACCAGTTTTGGATCTAAAGTGGCATAACTTCTTCAGAAGATACCAGAGAGTTAAAGCAAATCGAGTTAACCTGTAGGCTCACGCTCAAGCAAGTAAAGCAGTTTTGTTAAAAAATAATAAAACTCACAATGAAATAAATAATGCTAGCCTGTTGCTGAGCTGATATCATCAATTTTATGATAGTCCTATCATATATTTCTTGGTTATATTAAAAATACCTTAAATAGTATGCATTATTAATAAATATTGTAGATAACATATATATATATAATAAAATTGCAATTAAAAAATACAATTCCAATAATTTCCCAAATGCAAAACCAGTACTAGAACTACAACTAGAATTTGAATAAGTTAATATTTAACCCGTACTCCTATAAAATGGGTCAGGATAGTACAACATCATCCACTCATTCAGCCAATAATGTTCGAAGTACATCGTCTATTATTTCTGCCTAATATGCTAAAAGTTAAGGCGATAATTATCATAGTAAGGAATTGTATGACTGGAATGCAAGGCAGTATCTTTAAGCTATCCTGAATACAGGTAATATTCATGGGGTTGCAGATAAATCAGGCGATTAATAGACTGGTGTTAATTATTTTGTTGCGTAGTTCTAGAAATTACAAAACTAAAATAAACACCTTCATCGTGTACTTAAATAGAAATAGCTGTCAATATCTACATTGACATCAATCGCAGCTAGCCCCCAACCACAACTACAACAAAATCTAAGCCTTAATCAAAATATTCTCACACTTAAATCATAGAACTAATCCCTCAGAAAACAGCTGTAATAATAGCGAACCCGTACAAAAGTAAAAAATTAGCAGATCGCTCAATTAATGAATAAAATAGTATAAATATAGAAAAATGTGCAAATACTAACAAATATGAAAAGTAAGTAAAACCAGTAAATTGATTCACAAATCAAAAAATAAATATAAAATTAATAACAATTAAAAAAATAAATATATATATTGAAGAATAAGGAAATTATCAGAGAGAGGGAGATTATATAGAGTATGGCGAAGGTTAAAGGGGAGATATAGCAGGAAATGTAAAGAAAATGGAAAGTGGAAATTAATAATATTGTACAACATATGTAAATACAGAAATATGAATAGTTATCAAGAGTGAGACAATAAATATAAAACACAAAACAATACTATAATTAACTTCTACACAAAAACTGGCAGAGCCTTACATAGAAAATTGCCCACCTGGAATACTAGCTAAGCAGTGCACATTCATTTTACACAGATTTGTCCAAACAAGTATAATAGCTAAGCAATTTGAGCAGTAAACCTCGATAATCATCAAAAGCACACCGGTCATCAAAACCCTTAAAATGATTTTATCATACACAATAATATATTACATTAATCATCATTTTCTTAATATTAATAGTGCTTTTCTTTCTAAAATATTAAAATGCTAAAAATAGTAATATAAATATAACATTATTCATAAGGAGTGTTCACTGCTATTAATCTGCAATTCCAACAAAATTTGCTTCAAATTATTTCGTTAACTTACCACTTTCAATAGATTGCTATTAGCTTATTTAATCTATCGAAGTAGGCATTGCTCAGCCTAGCTTGACTGCGATAATAATTATGATTATAGGTCACTCTTTGCTTGTTTTAATTACTGGATTCGGTCTATACAGTCAATTCGTGAAATACTCAGCTGTTATAGTTATTTTTGGGATAGCATACGTTTTTACATTTTAAAAGTCAGTCCTACGCATTATTTTGCTATATTTCGTACTTTCTATTTTGAGCTTTTAGTCACATTTTATACATATTTAAGATTAGCATCCTATACAGCTTATATTTCCACTTTGACTGCCCGTATTTGCTTCTCCTTCATGCTAATCCTGGCCTGAGTAGCTTGATTTTAATACAATATTTCCTCCAGCAGACACTAATAGAATCTCCTGCGCATGGCCATTCTAATTCTCCAGAATCTCTGAATAACAACTGCAGCTTTTTATTTGAAGTAAGGTAGTGCTTATTTTTATTTACTACTAATGTTTAACCCCAATTTTTTATTTCTTGCTTTTGAAAATCTTAGAGAGTAGGACGAGCGACTTTACCGGAGATCTGCGGTTGAGAATTATTATTATATTGCCTTCTTTGATACAAATGTTGACATTCTAGTATAGGATGAGTATGTCAGTATGTTAGATGTTTTGAAATATATTAACTGATATTTTAGTATTTAATAATAGTTTATCATATTCATAAGTACTAAACACTATTTTGAATGTGAGTAATTATAAATGATGATTGCAATATCAAATTATATTTGAGTCGATATTAATCAAACTTGACTCAGTATTGTGTTAATAATTTTATAATATATAATAAATACCACAACTCCTATAAACAAACATATATACTCTTAGTAATGTCAAACAAGCCCCAACCCCAATAATAAGCCTCATCTTCACAATAATAACCTACTTCATTATCTGGTTTGCTGTAGACATCTAATTTGGTGCCGATGTACATAATATAGGATAATTTGATTAAAAATTTCCGTAAGATTAACAATTTTATAAGCGAAACCACAAAAAAAAACACAGTAACTGCAACATAAATCCACAAATTGCAGTAAGAGAACAAAAATATGAAGAATAATTTCAATAACAAAATGATATAAATGGAAAAGAAAATTATCACAGAAATATCTAATTAACTTGATGGACGGATTGCCATTGCCATCGGTAAAAGTATATAGAGTTTCATTGCAAAAATATAAAGTAAGGAGAATAAGATGGTTGGGCTATAAGAACAGTTTGACAGGAAATTAGTCAAATTGAAGTAATAAGTTAGTTATGATACTGCTATGTAAATACAGAAGCAGATATTGAAATAGACTAAGAAAATACAATAATCAATAAAGAAGATATCATTACATAGTTCATCTACATCGAATAATACATCGTCATATAAAAACACAAACAATACAATATCAAAACAATCCTCATCTCATAGTTAAGTATCCCAGTAAGTACTATAACCATCTGCAACCCCATATCCCTCATCATCATAACCCCAACAATACCTACATAATAATAATAATATAATATAATAGTCAGGTGGTTGGCAGTAACAGCACCATTTAATAAAATAACTCTAGTCCCGTATCCAAGCCATGTAATAATTCAGCATCAATGTCGACAAAAGATTATATAATAGTATCACATCATTAAAAGATAGCTGGAAATAACTAGGAATATAGTTATTGGATAATAAGAAAAATATGATCAAGAAGTTTGATTAACTCAAAATATAGTTCATCAAATTGAAAAATACTAAGGAATTTAGTAGTATGCCTGATAAAATATAGGATTAATTCAAGCGCAAATTATTATAGAAATTTACTGATATTTACCAGTTATTGAGTATAACACTAACCAAGAACTAATTCTAAACTAATATATAAAAAATAAACTCAAGAATATCTAGACATGATGATGATTTCATATAAATTCGTAAATAATTGGCAACAAATAATCAATTTTTTACTTTTTATGCCAATAATGCTGATCAAACTGATCTCAAAGCATAAATATAGAAAATAAATAAGAGAATTAGTGAGGAGTACGAGAATACGTTTGCTAATTTTAGTTAAACCAAAAATAAAATTAAGTATAATTTGGATATGATACAGCAAGTCGATCATTATATCAAGAAAATAAAAGTATAATTTTAAGGCAAATCTAAACTTATTGACGATATGAATTAAATTGTCAGTAATGTTAATGATCGCATACAAAGTTTATAAGATTTCAATAAATTTGGACCTGAAAAATTATAGAAAATACATAACTCACTCGATATAGATTTCACAGCTACATAAAGATAGTTAATTTAATCAAAAAATAAAAAGAGAGATATGAGCAGTTTCGAACAATCTCAAAGATAATTTAAGATATAATTAAACAAAATGAAAGATTAAATATTTTTACTTTCTTCACAGAATACGGTTAAGTAGTAAGAACTTGCACAGATTAAGAAACAGTATAAAGAATTATAGAATAAAATGGTGAAAGAAAAAAGAGATAATTAATAAA
>APMI01003426.1_pt1 | contig 10806 bp, 7 predicted proteins | sample 667938 | NCBI WGS metagenome assembly APMI01 (sample SAMN01084076, study PRJNA167559) | wastewater metagenome | biome: Wastewater | place: Denmark: Ejby Moelle, Odense | collected 2011-11-28
CGGCGATCTGGCGCTCGGCCGCAACGTGCTCGTCGCGTTCATGCCGTGGAACGGCTACAACTACGAGGACTCGATCCTGCTGTCGGAAAAGATCGTTTCCGACGACGTCTTCACCTCGATCCACATCGAGGAATTCGAGGTGATGGCCCGCGACACCAAGCTCGGGCCTGAGGAAATTACCCGCGATATTCCGAACGTTTCGGAAGAGGCGCTGAAGAACCTCGACGAAGCCGGCATCGTCTATATCGGCGCGGAAGTGCAGCCGGGCGACATCCTGGTCGGCAAGATCACGCCGAAGGGCGAAAGCCCGATGACGCCGGAAGAAAAGCTGCTGCGCGCCATTTTTGGCGAAAAGGCGTCGGATGTTCGCGACACCTCGATGCGCATGCCTCCGGGCACTTTCGGCACCGTCGTCGAAGTTCGCGTCTTCAACCGCCATGGCGTCGAGAAGGACGAGCGCGCGATGGCGATCGAGCGCGAGGAGATCGAACGCCTGGCAAAGGACCGCGACGACGAACAGGCGATCCTCGACCGCAACGTCTATGGGCGTCTTTCGGACATGCTTGCGGGCAGGGACGCGATCGCCGGGCCGAAGAGCTTCAAGAAGGGCGCCAAGCTGACCAAGGAGACGCTGGCCGAGTTCCCGCGTTCGCAGTGGTGGCAGTTCGCCGTCGAGGACGAGAAGGCGCAGAGCGAACTCGAGGCGCTGCGCGGCCAATACGACGAGTCCAAGAAGGCGCTCGAGCAGCGCTTCATGGATAAGGTCGAGAAGGTGCAGCGCGGCGACGAAATGCCTCCCGGCGTGATGAAGATGGTCAAGGTCTTCGTCGCGGTGAAGCGCAAGATCCAGCCAGGCGACAAGATGGCCGGCCGTCACGGCAACAAGGGCGTCGTGTCGCGCATCGTTCCGGTCGAGGACATGCCGTTCCTCGAAGACGGAACCCATGCCGACATCGTCCTCAACCCGCTGGGCGTGCCGTCGCGCATGAATGTCGGCCAGATCCTGGAGACGCATCTGGGTTGGGCCTGCGCCGGCATGGGCAGGAAGATCGGCCAGCTGATCGAGGCGTATAAGGCGGGCGGCGACATCAAGCCGCTGCGCGCGACGATCGAGACGCTGATCCCTGAAAACACCCGCAACGAGCCGGTGCGCCGCTACGACGATGAATCGCTGCTGCTGCTCGCCGACCAGATGAAGCGCGGCGTGTCGATCGCCACGCCGGTGTTCGACGGCGCCAACGAGGCCAACATCAACGCGATGCTGGAGGAGGCGGGTCTGCACACCTCGGGTCAGTCGCAGCTTTACGACGGCCGCACCGGCGAGCCGTTCGATCGCAAGGTGACGATGGGCTACATCTACATGCTCAAGCTGCACCATCTGGTGGACGACAAGATCCACGCGCGTTCGATCGGTCCGTATTCGCTCGTCACCCAGCAGCCGCTGGGCGGCAAGGCGCAGTTCGGCGGCCAGCGGTTCGGCGAGATGGAGGTGTGGGCGCTCGAAGCCTACGGCGCCGCCTACACGCTGCAGGAAATGCTGACGGTGAAGTCGGACGACGTCGCCGGCCGCACCAAGGTCTACGAGGCGATCGTGCGCGGCGACGACACGTTCGAAGCGGGCATTCCCGAGAGCTTCAACGTTCTCGTCAAGGAAATGCGTTCGCTCGGCCTCAATGTCGAGCTCGAGGATACGCGGGTCGACGAAGTCCCGGTCTCGCTGCCCGACGCGGCGGAGTAATCAGGCTGTGCGCCGCGGACGGTTCCGCGGCGCGCGCCGGTCGAGTTTGATGCGGCGGTCCGAACCGCCATTCCAGGGGTCATTTTGCCCCGACGCATTCAGAGGGACCCCGGTCCCCAACAGGAGAACGGTATGAACCAAGAGGTCATGAATCTCTTCAATACCCAGGCCCCGGCGCAGGTGTTCGATTCCATCCGGATTTCGCTCGCCAGCCCGGACAAGATTCTGTCGTGGTCGTTCGGCGAGATCAAGAAGCCGGAGACGATCAACTACCGCACCTTCAAGCCGGAGCGCGACGGTCTGTTCTGCGCGCGCATTTTCGGGCCGATCAAGGACTACGAGTGCCTGTGCGGCAAGTACAAGCGGATGAAGTACAAGGGCATCATCTGCGAGAAGTGCGGCGTTGAAGTGACGCTGTCGCGGGTTCGCCGCGAGCGCATGGGCCATATCGAACTTGCAGCGCCCGTTGCCCATATCTGGTTCCTGAAGTCGCTGCCCTCGCGCATCGGCACGCTGCTCGACATGACGCTGAAGGACATCGAGCGGGTCCTGTATTTCGAGAACTACATCGTCACCGAACCGGGCCTCACCGATCTGAAGCTGCACCAGCTTCTGTCGGAAGAGGAATACATGACCGCTGTCGACAATTTCGGCGAGGACCAGTTCACCGCGATGATCGGCGCGGAAGCCATTCATGAGCTGCTGTCGTCGATGGAGCTCGAGAAGATCGCGGTCGACCTGCGCGACGAGCTGGCCACGACGACGTCGGAACTGAAGCAGAAGAAGCTGCTGAAGCGCCTCAAGGTGGTCGAGAACTTCATCGAGTCGGGCAACAAGCCCGAATGGATGATCATGAAGACGATCCCCGTCATTCCGCCGGACCTGCGCCCGCTGGTTCCGCTGGACGGCGGCCGCTTCGCCACGTCCGACCTCAACGACCTCTATCGTCGCGTCATCAACCGCAACAACCGTCTCAAGCGGCTGATCGAACTGCGCGCGCCTGGCATCATCATCCGCAACGAAAAGCGGATGCTGCAGGAAGCTGTCGACGCATTGTTCGACAATGGCCGTCGCGGCCGCGTCATCACCGGCGCCAACAAGCGTCCGCTGAAGTCGCTGTCGGACATGCTCAAGGGCAAGCAGGGCCGGTTCCGCCAGAACCTGCTCGGCAAGCGCGTCGACTATTCCGGCCGTTCGGTTATCGTCACCGGTCCGGAGCTGAAGCTGCACCAGTGCGGCCTGCCGAAGAAGATGGCGCTCGAACTGTTCAAGCCGTTCATCTACGCCCGCCTCGACGCCAAGGGTTTTTCGTCCACTGTCAAGCAGGCCAAGAAACTGGTCGAAAAGGAAAAGCCGGAAGTCTGGGACATCCTCGACGAGGTCATCCGCGAGCATCCGGTGCTGCTTAACCGCGCCCCGACGCTGCACCGCCTCGGCATCCAGGCGTTCGAGCCGATCCTGATCGAAGGCAAGGCGATCCAGCTTCACCCGCTGGTGTGCACCGCCTTCAACGCCGACTTCGACGGCGACCAGATGGCCGTGCACGTGCCGCTGTCGCTCGAGGCGCAGCTGGAAGCGCGCGTCCTGATGATGTCGACCAACAACATCCTGCATCCCGCCTCCGGCGCGCCGATCATCGTGCCGTCGCAGGACATGGTGCTGGGCCTGTACTATCTGTCGATCGTCAACCAGAACGAACCCGGCGAGGGCATGGTGTTCGCCGACATGGGCGAGCTCCAGCACGCGCTGGAGACCAAGGCGGTGACGCTGCACACCAAGATCAAGGGGCGCTTCCGCACGGTCGACGCCGAAGGCAAGGTGGTGTCGCAGATTCACGACACCACGCCTGGCCGCATGATCATCGCGGAACTGCTGCCCAAGAACGTCAATGTGCCGTTCTCGGTCGCCAACCAGGAAATGACCAAGAAGAACATCTCCAAGATGATCGACACGGTCTATCGCCACTGCGGCCAGAAAGAGACGGTCATTTTCTGCGACCGCATCATGGCGCTCGGCTTCGCGCACGCCTGCCGCGCCGGCATTTCGTTCGGCAAGGACGACATGCAGATCCCGGCCGCCAAGCACAAGCTGGTCACCGACACCGAAGCGCTGGCGAAGGAATACGAGCAGCAGTACAATGACGGCCTGATCACCCAGGGCGAGAAGTACAACAAGGTCGTCGACGCCTGGGCCAAGTGCTCGGAAAAGGTCGCCGAGGAGATGATGGCGCGCATCCGCGCGGTGGAGTTCGACGACAACGGCCGTCAGAAGCCGATGAACTCGATCTACATGATGAGCCATTCCGGCGCTCGCGGTTCGCCCACCCAGATGCGCCAGCTCGCCGGCATGCGCGGCCTGATGGCCAAGCCGTCGGGTGAAATCATCGAGACGCCGATCATCTCGAATTTTAAGGAAGGTCTGACCGTTCTTGAATATTTCAACTCGACCCACGGCGCCCGCAAGGGTCTGGCCGACACCGCGCTGAAGACGGCGAACTCGGGTTACCTGACCCGCCGTCTGGTCGACGTCGCCCAGGATTGCATCGTCAATTTGAAGGATTGCGGCACCGACAAGGGCCTGACCATGCAGCCGATCGTCGACGCCGGACAGGTGGTGGCGACGCTCGGCCAGCGCATTCTCGGCCGCACCGCGCTGGAGGACATCCCGCATCCGGTGTCGGGCGAGGTTCTGGTCAAGGGCGGCACGCTCATCGACGAGCGCGACGTCGACACGATCGAGAAGGCCGGCATCCAGTCGGTGCGCATCCGTTCGGCCCTGACCTGCGAGGTCAAGGTCGGCGTCTGCGCGGTCTGCTACGGACGCGACCTGGCTCGCGGCACGCCGGTCAATATCGGCGAGGCCGTCGGCGTCATCGCGGCGCAGTCGATCGGCGAGCCGGGCACCCAGCTCACCATGCGCACCTTCCACATGGGCGGCGCGGCGCAGGTCGCCGACCAGTCGTTCCTGGAAGCGTCGTATGAAGGCACGGTGCAGATTCGCAACCGATCCGTGGTGCGCAACTCGGACGGCCAGCTGGTCGTCATGGGCCGCAACATGGCGGTGCTGATCATGGACGAGGGCGGCAAGGAGCGCGCGTCGCACCGCGTCACCTATGGCAGCCGCATCTATGTCGACGATGGCGACAAGGTGAAGCGCGGCCAGCGCATCGCCGAGTGGGACCCCTACACCCGTCCGATCATGACGGAAGTGGAAGGCCGCGTCGCTTTCGAAGACCTGGTCGACGGCATCTCGGTTCAGGAAACCGCCGACGAATCCACCGGCATCACCAAGCGCGAAGTCATCGACTGGCGCTCGACTCCGCGTGGTTCGGACCTGAAGCCGGCGATCGCCATCCACGACGCCAAGGGCAAGGTGGCGAAACTGTCCAAGGGCGGCGACGCCCGCTTCCAGCTCTCGGTCGAGGCGATTCTGTCGGTCGAGCCGGGCGCCCATGTGAAGCCGGGCGACGTGCTGGCGCGTATCCCGATGGAAAGCGCGAAGACCAAGGACATCACCGGCGGTCTGCCGCGCGTGGCCGAGCTCTTCGAGGCCCGCCGTCCCAAGGATCACGCCATCATCGCCGAAGTCGACGGCACGATCCGTTTCGGCCGCGACTACAAGAACAAGCGCCGCATCATCATCGAGCCGCATGACGGTTCGCTGGAGCCGGTCGAGTATCTCATCCCGAAGGGCAAGCCGTTCCATCTCCAGGACGGCGACGTCATCGAGAAGGGCGACTACATCCTCGACGGCAACCCGGCGCCGCACGACATCCTGGCGATCAAGGGCGTGGAGGCTCTGGCCTCCTACCTCGTCAACGAGATCCAGGAAGTCTACCGGCTGCAGGGCGTGGTGATCAACGACAAGCACATCGAGGTGATCGTTCGCCAGATGCTGCAGAAGATCGAAATCACCGACCAGGGCGACTCGGTCTACATTCCCGGCGACCATGTCGACGTGATCGAGTTCGACGAGGTCAACGACAAGCTGGTCGACGCCGGCAAGCGTCCGGCGCAGGGCGAGCCGGTGCTGCTCGGCATCACCAAGGCCTCGCTGCAGACGCCGTCCTTCATCTCGGCCGCGTCGTTCCAGGAGACCACCCGCGTGCTGACCGAAGCAGCGGTGGCCGGCAAGACCGACACGCTGCAGGGTCTCAAGGAAAACGTCATCGTTGGCCGCCTGATCCCGGCCGGCACCGGCGGAACGATGAGCCAGATCCGGCGCATCGCCACCTCGCGCGACGAGCTGATCCTCGACGAGCGCCGCAAGCAGTCGGGCGCCAACGTCGCCGACACGATGCTGTCGGACCTGTCGAAGACGCCGGCCGAATAGGGGCAGGGCGCATTAAATAGAAGGGCCGCCGGAGGGAACGCCGGCGGCCTTTTTGTTTCAGGCTGAAGCACGTTGCGTCTGATCAATCGAACTCTGCAGCCAATCCAAGGCGCGCGGCCGCGGCTCGCAGCCGGTTGTCGCGCGTCCATATCTTGCCGCCTGGCAACAATCTCGCGGACGCTAACAGGTGAACATCGACAAAGCCGATCCCCTGTCCGAAAATCGCTTGCCGCTCGACGAGGACGATGACCTCATCGTTGCTCGCGACCGGAGCCTCGATCAATAGGGACAGATTTCGCAACAGCCGCGTTCGATTGGGCGGGTTCCCGAGTGCGATTTCGGCGAGCACAAAAGGGTGGATACGCAATTGGAGGGTTTCGACCAATTGCTGCAACGCCGGTTCGGTCTTGCGCAGATGATCGATCCAGACCGAACTGTCGACGATGATCATTCAGCATTCCAAGGGCGGTTTCGCCGCGGAAGTTCGGCGCCGGGATCACTACCGCCCATCAGAACAAGACGCCGGCCGGCTTCCCGCGCGACAAGCACGCGCAGGGCTTCCCTGATCAACGCCGAACGTTCCTTGATGCCGGTATATTCTTCGGCGGCCTTGAGCAATTCGTCGTCGACATTGATTGTGGTGCGCATCGGGGCATCTCCGCTACGCACCAAAGATAGCATCATTTGATGTCATTTCCAATGCATGCGAATTGAGCAGCCAACGAGATCTTGAAATGGCCAATAAGACACCGGTCGCCGGCGCGCGGAATCCCCTCAAAACGGCTCGTCAAAGGTGACGATGGCGACTTCGCCTTCCATCGCGCCCTGATAGGCCGACGCATGCGGCTCTTCCTCGGGCATGCCTTCCATGTCGCCGATGCGGTCGAGTTCGGCCTCGACATAGCCTTCGGAGGTCAACGCCTGCAGCGCCATCTTGACCGCGGTGTCGTCGTCGGGCGCGACCAGCATGACGTGGATGCCTTCGCTCTCGCCGTCCTTATGGCGCCAGGCGCGGCCGGTGATCAGCGTCACCTGGCGTTCATTGTCGTTCATGGCCGGCGCTCCGCTTGTTGATGACGCCTGATTCTGCCCAGGCGAGACTCGATTCGAATTGCCGGCTCCTTCTACATGGGCGGCGGCGGCGAGTCGCCCCCGCGCGGTCGCGGCGCAAAAGGGCCGCCGCAACAATCGCCAATGATCATGTTGCAATGCGACATTATCTTGCGCGGCGATCGGCATCGCCCCGCCGGCTGGGCCTGGCGGCGAAAATACCGGCGATCAGGCTTGACGGGCAGGGGTGTGGAGCGTATTAGCCGCCCTGTCTGAGCCGATGTGAGGCGTTCAGTCAGGGGCGACGCGTCCCTGAAGACAGCCTCAAACAGGGTTCGTTCTTAGAGCGACGAGACATTTCCGGCGCATGAAGCGGCAACGCTTCCTCTGCCATTTTTCGGGCGGGACCGCGATAGGGCGGTTTTGAGCCCGAATTTGCGTATGGAAATGGCGCGCTCTTTGGGTCCTTCGGGGCAAAGCGGGCTTTCGGGCTCAGAACGCGTGATCGAGATTTAGAAGGAAGGCTCAATGCCTACAGTCAACCAGTTGATCCGCAAGCCGCGCCAGGTGCCGGCTGTGCGCAACAAGGTTCCCGCGATGCAGCAGAACCCGCAGAAGCGCGGCGTTTGCACTCGCGTCTACACGACGACGCCGAAGAAGCCGAACTCGGCTCTGCGCAAGGTTGCGAAGATCCGCCTCGTCAACGGCTTTGAGGTCATCGGCTACATTCCCGGCGAAGGTCACAACCTCCAGGAACACTCGGTCGTCATGATCCGCGGCGGCCGCGTCAAGGATCTGCCGGGCGTGCGCTACCACATCATCCGTGGCGTGCTCGACACCCAGGGCGTGAAAAACCGCAAGCAGCGCCGTTCGAAATACGGCGCGAAGCGTCCGAAGTAAGGTTTTTCCGGCTTCGGCGCTTCCTTGTTTCGGGGGCGTCGGGTCGATGAAGAGAAGAGACACAAGATATGTCCCGTCGTCACAGTGCAGACAAGCGCGAGATCAATCCGGACCCGAAGTTCGGCGATCTCGTCGTCACCAAGTTCATGAACGCCGTCATGTATGACGGCAAGAAGTCGGTCGCCGAAACGATCGTCTACGGCGCGCTGGACCAGATCCAGGCCAAGACCAAGCAGGAGCCGGTGGTGGTCTTCAAGCAGGCGCTCGACAATGTCGCGCCGCACGTTGAAGTCCGTTCCCGCCGCGTCGGCGGCGCCACCTACCAGGTGCCGGTCGACGTGCGCCCCGAGCGCCGTCAGGCGCTGGCGATCCGCTGGCTGATTACGGCTGCGCGCAACCGCAACGAAACCACGATGGTCGACCGCCTGTCGGGCGAACTGCTCGACGCCGCCAACAATCGCGGCACCGCGGTCAAGAAGCGTGAAGACACCCACAAGATGGCAGAGGCCAACCGCGCCTTCGCCCATTACCGCTGGTAATCGGCGTCCGAGACGAAAGAGGCAGTTCCCATGGCCCGCGAATACAAAATCGAAGACTACCGCAATTTCGGCATCATGGCGCATATTGACGCCGGCAAGACGACGACGACCGAGCGCGTGCTGTATTATACCGGCAAGTCGCACAAGATCGGCGAAGTGCACGACGGCGCCGCGACCATGGACTGGATGGAGCAGGAGCAGGAGCGCGGCATCACCATCACGTCCGCCGCCACCACCACCTTCTGGCAGGGTCGCGACGGCAAGAAGCGCCGCTTCAACATCATCGACACCCCCGGCCACGTCGACTTCACCATTGAAGTCGAGCGTTCGCTGCGCGTTCTCGATGGCGCCATCGCGCTGCTGGACGCCAATGCCGGCGTCGAGCCGCAGACCGAGACTGTTTGGCGTCAGGCCGACAAGTATCACGTGCCGCGGATGATCTTCTGCAACAAGATGGACAAGATCGGCGCCGACTTCTACCGCTCGGCCGAGATGGTCGGCTCGCGCCTCGGCGCCCAGGCCGTCGTCATGCAGCTGCCGATCGGCGCTGAGAACGAGTTTGCCGGCGTCGTCGACCTGATCGAGATGAATGCCCTGGTTTGGAAATCCGAGAATCTCGGCGCCGAATGGGACGTGGTCGAGATCCCGGCCGACCTGAAGGAAAAGGCCGAGCAGTATCGCGAGAAGCTGATCGAAGCCGCCGTCGAAATGGACGACGAGGCGATGAACAACTATCTCGAGGGCAATATGCCGTCGAACGACGAAATCCGCCGACTGATCCGCAAGGGCACCATCGCGGTGAAGTTCTTCCCGATGTTCTGCGGCTCGGCCTTCAAGAACAAGGGCGTGCAGCCGCTGCTCGACGCCGTCGTCGACTTCCTGCCGTCGCCGGTCGAAGTTCCGGCGATCAAGGGCATCGACCCGAAGACCGAAGCCGAAGTCACCCGCAAGTCGTCGGACGACGAGCCGCTGTCGATGCTGGCGTTCAAGATCATGAACGACCCCTTCGTCGGCTCGCTGACTTTCTGCCGCATCTATTCCGGCAAGATGACCAAGGGCGTCTCGCTCGACAACACCGTTAAGGGCAAGAAGGAACGCATCGGCCGCATGCTGCAGATGCACTCCAACTCGCGTGAAGACATCGAGGAAGCCTTTGCTGGCGACATCGTTGCGCTGGCGGGCCTCAAGGAAACCACCACGGGCGACACGCTGTGCGACCCGCTGAAGCCGGTCATCCTGGAGCGCATGGAATTCCCCGATCCGGTCATCCAGATCGCGATCGAGCCGAAGACCAAGGGCGACCAGGAAAAGATGGGCCAGGCACTGTATCGTCTCGCCGCCGAGGATCCGTCGTTCCGAGTCAAGACCGACGAGGAATCGGGCCAGACCATCATCGCCGGCATGGGCGAGTTGCATCTCGACATCATCGTCGACCGCATGCGTCGCGAGTTCAAGGTTGAGGCCACCGTCGGCGCGCCGCAGGTCGCCTACCGCGAAACCATCACCCGCCGCGTCGAGGAAGACTACACCCACAAGAAGCAGACCGGCGGCACGGGCCAGTTCGCCCGCGTCAAGATCATCTTCGAACCCAACCCCGACGGCGACGATTACGTCTTCGAATCGAAGATCGTCGGCGGCGCGGTGCCCAAGGAATACATCCCGGGCGTCGAGAAGGGCATCGGCTCGGTGATGTCGTCGGGTCCGGTTGCGGGCTTCCCGATGCTAGGCGTCAAGGCGACCCTCATCGACGGCGCGTTCCACGACGTCGACTCCAGCGTGCTGGCGTTCGAAATCGCATCGCGCGCCTGCTTCAAGGAAGCCGCCAAGAAGGCCGGCGCCCAGCTGCTCGAGCCGATCATGAAGGTCGAGGTGGTGACGCCCGAGGATTATGTCGGTTCGGTCATCGGCGATCTGAACGCTCGCCGCGGCCAGATCCAGGGCCAGGAAAGCCGTGGCGTGGCGGTCGTCGTCAACGCGATGGTGCCGCTGGCCAACATGTTCAAATATGTCGACAATCTGCGCTCGATGTCGCAGGGCCGCGCCCAGTACACGATGCAGTTCGATCACTACGAGCCGGTTCCGACCGCGGTCGCTCAGGAAATTCAGAAGAAATACGCCTGATCAGGTCGTTAGAACCAGAAGTTAGACTGACGCCTTAATTGGCGAGAGAAAACGGAGCCCTAAAATGGCCAAGAGCAAATTCGAGCGTACGAAGCCGCACGTTAACATTGGAACGATTGGTCACGT
>APMI01007678.1_pt1 | contig 10803 bp, 7 predicted proteins | sample 667938 | NCBI WGS metagenome assembly APMI01 (sample SAMN01084076, study PRJNA167559) | wastewater metagenome | biome: Wastewater | place: Denmark: Ejby Moelle, Odense | collected 2011-11-28
GGCACGCGAAGCGGGCCGATGGCGCGGTTGCCGGCGCGTGATCGCACCGGCTGGATCCTGAAGAGCTGCCTGGCTGGGGTCAGCCGATAGGGTGGGAGTTCATCAAAGGCTTCGAAGTTCATCGTGGAGGGTCAGAGACCCTCCGCGCTGGCCAATGCCAACACCCGGTCTGCCTGGCCCTGTTCCAGCGCCTGGCGGGGGGTGACCCCGCCGAGGCCGCCGTGAGGGGTCTCCAGAAAAGCCAGCAGGGTCCAGCCATCGAGGGTGCCCAACGCCTTGGACAGCTTGGGGATCGCGTCCCACAGCGTCGGCTCGAACTGCCACACCGGCAGCCGGAAGCCGCGTTGCATGCGGGGCAGGCCGATAGCGCGCCCCTTGGCAATCCATGCGTTGATCGTCACTCGAGTGGTCCCGGCTAGCTTGGCCGCTTGTTCGGTGTTCACCATGTCGTTGGCCTCCAGGCGCGCGTTGCGCGCGGCCAGGCTGCTGCGTAGCAGAGCTTGGGTTTCAGAGGCCGAGACATAGGGTGTTGCTTGTTCGCCGGGCGCCGCGTCAGGGCGCCGCGCGGAGGTTGTTGAGGGGTACGTCATCGTTGAGTCGCGCAATGCGTGCCAGCTAAGTGAACCCTCATGGGAGATTCCGCCCATCAACCTTCGCGGCGCTGAAAAAGCCGAGCGCCCGGCGGACCAGCGAGATGCTTCGGACCCGCCGTGGCGGCCTCAACCTCACTGATCGGTAGAACGTGTCCAGCAGACTGACGAGGTTGCGCAGGCGCAGCCGTCGGCTCAGCAGGAAGCGCTGGCAGCCGGTCAACAGCTCCAGCGTCGCGGTCCGGTAGGCCGCCAGCCAGCGCTGCTGCTCCAGCGCAGCGCTGATCTCGTTGAGGAAGTGGGGCGGCAGGGAGACCGTCGCCACCTTGATGCGCTGCACTTCGCGCAGCACTTCCAGCATCCCGTCATCGAGGCCCAGACCCCGAATTTCGCGAGCGTAACGAACGACCTCGTTCCAACCAGCGGCGCCGGCCAACCGCTCGCGCTCGGAAACGCCATACCGTCGCAGCTGGCGCATCTCCGCCATGACCGAGTCCAGTCCGGCGTCGTGCACTGCAAGCAGGTGAAGGTTGTCCCAGGTCAAAACGGATAACTCAGTCAAGTTCGTTAAGTTGGATTATAGAGGCCGTCTTGCACGACGCAAGTCCAGCGGCCCTCGACGGCTGAGTTGGCCGAAGCCATGCGTGCGACACGACCGAGTGCTGCCGCGCAGGCACACGGCGCAATCTGGCAATGGGTCATTGGGACAGGCGCTAGCTGGTTCAAGTCTTAACCGCCATCGCCTCCAGAGATATGTGCAAGCGGTCCATGGCAGCCTGATGTTCGGCAGCGATGAACTCGGGCATTTGGATCTTCCCGCCAATTCCGCCGAAGGCGTCGCGATAGTGAGCGGTGAAGCTCAAGCTCATGCCCTTGCCGCTCACCGGGTCCGTGATGCGTTCGAGCAAATCGAACAGCGCCACCCGGCCGGATGCGACGGCCTCGACGAGAAGTTCGAACTCATCGATCGACAACACGAATATGTGGGTGCTCGGCAGCAGGTTCAGTTCGGTACCGGCCGGCGGATCAATACTTCCCGGGCCACACATGTCTTCCAGCAGCACGCCACCGCCAACCAGCAGGTCCCGGCTGGTCACGACCATCAGGTAGTGGGTTTCGTCATCGGCGTGTGCCGTGGCCAACCGGTGGCTGACAGTCTGCCCCTGCACCACGCCCTTCAGCACGTTGGACAGCTTGTGCCGCGCGCCTTGCTCGGTTTCCTGGAATAGCACGTCGTCGGCAAAGAGGCTCATCTTGGCCTCGATCAGCAGCCGTCGGCGGCCGTGGGTCACGATGCCCTCGACGTTCTTGATCTTCCGGACGTCGCCGCCATAGCGGCGCTCATATTCCTCCGCGCCCATGACCGGGAAGCCCAGTCGGTGGATCTGCCCGACGACGTACTTCTCGAACACCTTGCTGAACGAGTTCGTGTACTGGTCGCCGTAGGTGGACATCGCAAGGTGGACGGCCTCATCGAGATAGCGATCGAGCACCGATTCGTCCCAGCACCGGTAAACGCCATTGGCCATGCGAATGAACGGGTACCGCTTGAAGACGGAGAACACGTGCAGTTCGCGGCTTCGATTGCCCTTGACCGGCGGCTCGGCCTTCAGCTCGTTGCGCAGATCAGGCAGGCTGCGGGACATCAGCGCCATGACCCGTGGCATGACGTCGCCGCGCAGCTTCTCGAAGTGCCTGAAGTCCGTCTTCGACAGCTGGGTGGACTTGCTGACGCTGAACATCGAGTAAATGAAGATGCAGCCGTCGATGAAATCCTCGATCGCCAGCCCTGTTCGCTCTTTGAAGAGGCGCTTGCAGGTGTGGTTGTGTTCGAGCTGGCGAATCAGGCCGGCGGTGCGATAGAGGCCCCAGATGTCCTTGGTCTGAAACTGCTTCTGCGAGGCGATAGGCCCACGAATCATCAGCGCAATGGAATACGGCCGGTCGGGGAATTCGGCTTCATGCCGGGCGATGCGTTCCTTGAATGCCTGGTCACCGCCTTCCCACAGCATCTGCTTCAGGTAAGCCAGCAGGCCGGCGGGCATCTTGTCGCCGACGTGCAGGGTATCCGCCAGCAGCAGCGACCACTTGGCGACGACGAGGGTCAACCAAGGAAACCGCTTAAGGCGTGCGTTCTCTTCGTCGCTCTGCGCCCAGAGATCGGCCAGCGCCAGGTCGACCACGGAGGCCGCAGCATACCGACGGACGTGGCGCTCGACGTGCTCGCGAATCTCGTCCCAGCTCAGCTTGGGTCCGACATCTTCTGGCCGGTCTTGAGCTTCGGCGCTTTCATCCATCGCGGCTCTTCTTTCGGCGGTGCGTTGGCGCGAGCCTCCTCGCCACGCGCCTTGCGTCCTAGCGTCGCATCCCCTCGACGGGCCGTCCAGCAGGTGATTCACCGAGCGGGGCCGGCCCGGATGGCCGACCTTGTCGATGCCGCTAAGCTGGTCGGCCATGAAGTCGAGGCCGGGCACATCGCGCTTCGGCCCCCCGGCCGAGCAGCTTGGTCGAAGACAACAACAGACGTAGGGAAGAAAGCATGAGCCTTGCTGGTGTGCGATCCAGCCGCGGCGACGCCTATCAGGTGTGCGTTGCCATGTCCTGGGCGATCCGAATGGTCAGGGACGACATGATCGAGTGGCTCGAAATCGACTCCACGCGGCTGATCGCCGGCAAGGTGCCGGCGCCCGTCGACGACGTCATTGTCGGCAGGGTGGGTGGCGAGGAAACCTGCTGCCAGTGCAAGAAGAACCAGACCGAGTTCCAGGTCTGGGAGGTCGATGACCTCAAGGATGACCTGGAAAAGGCGGCCGACCACCTGCTGCTCGACCCGCATGCCACGGTGAACTTCTACACCCGGGGGGATTTCGGCGCGACGGCTCGATTGGTCGACCGAGCGGCGCAATTCCCCGATCAGGCCGCCTTTGCTAGCGGCATGCCCCAGAACCTGCAGCCCGGCCTCAATAAGCTGGAGAAGGTCTGGGCAAATGCGCTGGCCACCGGCACCCACACCGTCCACGACCTGCTGACGCGCATCTCCTTCAAGTCGACCGATGACTTGAAGGATTACAAGGACAAGTTGAAGCTCGACCTGGCGCGGATCGTCACGCGCGCCGACGACGCTTTCAATGCGCTGTGGACCACCCTCGACAACCTGGGCGCTCGCACGTCTCCGGGCTCGATCCTGGCTGACAGCCACCGGATCACCCGAGTCGAACTGCTAGAGCTGCTGTACGACAAAGGATGCGCGATCTCGCCGCCGCGCGTGCAGGCCGAGGTCGAGGCCAAGATCGCCGCGATGTCCCAAATCGGCCGCACCTGGCGCCGGAAGGTCGCCAACCAGGCCATCGCGCGAGATGCGGTGGCTGAGCTGATGGCGGCAGCCAAAACTGACGCAAAGGTGCTGTTAACAGACGGTCCAGGGGCTGGCAAGACCTGCATCTTGCTGGACCTCGTCGAGGCGCTGGAGAAGGAACCCGATGTCGCCACGCTGTTCCTGCAGGCCCGCGAGTTCGCCGAGGCGGCGGATCAGGCGGGCCGGGTGGCGATTGGCCTGGATCCGGACGTCCCCGGCTTGGTCTCGGCCATGTCGCAGTGGAAGCGCGTGGTGGTGGTCATCGACTCCCTGGATGTGCTGTCGGTGAACAGCGAGACCGAGGGGCTGACCTTCTTTCTGGGGCTCATCGACCGCTTGGTGCGCATCCCGGACGTCTGCGTCATCGTGGCGTGTCGCAGCTTCGACCTCCAATACAACCGCAAGCTCTCGAGCCAGAACTGGGACCACCGGGTCGAGGCTGGCCTGCTGGACTGGGACACAGTGGTGGAGCCGCTGCTGCGCGGCATGGGCATCGATGGGGCCCACACCGACGCCGACACCCGCGCGCTGCTGGGCAACCCGCGCAACCTGGCCTTGTTCACCGACGTGGCCGCCGAGTCGCCGCCCCAGAACGTTTCCAGCGCCCAGGAACTCACCGAGATGTACCTCGACGTCGTCGTGGCCGGAGAACCGAATCTGGGCAACACGGCCATGATCGCCATCGAGAAGATGGCCGGCGAGATGCTGTCCGACCGGCGTCACCAGTTGCCGCGCAGCCGAGTCGCCGTCGACGACACCATGCTGCAGCGGCTGTTCAGCGCCAGCGTGCTGTTCCTGGGCGCACGCCGGGAAGTCGGCTTTGGTCACCAGACTTTGCTCGACGCTCTTGCGGTCCGCGAGGCCATCCGCGAGGGGCGGAGCTTCCTGGATTTCATCCGGTCGCTACGGCCCGTGCCCTTCATCCGTCCCGCGATCCGCGCGTACTTCGCCTACCTGCGCCTGGGCGACCGCAAGGTCTTCCGCAGCCAGGTTCGCGAAGTCTTCGATTCGGACGTGGTCTTCCACATCAAGCGCCTGGTCGCCGAGTCCTATGCCGCCTGCGAGCCGGAAGACGACGACTGGAGCCTGATGCGCCATCTGTTCCGGCAGCACCCGGCGCAGTTCCGCTCCATCTATGAGACCGCCCAACAGGTGGCCTGGCACGGCTTCTGGATGCGCAATCTCGTACCCATGCTATGGGCCGAGCGGAATACGTCCTGGCTGGAGATCCATTTCAACAGGCTGCGCCTGTGGTCCAACGACGATCCAGATGGCGTCATGGCTTATTGGACGAGCTTCGCCACATCGCCGCTGGCCAAGGGCGTGAACCTCCGCAGGCAAGTCACGTTCGTCCTGCGCGGCTTCGCGCACCTTGCTCAGGTGGATGCGCAGCCGCTGCTCGAAGCGATGGTCGCGGCGCCGTCAGCTGGTCATGACTTCCTGGGCAACGTCCTCGTCAAGTGGGCCAACCTCGACGCCCGCGGCGACGAGCTGATCTGGCGCTATGTCTCCGCCGATGTGCCGGCCGCGCCGGAGCGGGAGCAGGACATCGAGGAGACGCTGCACTGCGATGAGACCTGCTTCCAAGGTGACCGGGACCTGGTTGACCGATTCATCGCATCTGACGCGCTGCTGAGCCTTGCCGTCTCGGCACTGGAGTCGTGGAGCCGCAGTGTGGCGCTCGGCCCCAGGCCCGAGCCGGGTGCGGTGGCCAGCGGTCCCAACTCCGTCTTTCTCAACGAAACCTCTTACGAGATCACCCATTCCATCCAGCACCTGCGGCACACGAGCCATCTCGCCCGATTGGTGAGGGCCGTTGAGGCCGCCATCCTGGAGCGGGTCAAGGCGAATACCGATTGGTGGAAGGACAACGCCCGCCGGATCTGCCTGAACGACTGCGGCGGTCTGCGCTACGTTGGCATCCTGGCCTTGACCCAGTTCCCTGAGGCCAATGCCGAGGCCGCTAAGGCGTTCTTCGCCGACGAGCAGCTCCTGCAGGCCACGGACCGATACGAACTGGGTAACCTCATCGAGGCGACTGCGCCGTTCCTTGGCGACGCGCTGACCCTGTTCGAGAAGCATGTCTTCAACCGGCTGCACGGCTTCTTCGCTACGCACCAGCGCTACGTTGAAGACGAGCGGTACGGCCTGTTCCGCAAGATCCCCGTCCATCTTTGGTCCCAGGACGTGAAGGACAGCGTCGTGCGCATGGAGGCGGAACTGGCCCCTCCGGCGCATCAGCCTGACATCCACTCTATAGGCGGCATGATCAGCGCGCCGTTCACCGAGGCTGAGTTGACAGCCCTGAGTGATGGGGAGCTGGTCCGCCTGCTGGCCTACAGCCAGACGCTGGGGCGCGGGCCGATGGCGTTCCGCGAGCTGACCGGCGGTGCCGACTCGGTCGACCGGCTGCTGTATTCCACGGCCACCGCCGAACCGCAGCGGTTCATGAAGGTGCTGGTGGACCGCTGGGACGATCTCCCCGACACCTCCAGGCGGGCGATTCTTGGTGGCGCCGCTCATTGCCTTCGTTTCCGCTTCGCGCAGATGCCGCCGGACCAGATCACGCCCGAGCTGGAACTTGAAATCAAGGATCTCACAGAGCAGTTGCTGACCGAGCTGGAGCGGCATCCATCGTTCTGGGCGGGCAAGCGCGAGGGTGCCACTGCCTTGCGCGGCTGCGCCAGCCTTGTGCGGGGGACCGCGGATGCGGAGCGTGTCGCCTTCCTGTCCAGCGCCCATATCACCGCGCCTGATCCGCATTGCGGCGGCCCGTACGACAACGACTTCGTCAACACGGCTATCAACAGCTCGCGCGGCGAACTGGCGGAGGGCATGGTGTACCTGGCGCAGCACCTGCTGCTCGACGGCCACGCGTTGCCGGAACTGCTGCCGCCCACATTGATGCGGCTGGCCCGAGACTGCCATCCCGCCGTGCGCGCGGTCATCGTCGACAAGCTCGCCTTCCTCCAGGACAGGAGCGAGCTGGGCTGGCAGCTCTTCGACGCCGCCTTCCACGATGCCGACGAGCGCGTGTGGGCCTATGCCGCGGAAACGCTGCGGTACGCTGACGGCAAGCATGGCGCCCGGGCCATGCCCTACCTCGTCCGCATGGAAACCTCGACGGTCGCCGGCGTACGCAAGGCTTGGGGGCGTCTGGCTGCGCTCGCTGTGTTGCGCGGGCAGATGACGCATGACGCCCTGATGGAGAAGCTGATCGCCGGGGCCAGCGCTGACGCGTGGGACGGAGCCGCCGCCGTCTGGGTCGCCAATGCCTACAACCATGAGTTCGCGGGCGAATGCCTTGCCAGCCTGCAGGAGGCTGCTGTGCAGCCTCTGGCCAAGCAGGCGTTGCTGCGGCATGTTGGCCGCCTGTTCAAGGCAACGCAGCCCGCCGTGCGCGTTCCACTGGAGCTGTTTCGCGCCATCTATCCGTCTGACGGCAGCGAGGCGGCGATGGTCAGCAACATCTCGCCGCGGCTGGGCGAGTGGCTATGCGTCATCGTCGACATGGAGCCGGACGAAGCCCTGGAGGTGGCCGAGATTGCCGCGAAGATCGCCAAGGCACGCGGCGTGTCGCCGTTCTACGACCCTAACCATCTGGGTACGTTGCTAACGGCGTTGTTGCGGGAGGCCGAAGAGCGTGAACGCTCTGACAAGGGGGCAATGCTGGCACGCGTCGTTGCGCTGCAGGACATCTTCCTGTCCATGCCCACCTCCGACCTGACGGGCTGGCTGCACGCGGCCGAACGCCCCGATGCATGACGCCATGCCGCTGAACCTTCCCGAGCCCGTCGTCGATGCCTTGCGAGACCGCTACCTAGCGGGTGTTGCCGACGCCCAGGCGGGGTTTGGCTTCAGTGAGGTGTGAATGGCTCGCGGGTCCCGAAACTCCAGCTCGTCACGAGCCGCCTTTGGCGCTTCCCACTTGTCATCGTCGAATTCCCAGTCGGCCTCGTCATCGGGATCGATCAGCGGTATGGGGTCTTTGTTCATCGAAGGTCTCGGTCAGCACGTGGTTCTGACGCCGAGGCGTCGCGCGACGGCGGTCAACTGAGGAGCTCGTCGTCCACGAGCACTGGCCGACATTTTCGAGGCTGACGCTGCGGTGCGCTGCCGCGTGCAGCTGATGGGGTCGTCTGCTGCAGCGGGGACGGGCGTGGCCAAACACCCGCCGGCCTTGAGGACCCGCTTCGTCGAGGCCGGGTGCTTCCCCAGCCCGCCGGCCGGGCCGCCCAGCGGTCTCACCGGTCGCTGCACCAGATTGCCCAGGCAGTTCGGGCAGGTGCCAGCCAGGATGCGCGTCGTGCAGTCCTTGCAGAACGTGCACTCATAGCCGGACATCGAGATGAACACGCCCAGAGTCCCGACCAGCTTGCCGTCGACCTTGCCTTTGAAGGCGTAGAGATCGGACGCGGGAATCGAGTCTTTGTGCCACTTCGCCTCCAGCAAGAACGTACGGCCGCCCAAATAGAACGCGCCGTCAATCTCCTCGCCTGTAGGGCGCATGCTGCTCCTGGGCTCGAGCCCTTCCTTGTCCAGCATTCGCTTGAGGATCCGCTCAAACGCTCAAACGCCCGTCCGCGGTTTTGAAACCAGATCGGCGCTGCGCCAGGCTCAGGTGTCTCCCAGTCTTTCAGAAGATCGGACATTGGCTTCCTCCTCCTAAGCGGCCGCCGCGCCATGCGGCCGGCGTCAGTGTTGCTTCGCTGCTGCCCATGATTCAGGCCAGCAGGTACACGGAATGCAGCACGGCAAGTGCAGCTTCCACTTTGTCGACGGAATGCAGTTGCTGGCTCCGAATGAAGTCGGCCACCGACTGCTGCTGCTCCCGCGCTTCGTACGCGTCGCGAATCAGGAAGAAGTGTCCCTGTGAGGCGCGCTTCTGAGCCTCGTCATACCGCGACCAGCTTTCGAATGGCTTGCCACCTCCACGGGTCCAGTTCTTTCCAACGGCTGGTCGCAGAGCGGTTTCGATTTCGAGGCGCTTCTGTTCATTGATCGCGTCCTTGCGCTGTTGCTCAGCTAATGCCTCCGCCCGCTCATTGGCGGCCCTCTCCTCGCGGATTTCGCGGGTGCGGCGTGCCGCGTAGGCCTGGGTTCCGCGCGCCTCTTCGGCGAAAGCTTCCTTGAACTCCGGGAACAGGAGCCGCAGTGCGTCGTCGTACTTGCTTGGCCTTGCAAAGTAGGTCGCCCCTTCATCCACCAGGCGCAGCACGCGCTTGGCTTCGACGACGACGCGTTCTCGGAGTTCTAAATCGTCGCAGCGCGCGCCAGAAATCCGCAGGCAGGTGAAGAGCATGGGCAGAAAGCTGCGCAGGTCCATCTCATGCGTGCTCATGGCTGCGTCCACGGCATCAAACGCGTTGGTCCCGGTCAAGTCCCTCACGTTGGGGCGCCGCGGCGATTCGAACGCGCGACGCAGCGTGCAGAGGTGCACCAGCACCTTCTGGAATGTCGTCTCTGACAGATGGCTTTGGCCATGACTGGCGAATGCCGCGGCATAGGCTTCGTGCGTCTCACCTTTCCACTCGGGCAAGGTGATGACGAACCGCCGCCGCGACAGCTCGTCGTAGAAGTCCTGGGTCAGCGTTTCCAGCGGCCTGGCGCTGAGCTCACGCTTGAAGCGCTCCTGCCGCTCTATCCGTTCGCGCGCCTGCCGTTCACGCTCGCGGGCCGCCCGTTCCTCCTGCAACCGGATTTGTTCGCGCCGTGCATGCGCCTGCTCAAGCCGTGAGCGGGTCGACGCCACGCGCTGCTCGAATCTCGGGCTGTAGATCCACTGGAAGGCGTCAGGGGAGTCTTGAATCAGCTGGCGCAGCCCGTCCAAGGTCAGCTTGCGAGGACCTGCCAACCGAGTTGCATCCAGCTCCAAGCAGGGAGTGCCCCGCGCTCGAATCTTGGCGCGCTTGGCTTCATCGACGCGGTGCGTCACTGCAATCTCGATCAGCAGCTCGTCCTCATGCAGTAGTCCCAAGGCTTCGTCGGCCTGACACATCACGTCCGGCACCATGTTCTCAAGGTGCTGCTCAAGGCGTACGTCGGACAGCGTCAGCACGCTCGCGGGCAGCAAGACCCACTCGGTCAGTGGTGCGCCTCGTCGGGGTTGGAAGCGGGCCTCCACTTTGTGGCTGCCCACGCTGATGCGCGGGTTTTCGGCGAGCAGGTCCTTGAGAACGCGATGGAGCAGCGTCTCCCGGCGTTCCGACTCTGCTCTGTCAGCGTGGCCAGCCAATCCGGGTCGGAGTACGGCAGGTCGACGAGCTCGGCCGGCTCGCCCTTTGCATCCGCCTCCACGACAGGCTCCGCATCACAGTAGTGCGCGGCCTCTTGCCGTGCCAGCGCATCGGCCTGTGCCTGAACCTTGTTCTGATCCCAATGCTTGTCCCAACACATCCACTCGGCGTCGAGCTGCGCGAGCGACAGGATCTTGTCCTGGTCCCATGCTGCGATCTCGGGGTCGTTGATCAGGATAGTCACGACGGCATCAACCGATGTGTCGAGGTGGGTCTCAGCCCGCAGCTGGAAGCGGATGATCCGGCCATTGGGGAGTGTGATCTTCGCGTTGTGCGTATCGACCCACACCGCGGATTCGATAGGCTCGTCCAGCGATTCGCCGACCGCGTCTTTGAAGTAGTCCTCGCCGCGAAGACCTTTGTGCCGTCCCTTCGCACGGTACCCCGGAAGCTGCACCTTGCTCTGGTCCAGCATGAGCTGCAGCAGCGCGGCCCGAGATGCGATGCGCCTGCACTCGCATTCCTGTTCTCCGGCGTGATGCCTGAATGACATCCGGTGCGCGCCGTCCTTCTTGAAGTGTTCGGCCGGCTGTCCCGCGTTCACCGCCTCGAGTTGCCCACC
>APMI01063623.1_pt1 | contig 10792 bp, 11 predicted proteins | sample 667938 | NCBI WGS metagenome assembly APMI01 (sample SAMN01084076, study PRJNA167559) | wastewater metagenome | biome: Wastewater | place: Denmark: Ejby Moelle, Odense | collected 2011-11-28
GGTTGCGCTTTCAAGCGCTGACGGCGGGGTCCGCCTGCGGGTTTCGGACGACGGCAAGGGGTTCGATCTCGATGAGGTGCACGAACACCCGCGCGGCGGCCTTGGGCTCTCCAGCATGCGCGAGCGGGTGGAAACGCTGGGCGGACGTTTCGACTTGCGTTCCGGCCCGGAGGGCACGACGATTGAAGCCCTGCTTCCCGAATCTGCGCTACGGCCCTGACACGATGTCCCATCCAACCGGCGGTTCTTCCTCCATCCGCATCCTGCTCGTCGACGACCACCCACTGGTGCGGGATGGCGTGAGGGCAAGGCTCGAAGCAGTGCCTGGCTTCCGCGTCGTCGCCGAGGCCGGCTCGGCAGCCGAAGCGCTGACGATGGTCGAACAGCACGCGCCCGATATCGCGCTGATGGATGTCGGCCTGCCGGGCACCAATGGGGTGGAACTCGCCCGCCAATGCCACGAGCGATTCCCCGCCCTGCGCATCGTGATGCTGACCATGCACGACCAGCCGCAGGTGGTCGTCGAAGCCTTTCGCGTCGGCGCCCGCGGCTATGTACTGAAGGACAGCCCGGCGCAGGAGATCGTCGCCGCCATCGAAACCGTGATGGCCGGCCGCCGCTACTACTCTGCTGGCGTGGCAGACGCGCTGGCACACGGCGCAACGCCCGACCCCCTGCTCACGCAGCGCGAGAAGGAAGTGCTCGCCTTCATTGCGGAAGGCCTTTCGAGCAAGGAGATCGCTCAGCGGCTGGATCTATCGGTGCGCACGGTCGAAACGCATCGGCTCAACATCAAACGCAAGCTGGAACTCGACGGTTCCGCCGCACTGGCGCGCTTCGCCGTCGAACGCAAACGGACCGGGCTGTAAGCCAATCAACGGCCGCCGAAATGCGTCGGCCGCAGCAGCTCGATCTTGAACTCCGGTTCGTACGGGGGCACGTGGCATTCAACGACGTCGCGGTCTGACAACTGCAAACACAGCCCGACGACTTCGGCCTTCACCGGCAACGACGCCACACAGCGATCCGCCAACACCGCCGCATGAACCGCCGCAGCGCCGCGCTGCGTGAGGTAGCCGACAACGCGGGCGAGTGAATGCCCCCGGTAGAGCACGTCATCCACTACCAGCACCGTCGCGCGTGAAAGATCGCGCGCAGAAAACTCGGCGTTCTCGGTCAACTGCGTGTCGGCGTGCAACAGCACCAGATCGTCCCCATAGCGCTTGAGTTTGATCTCGTAACGCGGCAGCGCCAGGCCGTAGATGGCCTGCAGCCGCGCCTGCAACATCGCGGACAGCGGCCCGCCGCGCCGAAGGATTCCGAGCAACAGCGGATCATCCGCCCCGGCGAGCAGCGGAAAGGCCTGCGCCGCCATCCAGTCGATCACCCGCTCAAGGCGCGGCGCATCGTAAAGCGTGAAGCGTTCCCCCGGCACGGTGGTATCCATTGCGGCCCTCCAGCCCGTCTGCGCGCTATAACCCGAGCGCACCCCACATGGCGTCCACCCGTTGCTTCACGGCAGCATCCATCTCGATCGTGCGACCCCACTCGCGCTGCGTTTCACCCGGCCATTTGTTGGTCGCGTCCAGGCCCATCTTGCTGCCGAGCCCCGCGACCGGTGAAGCAAAATCAAGGTAGTCGATCGGCGTGTTGTCGACCAGCGTGGTGTCGCGCGTCGCATCTAACCGCGTGGTCATCGCCCAGATCACCTCTTTCCAGTCGCGCACGTCAACATCGTCGTCCACGACGATGATGAACTTGGTGTACATGAACTGGCGCAGGAAGCTCCAGATACCGAACATCACGCGTTTGGCGTGGCCCGGGTAGGCCTTCTTGATGCTCACCACCGCCAGACGGTATGAGCAGCCCTCCGGCGGCAGATAGAAGTCGACAATCTCCGGAAACTGCTTCTGCAACAGCGGCACGAATACTTCGTTGAGCGCGAGCCCAAGCATCGCCGGCTCATCCGGCGGTTTACCGGTGTAGGTGCTGTGGTAGATCGGGTTACGGCGCATCGTGATGCGTTCGATCGTAAACACCGGGAAGTCCGATACCTCGTTGTAGTAGCCGGTGTGGTCACCGTAGGGGCCTTCGGGCGCCATATCATCGGGATGGATTACGCCTTCAAGCACGATCTCAGCCGACGCGGGAACCTGCAACTCGGAGCCGAGGCACTTCACCAATTCGGTCTTCGCCCCCCGCAACAGGCCGGCGAACTGGTACTCGGATAGGCTATCGGGCACAGGCGTCACCGCCCCCAGGATGGTCGCCGGATCGCAGCCGAGCACCACGGCAACCGGAAATGGTTTTCCGGGATTTGCTTGCTGATGTTCGCGAAAATCCAGCGCGCCACCTCGATGCGCCAACCAGCGCATGATGACCCGGTTAGGTCCGAGCACCTGCTGGCGGTAGATGCCAAGGTTCTGACGCTGCTTCTGCGGGCCGCGCGTCACGGCCAGCCCCCAGGTGATCAGGGGCGCAGCATCACCCGGCCAGCAGTGCTGGATCGGCAGACGCGACAGGTCGACGTCCTCGCCCTCCCATACGACCTCCTGACACGGCGCAGACCCGACGACCTTCGGCGACATGTTCATCACCTGCTTGAAGATCGGCAGCTTCTCCCAGGCATCCTTAAGCCCTTTAGGTGGCTCGGGCTCCTTCAGGAAGGCGAGCAGCTTGCCCACTTCGCGCAAGGTCGTCTTCCAGTCGCCGTCCTCGCCCATGCCGTAGGCCACGCGCTGCGGCGTACCGAAAAGGTTGGCCAGAACAGGCATCGCGCACGTGCGCCCCTGCGTGTGCGCATTCTCGAACAAGAGCGCCGGACCGCCCGCACGCAAAACGCGGTCGGCAATCTCGGTCATTTCAAGGTGTGTATCCACCGGATGGGCGATGCGCTTGAGCTCGCCGCGGCTTTCGAGTTGCGCAATGAAGTCGCGCAGATCCTTGTAACGCATCGCAGTTGGCGTCTTTCAAACTGGGTCAGATATGGCCGCGATGATACCGCCGGGGCTCCACCTCCGCCGTGTGGGCGTCGACGGATTTTCTTACACCGCATTTGTCGCAACCGACAAACAGAGCAAAACCCTCAACAATTTCAATTAGATAGAAATGTCATTTGGCATGGCACGAAGCCTGCTTCAATCTCTGCGAGTCAGGACATCGTCCTGCCACCCAACGACAACGAGGCTAAATCGTGAAAATGAAATCACTCGCTGCCGCCATCCTGCTGATCGGCGGTGCTGCAATCTCGACGGCCGCAAGCGCCGGCGCAGTCATCACCAACGGGACCGTCAGCCTTGGCGTTAACGACCTGGGCGCGCTGAACTACGGCGGCGTCGGCCTCAAGTACAACGTTACCGGCGGCGACAGCACGGTGTACGGCTGCACCTGCGAAGGCTGGGGCGCTGCGATCGCTTCGACTGGCGTGGCTGGCTACCAGAACACCTCCGTCGGCACTGGTGGCCTGAGCCTGGTGTCCTTCACCTCCACCGCGTCGACCGCCATCTCGGTGTCGCGCGTGCTGAACGCTTCGGGCGCTGCAATTCTGGAAGTGACGCACAACTACCATCCGCTTTCCACGACTTCAGCCCTCTACGCTGACGACGTGTCGATCAAGAACCTGCAGACGTTCGCGATTGCATCGGGCGACCTGCGCTATCGCCGCGTGATGGACTGGGACATCTACCCGACCGCTTTCAGCGAGTTCGTGACGATTCAAGGCGTGCCGGGCGCGCTGGGTATCGCCAACGGTAGCAACCTGCTGCACACGACGCGCGACGGCTTCTCGTCTTCGAACCCGCTGGACTCCAGCCACCGCGTACTTGGCGCAACGGCCTGTGCGCAGGACGATGCGAACTTCACTGACTGTGGCCCGGATGACCACGGCGCGCTGTTCGATTTCAACTTCGTAGCGGTTGGCGCAGGTGAAACGATCAAGTTCACCACTTACTACGGTGCTGCAGGCACTGAAGCTGACGCAGACCTTGCTCGCCGCATGGTCGATGGCGACGCATCCGACGTTGAAATCGGTATCTACTCGTACGGCCAAGCCAACGTAGCCGGCGGCCCGACGACTGGTGTGCCGAACACCTTCATCTTCGGCTTCGGCGCGTCGGGTGGTGTGTTCATCCCGCCGGGTGGCGATGTACCGGAACCGGGTAGCCTCGCGCTGGCCGGTCTGGGCCTTGCCGGTCTGGCAGCTGCACGCCGTCGCCGCGCGAAGTAAGTTTTCGCTGTAGCACGCACAAGTACCCCTTTCCGGTTTCCGGAAAGGGGTATTCTTTTTTTGTGTCCAGCCTCCTGCCAACAAATGAAACTCCGCCATCTCGCCGTCTTGCTCGCCACCCTGACGCCACTCGCATCACTCGCAACGCCGATTCATAATTTTCTCGACATCCAGCCGCGCTCGGCCGCCAAGGCAACAACGCCGCTCGATAAGGGTTATGACGCGTTGAACGAAGGGAAGTACGACCAGGCGAGGCAGTTATTCAGTGAGGCCGCGAAGGCGGAACCCGCCAATCCCCTGCCCTTGCTTGGGCTGGCGGACATCGCACGCCTGCAGCACAAGGACGCTGAGGCCAGCGACTGGGTGAAGAAGGCCTACAAAGTAGCCCCGCAGTCTGTGGACTCCCTGGTCGCGATGGCGCGCCTGAGCATGGCCACGAAACAGTGGAAAGAGGCCGAGCGTTTTGCGCTCGAAGCCGCTAAAGCCGGCCCCACTGCGGCAGCCCCTCAACTGGATCTGGGTGAGCTGTACCTGAACGTTCTTCACAAGCCGGATCTCGCGGCAGAGGCGTTCCGAAAGGCGTCAGAACTGAAGCCAGACCATGCTGGCGCGCGTTTTGGCCTCGGGATGGCATTGCTCGCGAAGCAGAACCCTGCCGACGCAACGCGCGCCATGAATGAGGCGGTGCGCCTGGCGCCGGAGAACCCGTTGTCGTACTACGGGCTCGGCCAGGCGGAAGCGGCACGGGGTGACTACCGGGCTGCAGCACGTGCCTTTGACCGCGCGGTGGCACTTGATCCGAAATTTGGCTCCGCGATGCTCGCAGGGGCCGACGCCCGGCAAGTCTCTGGCGACATGAAGGGGGCCGTCGAACTGATCGACAAAGCCGCCACGGTTGATCCGAATTCGGCCCAAGTCCGATTCAAGCAGGGGATGCTGCATCACGCCGCCGGCGACGCGGCCGGTGCCTATGCCGGCTACCTGGCGGCGATCAAGGCCGATCCGAAGTTCGCGCTCGCCTACAACAACGCAGCCGCGCTGGCTGCGTCGCGCAAGGAACGTCTTGACGACGCCCTGGCCTGGGCGCAAAAGGCCGTGGCGCTGTCGCCGAACGAGAACACCTATCTGGATACACTCGCCGGCGTCCAATTGGCACGTGGCAACCGCGCCGAAGCGACCAAGCTACTCGAGAAGATCGCCGCCTCGGAGCACCCTCAGGCCGACTCGCTCTACCAACTCGGGCTGTTGCGGCAAGCGGCAGGGCTCAACAAGGAAGCGGTGCAGGCCTATCGCCGGGCCTTGCAGATCGACCCGGCGTTTGCGGGCGCCCGCGATGCGAACACGCGCATCGCGCAGCTCGATACGAAACGCTAGACCTCAGTGCGTCCCGCGCAGGGCGTAGTCAAGTACTAGCCCGACGAACACTGCCGCACCAAACCATGTGTTGTGCAGGAAGGCCTTGAAGCACAGGGTACGATCGCGTGCCCTGATCAAGGTGTAGTGGTACGCCGCGATGCCGGCTGCCAGCGCGAGCCCCAGGTTGAAATAGACACCACGCTGGAACAACCAGCCGACCCAAGCGAGCAAACCGATCGTGGCTGCATAACAGATCATCACGGCCGCCACATCGAAGCGGCCAAAGGTGATGGCAGAAGTTTTGATACCGATCTTCAGGTCGTCAGGTCGATCAACCATGGCGTACTCGGTGTCATAGGCGACCGACCAGAAAACGTTCGCAAGCAGCAGCCACCATGCGACCGCGGGCACTTCGTTCCAGAGCGCCGCGAACGCCATCGGAATGCCGAAGCCGAAGGCGACGCCCAGGTAGGCCTGTGGAATCGCGAAGAAACGTTTCGTGAACGGATAGCTCGCCGCCAGGAAGACCGCCGGCACGGACATGTACCAGACCAAGCGCTCCAGCGGCAGGATCAGGCAGAAAGACAGCACCGCCAGCACCGCCGCGAGGGCCAGCGCTTCAGCCGTGCCGATCGCGCCGGTTGCAAGCGGGCGCTGTGCCGTGCGCTCGACGTGACCATCAAAGTCGCGATCTGCGTAGTCGTTGATCACGCAGCCGGCTGACCGCATCAGCACGGTGCCGAGAACAAAGATCCAAACCACCCAAAGACTCGGCTTACCAGCCCCGGCGAACCATAGCCCCCAGAGCGTCGGCCACAACAGCAACAGAATCCCGATGGGTTTGTCGAGCCGCATCAGGCGTTCATATGTTCGCAGGCGTTCGTACAGGGTCACTTGAAAAGCCTCGGAAGCGTCGGCAAAAAGACCTCGGTTACAAGAATCGGGCGACCAGCGCGCTTGAACACGCTACGACGCGCCCACAATGCTCCGTTCGGCGCGACACCGCTCGCCGCGATCGCGCGTTGCCAGCGCGGATCCCGCGCATCGAGCGCCTTGAGATGCAGTTGCCCGCGCTGTACCGAGCGATCCGCGAACAGTACGGCCCCCAGCGGACGGGTACTGAGCCCCGCGACGAGGTGCCACGCGCCACGTAGATGCTGGGGCAGTACCACCGAATGGGCGAACACGACCGGTACACCATCGGCACACAGCAGCACTTCACGCACAAGCGCCGACGCATGCCAGCGCAGACCGATCAGACGGCGTTCATCCGGCAACGGCAGACCGAGGCGTTGCTGCAGGACGCGAACCTCAAACGCGTCACAGCGGGCACGGATACGGGCGGTCAGCGACCCCCTGCCAGTAAGCCAGGTTCGCATCTCGCTGCGCGGGACACAGGGCGTGTTCGCCAGCCAGCGCTCGTGACGCGGATGGCGCAAGGTTCTAGGCATCATGCTGGGCGCGGATGATACCCGGATGAGCGCGGTTTCATCCTGTTTCAGATCCGCGAAAGGGGGCTTGTGGGTGCATGCTAAACTCCGCCGCATCCTAGGGCGCACGCCCATTCAGACACCGACCAGGGGGCCACGATGGACTTGATTGCCCATATCGCGCAGCAGTTCGAAGACAGCGCCAACGCCAAGATCGCTGCGGTCGACGCGATGGCAGCACCGATCGCCGGCGCGATCGAAGCAATGACCCATGCGCTGATGAATGGCGGGAAGATTCTCGCTTGCGGCAACGGCGGCTCTGCGGCCGATTGCCAGCACTTCGCAGCCGAGCTGATTGGCCGTTTCGAGCGCGAACGGCCAGAGCTGGCCGCGGTCGCGCTGACCACCGACACCTCGGCAATCACAGCGATCGCGAACGACTACTCCTACGAACAGATTTTCGCCAAACAGGTCCGCGGCCTCGGCCAGGCGGGCGACGTGTTGCTGGCGATCTCGACCTCGGGCAACTCCGGCAACGTGATGGCTGCGATCGAGGCGGCCCACCAACGCGACATCCGTGTCGTGGCGCTGACCGGCAAGGGTGGCGGCAAGATCGGCGCAATGCTGCGCGACGGCGACGTGCATCTGTGCGTGCCGCACGACCGCACAGCGCGCATCCAGGAAGTCCACATCCTGGCGATCCACTGCATCTGCGACGGCATCGACTGCCTGTTGCTGGGGTCTGAGGCATGAGTCTGCGCAGCATCGCATTGGTGCTGGCAGTGGCGACGTCGCTGCCGGCCTGCGTCCCGATGGTTGTCACCGGCGCAGCCGTGGGCGTGACTGCGACCATGGACCGCCGCTCCTACGGCGTACAGGTGGAGGATTCGACGATCGAGGCGAAGGCCTCTTCCGCCATCAGCAACAAGCTCGGACCGACCGCCCGCGTATCGGTGACAAGCTTCAACCGCATCGTGTTGCTGAGCGGCGAGGTGGCGGACGAGGCAGCGAAAGCCGAAGCGGAACGGCAGCTGCGCGCATTGCCGCACCTGATCCGGACGGTGCACAACGAACTGACGATCGGCCCGCGCTCGAGCTTCTCGCAGCAGAGCGGCGATGCGCTGACGACGTCAAAGGTCAAAGCACGACTGGTCGAGACCAAGGAAATCTCCTCGACTCAGGTCAAGGTCGTGACCGAATCGGGTGTCGCGTATCTGATGGGCATGGTTTCGCCGCGCGAGCAAGAAGTCGCGACCTTCGTGGCGAGCACCACTACCGGGGTACGCAAGGTTGTCCGCCTGTTCGAAGTGATGACGCCGGAGCAGATCCGCCAACTCGACGTGGTGCAGGAATCGCTGAACAGCAGCATGCCGGCGCCCACCAAGCCGGCACAGTAGTCGCACCGCCGCTTGCGACGGAATGCTGCTGCGCACATCACGGGCCGCCTCTGCGGCCCGTTTTCATTGGAGTCCCCCGATGGCAGATGGACGCAATTGACCTTTTGCGTCCGCAAGAGCAGAATGCGAACCATTCCTATTCATGTTGCCGCAGCCGTTTTTCAAACATGGGCTTGTGGCAACGCTCTCCGCGGGACTAGGCTATGTACGTGTGTGTCTGCAATGCCGTCACTGAACGGCAAGTCCAGCAAGCCGCCGGCAATGGCGCGCGTCGTTTGCGCGACCTGAGCGCGACGCTGGGCGTAGCCACGCAATGCGGTCGTTGCGCGCAGCACGCCCTTGCGTGCCTGCGCGATTGCCGTGCCTGCCCCAACGCACAAGCCCCAGCGCAAGAACGGAGAGTCCGACATGAAAGGCGACAAGAAGGTCATCCAGTTGCTCAACAAGCAGCTTAAGCACGAACTCACCGCAATCAATCAGTACTTCCTCCACGCCCGGATCTACAAGAACTGGGGCTTCGACCGGCTTGGCTCGCACGAGTACCACGAGTCGATCGAAGAGATGAAACACGCCGACAAGCTGATCGAGCGCATCCTGATGATCGAGGGCCTGCCGAACCTGCAGGACCTCGGCAAGCTGATGATCGGCGAGAACGTCGTTGAATGCATGCAGGGCGACCTGAAGCTCGAGACGACCGCCCACGGCGACCTGAAGGACGCGGTCGCTCACTGCGAATCGGTGCGCGACTATGTGTCGCGCGACATCCTGCAGGAGATCCTCGACGACACCGAGGAACACATCGACTATCTCGAAACCCAGCTCGAACTGGTCGAGAAGGTCGGCCTGCAGAACTACCTGCAGTCGCAGATGAGGCCGGCGGATTCCTGATACGCCTCGCGCTCATACCAACGCCCCGCCTCATGCGGGGCGTTTTCGTTTCAGCGTACGCCCGTTAAGCCTCGCTTAATGCGGCGCCTCCAGCATGTCTTCCATCCCGGCGTGAGCCCGGGCGGAACGCACACAAAACCTGGAGGAAGCGTAATGCCAACACCCCGCACGATCCGTCGCACCCTGCTCGCAGCCTCGATGGCGCTGCCCCTGATGATGGGAAGCCTGCCCGCCATCGCGTCGGACCACAGTGAGCACGAGGAGCACCGTGCGACGGCGTCGCTGCGCGCACCTGATGGCAGCAAGTGGCCGACCGACGCAACGCTGCGTCAGGGCATGGGCGCGATCGCGGGCACGCTGCAGCCGCACTGGCAGGCGATCCAGACCCATGCGCTGCCGCGCGAGGCCTACCTGACGATGGCAGCACGCATCGAGGGCGAGATCGCGAACACCGTCAGCCGATGCCAGCTGCCGAAGGATGCCGACCACGCCTTCCACCAGATCCTCGGCGACATGAATTACGCCGTTGGCCTGATGCGCGGCGCGAAACCCGATCTTCAGCGCGCCGGTGCGCTCGCGCTGGCGCAGGCGCTGCGCAACTACGGCGACAACTTCGAGCATCCAGGCTGGCGCGCGCCGCGCTGAATCAGTCGAGCTTCGGATAGCCGGTGATGCGCTGGATCTCGGCGTAGAGCGGCGCGAGGCGCTCGTACATGTGGCGGTAGACCCGCGTGTACAGCGCCTCGTACAGCGCCGCATTGGCGTGGATCGGTTCGAAGGTCCGCGCGACGCGCGTCATCGCAGCCACCGCCGAATCGAAGTCGCGGTGCAGACCCAGCCCCACCGCACAGTCGATCGCCGCGCCGAGACCGGAGGTCTCGTAGGTATGCGGGCGTGAAGTCGGCAGATTGAAGATATCGGCGGTCAGTTGCATCGCCGCATCCGATTGGGAGCCACCGCCCGAGACCCGCAGCTCCCGCATCACCACCCCGCTCTTCTTCTCGATGCGCTCGCGGCCGTCGCGCAGGGCGTAGGCCAAGCCCTCGAGGATCGCGCGGTACAGGTGGGCCCTGGTATGCACATCGCCGAAGCCGATCACCGCGCCCTTGGCATCCGGCCCGGGATGGCGGATGCCCGGCGACCAGAAGGGCTGCAGCATCAACCCCATCGAGCCGGGCGGCACGGTAGCGACCATCTCGTCGAAGAGCGACTCGGGCACGATGCCGGCCTGCTCTGCCGCAAGTTGCTCCGCCTGCCCGAACTGCTCCTTGAACCAGCGCACCATCCAGTAGCCGCGAAAGATCTGCACCTCACTGCTGTACTGGCCAGGCACCGCGGCCGGATACGGCGGCACCCAAGGCAAGGCTTCGAAGTAGCGCCGCGTGGTGACGTTCACCGTCGCCGTCGTGCCGTAGGACAGTGCGCCGACCTCCGGCGTCAGCGCGCCGGCGCCGAGGATTTCGCAAGCCTTGTCCGCCGCAGCGGCAATCACCGGC
>APMI01002453.1_pt1 | contig 10789 bp, 14 predicted proteins | sample 667938 | NCBI WGS metagenome assembly APMI01 (sample SAMN01084076, study PRJNA167559) | wastewater metagenome | biome: Wastewater | place: Denmark: Ejby Moelle, Odense | collected 2011-11-28
CCCCGCACAATCGGCCCCTGCAATAACAGCGTCTAGCCCCTTTTATTCAGCGGAGCAATTGAATAAAAGCCGTCTTTTCTTTTGTTACTTTTCTTTTGACGGCGCAAAAGAAAAGTAAGGGCGAGCAGCGATCAACAGCTAAAAACAATACCTGCACCCCAAAAATGATCTTTTACCTCTTTTGCATCAAGGCAAAAGAAAAAAACATATCCACATTTTTCCCCTCACATTCCCAGCCAATAAACCTTTTTTCTAAATTGCCTGCAAAATTATTCACCATGTTCAGGCATATCGCTATCCTCTTCATTCTTTCTCTATGCTTTGCGCTCCCCGCCCGCGCGCAAAATCCATACAAAAAGCTTACTTACACCATCGATACCGTTACCTACAGTGGCAACCGCCTTATCCGCCAGCGGGCCGCGCGCGCCGATCTGGATAAGCTCTACAAAAAAGACGCCGCAGCCGCACGGCCTTTGATAGCGCTGCAGGATGCCCTGGATAACAAAGATGTGTCGGCCGCTTACCTCGCTATTTCATCCCTCAAAAGCGTGGCTCCGGGTTTCGACCGGTCATTGTATGAACAGGAGGCAGCGGTATACATGAAGCTGCGTGACGAGCCAAAGTATAAGGTGAACGAAGACAGCCTGCGCTTTGCAAATACCATTGCTCAAAAACGCCTTGAGCGGCAGCAAAATGAACAGGCCGGAAAGTGGCAGAAAGACAGCATGGATATAGTGGAAACCTACGGCTCCATGAATGAGTTCATGTACCAAAACGAGATGAGGGAGAAAAGCAATAACCAGAAAAGGATCCTGTACATCGGTTACAGTACCAACTGGTATTCCTTCATGCCCGGCTATATGGAAAAGTTCATGGCCTGTACCCCTCAGAACGATGCCAATGGCGACCTCGATGCGGTAGCCGAAGGCAAGGACATAGTAAAGTTCATCGTCACCTGCAGCGGCAAAAAAGTTTTTATACGCATGAGCCCCGTAATGTCGGCAGGCAATAAGCCTATAGTAGCAAAGATGTCCATCTCCGGCGATCCTGCATCGCTTATTAGCCTCTTCCTCGGCTTTTGGGAGATAAACGATATAGATAAAAGCAAGCTCAAAAAGGGCAGTGTTGTTACACACAATTATTTGTCCGACCGCATCACCTTCAACTGGAAAGGCGCAGCACCTGTTATCAATATCGACCGCAACCCCGATTACCATGCCGACCGCTAGGCAAATAAAACCCTATGAGATACAAAGTACCTGCTATAAGCCTCTTATATCTTTTATGTACCCTCCCTGCTTTTTGCAGCAAGCTCTTCATACCCATGGATGCCGCCGGCCAGGCCAACCACCTCAGGGCCTATGGCATAGCCTATGCAGCACTTAGGGACAGCATACCTATCAACTGGCTGCTCAATTTCAAAGGCGGCAGCTTTGTCATAGACTACGATCAAAACATCGAGGCCCTTTGCATAGCCCGTGGTGTTACCTGTACCGAGATCGACGACGCGCAGTATAATACCATCGTAGCTAATATTAAAGCAGCAGCACCCCGGCAGGGCATCGTTACCCTGCAAAAGGCACCCCATATTGCAGTATACACACCGCCCGGCCAAAAGCCCTGGGACGATGCCGTAGTACTGGCCCTCAACTACGCGCAGATCCCCTTCGACAAGATCTACGCAGGCGAGGTGCTATCCGGCGCGCTCGACAACTACGACTGGCTGCACCTGCATCACGAGGATTTTACAGGCACCCTCAGCAAGGGCGCCTCCTTCGATAAAGACTCGGCCTGGTACCGCTCGCAGAAGCTGGCCATCAATGCCCTCACCAAAAAGTTGGGCTATAAAAAGCTGTCGCAGATGCAGCTGGCCGTGGTAAAGAAGATACGCGACTTTGTGGATAAGGGCGGCAACATGTTTGCCATGTGCATAGCCACCAATACATTTGATGTGGCGCTGGCCGCCCAAAACACCGATATATGCGATGCCCTCTTTGATGGCGACCCTGCCGACCCCAATGCACAGGCCAGGCTCGACTATACCGATTGCTTTGCCTTTACCGGTTTTAAAATATATACCGACCCGGATTATAAACACCCCGACGATATCGACAACGATTTCTCCACCCTCGCACACATCGAGACCGATTACTTCATGCTGCAGAGCTACCCCGCCTCGCCCGATCCCGTTTTGGCAATGCTGACACAAAACCATGTGGATAGCATCAAAGGCTTTTGCGGGCAGGTAAGCACCTTCAGGCGCAAAAGGCTGAAGCCCGATGTTTTTGTGCTCGCACACTACAACAAGCCGCCCGCCCTCACCACCGACATGAACGGCAGGAGCCATTACAACATTGATAACCTGCACGAGAACGAAGCCAAATACCTGCATGGCGAGTACGGCAGCGGCACCTGGACCTTCTTTGCCGGTCACGACCCCGAGCTGCACCAAAGCGACGTAGGTAAGTCCAGCGATCTCAGCCGGCATCCCCACTCAGCCGGCTACAGGCTTATATTGAACAATGTGCTCGTCCCCTCGGCCAACAGGAAAAATGTGCAGCGCGTAGTGTGCTGCGATGTGCCGGCTACCAATATGGCTGCTCCCGCCCTTGCCAAAAAAACCCTGGCCATCTCGGGCGCCTACACCATAGGCCTCTACCCTATGGCCAATAAGCAACTCAATATTGCCCTCATTCCGCAGGACCCTGCCACCAAAGCCGGCAATATAGAGCGCGTGCTCATCAACACCCCCGAGGGCAAGACCCTTATCGACAATGCCTACTCCGCTCCCGCCGCCACCCTCGATATCAGTAGCCTTCCCACAGGCATGTACCAGGTAGTGGTCAACGGCGAATACGCCGGCAAGCTCATGAAAGAATAGCCCCTCTCCCGTCATTGCGAGGTACGAAGCAATCTTCCCTTGAAGTTTACCCCGATGCCAAATCGAAGCCTAACCCCCAAACAAAAAACAATCCCCACCCTCCCGTCATTGCGATGAGCGCCAAGCCCTGCAGCACAGCCGCGAAGAAGCAATCTTCCCCTGAAGAATATTCCTGCACCAAATCAAGGCTACTTCCCAACCCTACCCCCCCAAACAAAAAACATTTTTCCCTAAATTGCCCCAACAAAAAAATAACATCAATGCCCAGGCATCTCGCCATCCTCCTCCTGCTCACGCTCTGCATTGCCCACTCCGCATCAGCGCAAAGCACCGGGCTAAGCGAGGAAGACATCATCCGCTACTACGGCAGCCCCGAGGAATACCAGTACGGCTACAAGCTGGTAAGCAGCAGCCCCACGCAGCAGATGGTTTTTGCAGGCCATGTAGTAAGCTGGGTAACACTGGCCGCAGGCTACCTCGAGGCCCACTGCGGCTGCACCATACACGACCAGCAGGGCCAGCTCCTCAGCCGTAGCGACTCCACTACTCTCTATATACAGGCGCACTGCCCCCTCAAAGACATCGATTTTAAGGTATCCAAAAGCAGCCCCGGCTCTGCGGCGCTTGTGGATAGCATCAGCATCACCGGCGATGCCGAGGCACTTGCCTGCCTCTTCCTCGGCTATTGGCAAAACACAACCATACCCAAAAGCAAACTAAAAAAAGGCGCCCTCGAAACACTGTACTTCATTACCGACCGTATTACCTTCAACTGGAAAGGCCCCGCCCCCATCATCAGCATCCGGCGGAACCCGGATTATAAAGGTGACTGATAGGCATCCCTTACTCCCGTCCTCTAACCCCTCATTGCGAGGCACGAAGCAATCTCACGAAAATGCCTTACTTTTCCTTCAAATACAATTGATGGCTAGTTGGTCAGAGTTAGAAGTTGAATTGATTATTGCAGATTACTTTCAAATGCTGCATGCAGAATTGAACGGCCTGAAGTATAACAAAGCTGAGCATCGAAATAACTTAATGCACATACTGAATGGCAGAAGTGATAGCTCAATCGAATTTAAACATCAAAATATTAGTGCTGCCATGATAAAAAATGGCTTGCCTTATATTAGCGGATACAAACCCCGTTGGAACTTTCAACAGCTACTTGAGAATAAGATTCTGCAGTACTTATATGCAAACAAAAAAGTGGAAACTGACTTTAAAAAATTTGTAGCTCAGACAATAGGGCTCCCATCTACAGATGTAAAATTTGAAAAATGGATCGATACTCCGCCCGAACGCACACTACTAAAAGAGCCTACTACTAATTATTATAAACCTGTAAAACGTAATTATTTAGAACTCGAGCAAAAGAACCGCTCGATTGGCGAAACAGGAGAGCAGTTAGTTTATGATTATGAGAAATGGAGATTGAATAATGAAGGCTACCCTAAGTTAGCCAAAGAAGTAAAATGGATCTCGAAAGATGAAGGTGACGGAGCAGGCTTCGATATTCTTTCTAAAAATGTTCATGGTCAAGATATGTTCATTGAAGTAAAGACAACAACTTTAGGCAAAGACACACCCATATTCTTTTCCAAAACAGAAAACGATTTTTCAAATGAAAACAAAACTGCCTTTCATTTATATCGAGTTTTTGAGGTAAAAAAGCAACCTAAAATGTTTATGCACAACGGCAGGTTTCAAGATATCTGCTCTGTTGAGGCAATTAATTTTAAAGGTATTTTTTAAGGGTGAATGTTAATCTTCCATTCCTATAAAAATATACCCGCACAATTCATTCAAACAAAAATGAATCTGCCATTTTGCATTGGTATGCATAAGATCTGCGAAATCTGTTCTGCCGCCGCAATAAGGGCAGGCGGTAGATTGATCCCCCAATAAAAAAATATCAAGTTCGAGCACTCATAAAAATAACAATCACCGAGTAAGTAACATTTGCATACAAGTCACGTCTCAATTTTTATATTACAAATAAATCGCACCATGAAGAAAAAGACAATAACCTACAATAAAACTGAAGAATCAGTATACACCCTTTTTTCACTTTTCATTTTAATAAAACAAAACCTTCAAGCTATTACGCAAAACGAAGACATCTTAGATTCCGACTTTGATTCTGAACATAATACATTTAATGACTTAGTAAATGACACGATTCACGAGGCGCTCCGTTATCAAATACTTTTAAAAACCTGCTCTTTTTTAGATGAATGGAATGGCGTGTTTGGCGTTAAAACAGAATCAGGTGACGCAGAAGCCATAAGAGTGATAAAAATTCTCTCTAAACCTGCCATAAAGTGTATTAATTCATGGAAGGAACTTCGCGAATTTAGGAATCAAGCAATAGCGCATAACCACCGGGATAAAGCTGGCAGTAATATTTACTTGAATCCTAGACCTTACCATTCCCCGAATACCGATGCTGAAATCTATTTATTAATATATTGCTTGAAGATAACAATACATGTAGTTGATTATTTCTTTCGAGATGTCTTGGTTAAGGTACTAGACGATTATCCACGAAAACAAAAGGTAGCCCATAAAAAGCCAATGTCGTATACAGCTATTAAAAAGAAAATAAAGGAAATTGAAGATCTTGTTTCTTTAGATTTAACTCAACACCATTTGATGAACTCTCGTCCGTAAAATGCCGATATCATTATTTGGAAACCGCATGGCAACTTTATCATGTATCTGCTATAGCAAAAAATTACTCAAACCCCTCGCTAAAAAACTCCTCTAAGGTCATATCAAAAGCTGCCACGATCTTTATTAGGCTGCTATATTTTACATCCTGCCCTCTTTCGTAGCGCCCATATTGAGCACGGGGGAAATTATGCTCGTACGCAAATATCTCGTGGCTGCTATACCCCTTAGCTATACGCAGGGCGCGTATTCGTTCCCCCAATTGCTTTAAATAAGCCTCTGGTGCTGCTTTCACTTTGCCCACTGCCGCCTTTTTCGGTATCGCCTTCTTGCTCTTCATCAACCGGAAAAGTAGTCTAGTATCTACTCTAAAGGCACTATTTTAAAATACACTACTTGTAAGTAGATTTTTTTTTATCTTAGCTACCATAAAATCTATCATTATGTGGTTCCTCCGCAGGCGTATCAAGAAGCAGCCTTCTTACTACGAGGGCTTTGAGTATCATGCAGGCCAGCTATCGGCTTATCTTTACAACTTCGGTTTTTTCATGATATCCCTTAAAGATGGCGATATCATCAAGTACTACCCCGAGGATATTGCAGCCTTCCGCCAATGGCTCACGGACAACAAGGTCCGCAACGTAAAAGACGACAGCGATTGCAAATAATGGATGGCCTCGGCCATTAGCACATTTACCTGGCTGTACATGCGGCACATTCCTCTATTTGCACATTCCTACATTTGCACATTTGCACATTGTCTATTTGCAGATTCACTAAAATTGTGGATATCATTATTTGGAAACGCCCCCTCCAATTTCGTATCTTGCTATGTTGCGTAGCATTTAAAAATGCCGCATAAGTTCTTTGAAATAAGCGAAGCGAAATCCCGCCCTTCCGCGGGATATGGTAATAAAACGGAAGTTTCGTTTTGCGACATGGCCCCACAATGAAATACCCGACATCGGGCATTCAATCGGGCATCGTTGGGCAAGGATTCGGGCATAAATGTCCGAATCGGGCCTGTCCGACCGGATGGTCGGGCACAGATCGGGCATGGTATAAAAACTATAATACGTCAATATCCACGCCACTTTCCGCCACCTAACACTGTTAGGAAATGCCCGATTTTTATTTTATGCCCGATTCGGGCATTCTCGAAAACTCCCCTCTTTGGTTAGCGATGCGGGTGGCAGGAAAGAGGGGTGGATCGCTCAGATAGATATGTTTCCATTAAAAAGGAGCGAGACGGGGTGATTATACAAACCGGAAAAAACCAGAAATTAAATGAAAACGCCATACGGCACTGCCAGTAAGCCTTTCCACCCATCACCCCTCCAAAAACCGGAAATTGATTTCCGACCGGAAATCGGAACTTTTCTCACCACCAAGCGGGTAAATGCATCTATATTTATATTAAAACGATCCTCTTAAATGCTGCAACTAAACATAAGCGACTTCCTTGGTTGGGAGATAGACAAGATAGCCGCCCGGCTCAAAGCGCAGCCGGAAAACGACTTTGAGCTGATCATACCCACAGGCACAGGCGACGGCACCACCCTTGCCGACGAATACCTGCTGGCCGCCTTCGTAGGCCAGAAGCTGTCCGAGTGCTGCGAGGGCTTCGACTATGAGCAGGAGCGGCCCGGCGAAAAAAGCACCATAGCCTACTACCTGGAAGACGCAGACACCTGGGGCCTCGCCGATGCCATCAACTACCTCTCCCCCGCCTTCGGGACGGAATACTCCGAAGAGTACTACCTCATCAACGAGGCCATGGACCTCTTTGCAGTGCAGGTGGAAGCAGCAGAGATACTACCCGCATGCCCCTATTTCATGGAGCTGTACGCGCAGCACAATGAGGAAGAGGAATAAAAAAAGGGCAGGAAGAAACCCGCCCAATTATATCTGCCTATGTATGAAAAAAAATCGCCTTTCTATTGTGCCTTCTGGAATTTCAGCGTGTGGTGCCCGCTATCGTCCGCCAGGTTGATGTTGTTATCCGTCATCATGCTGATCACCCAGTCCTCGTTCAGCTCGGCAAGGTGCCCGTCGGTGATGGAGTTGATATTGATCGTTAGCTGCTGCAGTCCATCGTTAGTACCACGTGTCCATGTACCGCTGGCCGATGAGCTGGCCCGCGTAGCGGTAAAGCTGCCATCGCTGTTGAAGGTGAAAGTATAGCCGCTAAAGTCAGGCGTCTCATCCACGCCGCGGTCGGTGTACTCGGTCACCTTCCAGCCGCCTGTAGCAGGGGTATTGGTAGTGATGGTAGGGTTGGTAGTGCTGGGCAGTACGTTGTTCTTATGCGTGCATGCAGTAAAGCCCGCAGCCAGTACACATATCCCGATCGTTGCTAATAATTTGTTCATGTTTAAAATGTTATTTCGTTTACAATGCAGCTCCCTTAATCCTTTGCACAAGTCTTTTGCGGGGCAGGAGGCACAGCAATATTAGGCATAAGCCCTGCAGCTCAACAAGCCAAAACAATAAAGAGGGAAAATAGACCGCTGAAACGGGAAGATGCTGTTAAATACAGCACATAAGAGTATCGGCCTTGTGATTTTTAGTAAATTTACCCTTCAAACGATCTAGATGAAAAAGGTAATGGGTTTAATGTGTGTGTGTATGATCATGGCTTCGGCCTGCGGTAGCAGTAAGACAAGCAGCAGCAATGGCGGCAGTAACGTAGATGCAGGCAGGCAGGCCGGTAGCCACAGTAAAGCAAGCAGCAGCAGTAGCGATAACAGCGAAGAGGCCGAAAAGCAAGCTGTTATGGAAAACAAAGTGTATGGGCCTAACCTGGGCACGCATGCCAAAACCCAGCCCCAGGTACAAGTCTCGAGGGAGGCGCCCGCAACTAAGTAATATAAGGTGAAACGGCAGAACAGGAGCTCATGAAGCAAGGCTGAATGCAGGCAAAGGCTAATGATATTTTAGGATCTTTGCTATTTGAAAGGGATTTTTATATAAATTTATATTTCCAATCATAAAACTTATGAAACGTATTTACACCATCCTCCTCGTAGCCGCTGCCCTCAGCATAGGCTCCTGCGACATAGAATCGAACGCACGCTATACAGGCAACTACTACAGTGCTAATACACCCAAAGAGCAGCAGGCTAACACAACAGAGCAGCAGAACGCAAAGCCGGCTGAAGCAGCGATAGCCCCAACTACACAGGCCACACCCATCATGAGGGCTACAGGCCGCAGTCCCAGGGTTACAAACTAAAAGCAGATGTGATGCCCCTTAAGAGGGCTTCCCTTTTTTCTTAAGCTTCACCAGGTAAGCGGCCGAGAGGCCAAAGCTGAAGCTATGCGTACTAGCCACCAGCGTACTGCCAGCCAGGTTCCTCACACCGATGCTTGCATAGGGATGAAAAAATATTATGCAAAAAATAAACCCCCTTGCGGGGGTTTACGAACTATAAAGACGTCCAAATAATATTATTTACCTATCAGGTAGCCTACTGATACACCAAAGCCCCTGTTCTTAGTTTCTATCATAGCATCGTTAGAGAGATTGGCCAGGCCAAGGCTGTAGAAGATACGTACAAAAAGACCCATGCCCAGCTCATAACCCACATTGAAATTAGCTGCGTAGTCGAGGCGTTTCATATCGGTACTATCCGAACCAAAGGTAATATTGTAAGCGGAGTCCGCTGACTGGCCAAATGCCGATGCGCTGAGGGTAGACTTGCCACTGAGTGCATAAGACACACTTGGTGCCACACCTACAAATACTTTACCCGGGCCCAGTTTATGCTTGTATTGTATCCATACAGGTATCTCAATACTGTTCACCTTAGTCTTCAGGTCGGCGGTAAATAAGCCAAGATAGTTCATAGACTGCTTGCCACCTTTTGAAGTGTAAAAGACACCCGGCTGTATAGCTATAGGACCTACGCCGATATCGGCCAGTATGCCAGCCCTAAAGCCTGTAACATTAGACAATGTAGGGGCGAAGCCTGAGGCAGAACCTGTGCCATTGTAAGTCATTTTATTAAAACTGAGGCCCACTTCAGGACCTACCTTAATAAAGGCAGATGCGCTCTGGGCGATAATACCTGCAAAACCGAGAAGGAATAACGTTTTTTTCATATGGTTGGTGATTTAAAAAGTTTCGTTGGTTATGGTCAAATAACATGCCAAAATTGGCGGCGCAAAGATAAGGAGAATAAAAACAATGCCCTGCGATTGTAAACGAAAATTGCGACATTTGAAATAATATTGATGCAGGATGAGCAAACACAAAGCACGCCCCGATGGCCTGATGTACAGTACTAATAAAGAGTACTACAATGATTATGAGGAAGATAGCAATAGTGCTGAAACAACACCAAAGGACAAGCAAAAGCTGCGCGTAAAACTGGATACCAAGCAACGTGCTGGCAAAATAGTGACCCTTGTGGAAGGCTTCAGCGGTACGAATGATGACCTGGAGGCACTGGGCAAGCAGCTGAAAACCAAGTGCGGCACGGGCGGCAGCGCTAAAGAAGGCCTTATAATAATACAAGGAGACTATAAAGAAAAAATTATAACATGGCTTAAGGATTGGGGCTATGTATTAACCAAATGATAAGCTTATTTTTGCGCCAATGTTACAGGATATACAGGTACTCAACGAAAAAGAAACCCGTGGTGGTTTTGGTGAAGGTATTGCAGAAGCAGCACGCCGCAACCCTAATGTAGTAGCACTTACTGCGGACCTTGCAGGCTCGCTGAAACTGAATGAATTCATGAAGCTGTTCCCTGAGCGCTTTGTGCAGGTGGGTATCGCGGAAGCCAATATGATAGGCATAGCAGCGGGTATGACCATTGGTGGCAAGATACCGTATACAACAACCTTCGCGAATTTTTCTACCTCGCGTGTGTATGACCAGATAAGGCAAAGCGTTGCATATAGTGGCAAGAATGTAAAGATATGCGCATCGCACGCTGGCTTAACGCTGGGCGAAGATGGTGCCACACACCAGGTGCTGGAAGATATAGGCATGATGAAAATGCTACCCGGCATGACGGTGATAGTACCCTGTGATTTTAACCAGACCAAAGCTGCAACTATAGCAATAGCCGATCACCAGGGACCTGTGTATCTGCGTTTCGGCAGACCGAAGTGGCCGAACTTTACTGCAGAAGATCAAACCTTTGAGATAGGTAAGGCGCAGGTGCTGGCGGAAGGTACAGATGTATCGATCATAGCATGCGGGCATATGGTTTGGATAGCCGTAG
>APMI01008512.1_pt1 | contig 10789 bp, 10 predicted proteins | sample 667938 | NCBI WGS metagenome assembly APMI01 (sample SAMN01084076, study PRJNA167559) | wastewater metagenome | biome: Wastewater | place: Denmark: Ejby Moelle, Odense | collected 2011-11-28
GTCACAAAATCTATCCCTACCTCCTGCGCAAGCTGGCGGTCACCCGACTCAACCAGGTCTGGGCCATGGACATCAGCTACATTCCCATGGCGCGAGGATTCGTCTATCTCTGCGCCGTCGTGGACTGGTTCAGCCGGAAGGTCTTGTCGTGGCGGCTGTCGATCACGATGGAAGCGGACTTCTGCATCGAAGCGGTCGAGGAGGCGCTGGCTCGCTACGGAAAGCCAGAAATATTCAATACCGACCAAGGTTCGCAGTTCACCTCGATGGACTTCACGGCGGTGCTGAAGAAGGCGCAAATCGCCATCTCGATGGATGGCAAGGGTGCGTGGCGGGACAACGTGTTCGTCGAACGGCTTTGGCGGTCGATCAAATACGAGGAAGTATACCTCCACGCTTATAAGACCGTGTCCGAGGCCCGCGTCGGCATTGGCCGATATCTGACCTTCTACAACACCCGACGCCCACATTCATCGCTTGACCGGTTGACGCCGGATCAGGCCTACTTCAACGCGCTGGCACCAATGATGGTGGCGGCATAATCGAGGCGGAAATCCACTTAGCGAAACGCCCGAAACTGTTCAGACAAACCGAGCCGCCTCTCCGGCTGCCGGGAAGAAAACGATAAAGTTCCGCCTGCCGGTGGAGAGGCGTCCTTCGCGGGACGATGGATGAGGTGAGTTCGCTTGGGCTCTTGTATCGATCGCACCATCGCGATCAGAACGCGCGTCAGATTGGACCACTTCATTCCACTGATCCCATGCTGGGAGGGCCAGAGAGCCGATCCCGAAGAGAAGCGAGGGCCCGCGAATGACGCCAAATGCCAGTGTATCGGAAAGCTCAAAAGCACTTGACCTCAACACACCGAATAGAGAAGAGCCCCTTTTGGGGGGGGGGCGATATGGGGTCCCGTTACAACGCCGATTGACAGTCTATACGTGCGACATTTTTGGAGGTTACTAAAAATATTCTTAAATATAATTAAGGTGAATATAATATTTTGTATTTCAAGTTTGTTGAGTAAATTATGTTAACTTTAATGGTAATTGGATTTACGATTATGAATGATTGTAATCAACATGGATTCTTGCGGTATCTATTGATCGTGGTGGGGTCCATTCTAGCAAGAGGCGGGTTGGAGCCGCATCGACCTGAAGATTTTCTGTCAGTCGCGCCATCGCTTCTCTTCGTCGCATTAGCATGCCGAGGGCGTGTAGAACGATTGGCGGAACGGGAATGCTCTTCGGTTTTCGACCTAACGCGATGGTCAAATGCGAAAGCAGTTCGTGGGTAGAGAGATCATGCCCGTCGCTTGCTAGAAATACCTGGTTTGCCGCGTTTGGGTGATCGAGTACCTTTATAAGGAGGTCGCAAAGATTCCCGACATGGATGAAGGAGCGTTTGTTCTTGACGGCCGGAAAAATCGAGGGTGCACCACTGGCCGCCCATTTCATCAAGCTGAGGAAATTACCGCGGACGCCAGGGCCATAAACGAGTGGCGGACGTATGATCACGACCTCAAGGCCCGTCTGCTGACTCAAAGTAGTGAGTGCCGCTTCTGCTTCTGCCTTCGATGTCGCATACGGATCCTGTGGGTCGGGCGGGTCGTCCGCTGTGAACGGTTTTCCGGGTTTGGTTCGTTCACCGTTCACCTTGATTGAGCTGACGAAAACGAAGCGCCGGACTCCGGCTCCGGCCGCTTGGCGGGCAAGATTTATTGTCGCGGCGACATTGGCATCGCGAAACATGGTAAGAGGATCTGCTGCGCTCTCGCGCATGACGTGAACACGAGCCGCAAGATGCACGACGGTTTCGATCCGCTCCAGGTATTCACGCCAGTCCATTTCATTACCGTAGGAAGGCACCGTCACGAGGCCGGGTCCTGTCCCCCGAGTGATCCCACGAGTGGGCAATCCGCGGCGCGCCATCTCGGCGATAAAGTGGGAGCCGATAAATCCGGACGCGCCGGTAACCAATGTCATTCGCATGAGAAAATCACCCAGTGCTTGTGGTTACCCATGGGCGACCGTCTGTTCCGGGAGAGTGTCGGCTGCTATGATCAGGGCGAACAGCAGCTTCTTGGCCAGCGCCTCGTCTTCCGCAAGGACCGCCTGTTCGAGATCGTGCAGCCACGCTGCCATGTCGTAGCCGGTGATTGCCACCGAATCGGCCCGCATGATCTTCGGATGGCGGGTGGGCCGGGCATTGGTGCGGTTGTAAAACAGCTCCTCGAAGAGCTTTTCTCCCGGCCGCTTGCCGATCACCTCGATGGCTATGCCACTGTCGGGGTTGCGGCTGTTGCGCACTTGGAAGCCGGCGAGGCGGATCATGTTCTCGGCAAGGTTGCCGATGCGGACGGGCTCCCCCATATCTAGCAAGAAGACGTCGCCGCCGACCGAGAGCGCACCAGCCTGCACGATCAGTTCTGCAGCCTCGGGAATGGCCATGAAGTAGCGCGTCATATCGGGGTCAGTGACCGTCACCGGGCCGCCCTTGGCGATCTGCTGCTTGAAAAGCGGCACTACTGAGCCGTTCGAACCGATCACGTTGCCGAAGCGGACAGCGCAGAAGACCTGGCGCTCGGAATTGGCATGGGCCTCGCTCGCCCGTTGCCGCACGATGAGCTCGGCCCAGCGTTTCGTCGCGCCCATGACATTGGTGGGGCGTACCGCTTTGTCGGAGGAGATCAGCACGAAGCTCTCGACCTTCTGCCGCCCGGCGGCTGTCACCACCGTCAGCGTGCCGAAGACGTTGTTGCGGATGCCTTCCAGCACATTGGCCTCGACGAGCGGAACATGCTTGTGGGCGGCGGCGTGGTAGAGGACCTGTACACCGTGGCGCTCGATTGCCCGCTCGACCGTCTTGGCATCGGTGACCGAACCGAGGACCGGCGTGATTTCCAGAGCGCCGGCTGTCAGAAGCTCCTGCTCGATGCGGTAGAGAGCATATTCGCTCGCCTCGAACAGCACGAGCTTCTTCGGTCTGCGGCGCACGATGAGGCGACACAATTCCGAGCCAATGGACCCGCCAGCGCCGGTGACCATGACAATCTTGCCGGCGAGCGCCTGGTCGAGCAACTTGGTATCGGCCGGTACAAAGGAGCGGCCGAGCAGTTCGTCGATCTCTATCTCGCGAATCTGGCTGACGATGTAGCGACCATCCACGAGGTCCGAAATATCTGGCAGGCTGCGGACTTTCACGCCGAGACCCGTCACGCGTCCGAGCACTGCCTGCCGTTTATCCATCGGGATGGACGACATGCTGAGAACGATTTCTGTAATTCCGTAGCGGTCGATCAATGACGGCAGCTCGCTGGACGGAAAGACACGGTAGCCGCCGATGTCCCGCCCCTGGTTGGCGGGATCGTCGTCGACCAGCCCCATGACGTAGCGATTGCCGTGGCCTTTCAGGGCGCGTGCGAGCTGGGCGGCAGCCGGTCCCGCGCCATAGATGAAGATCGGTTCCTCGTCGCGGCGCAGGCCCGTCCCTGAAACCAGGATCCACTTGGCGGCAAAGCGCATGCCGCCGATCAGCAGCGTTCCGAGAATGAAGTAAAGGAAGGGGACGGAGCGGGGTACGATGCCCTGGCCCGCCATCTCCATCAGGAAGATGATGATGACCCAGCTCACCGTGGCGATCAGCATCGCCTTGATGATGGTCCAGATCGCAGCTTCCGGCAGGTAGCGGATGACGGACCGATAGAGGCCCAACCGAATGAATATGGGGATAGCCACCACAGGAGCGAAAGTGGCGAGAATCAGGCGCTCGCTCGTGATCGCCGGCGTCCACACGGACAGCCGGATGGCATAGCTCGCCCACAGGGCGATCATCAGGACGATGACGTCGAGGCTGATCATGACGACCCGCTTCCAGAAACGGGGCGTCTTGATGATCTTCTCCCTGAGGAGCTTGACCAGGGGCTGGTCGATCCAATCGGAGGCTAACATGATCCTGACACTGAACTCACTAATGTTGGACGCCGGCCGCACCCACTACCTTTATGGCGGTCAGACCTAAAATGCGCAAATCGAAAAGGAAGCTCCGACGCTGGAGATATTCTGCGTCGAGCGCGACCTTATCCGGGATTGCCAGTTCGTCTCGGCCGTTTACCTGGGCCCAGCCTGTGAGGCCCGGAAGTAGCGAATGCACATTCTGGGCCGTGCGCGCGGCGATGAGGTCGTCCTGATTGAAAAGCGCCGGGCGAGGGCCGACGAAACTCATGTCTCCCTTCAGGATGCACCAGAGTTGCGGAAGTTCGTCCAGGCTGGTCTTACGCAGGAAACTGCCGATAGGCGTGAGATGCCGTGCGGCATCCCCTAGAAGATGGGTGGCGACGACGGGTGTGTCGATCCGCATGGTGCGGAACTTCGGCATGGAGAAAAGGCGGTTGCCCCGGCCTACGCGCCGCGACCAGTAGAGTGCGGGTCCCTTCGACGTGGCGCGGACGGCAAGTGCCACTGCGGCCATGGGTAAGGCGAAAACGGCCAACGCCAGGAGGGCGCCGGCAATGTCGCATGCTCGCTTCAAAAGCATTGATGACTGACCCGAACTGAACTCACGAAACTCAATGCGCGCGTGAATACGGTAAATCGCTGCCAATCGCCAGCACTGAACGCATAAATAGAATCTGCTCTTCCGGATTTCCGTGTGGTCGTCGGCCTTCGGAGAAGAACCAACGAACGTCTACGAACGCAAATGGGTACCTGCGGGCAAGGGAAGCGGAAATAATTTCCGCATCGCCGATTGTCATCATGAGGTCCCCCGCCCAAAAAAATCACCGGACTGTCGTGTCAGATTGTAGTACAAGACTGTCGTAACGGCATATTAGATGAAATGGATTTGTTAACCTTATCAATGGCTTGGGAATGAGCTGGATTCCTTAGCTGGGAATCCTGGCAGCTAAGGTACTTCGCACTATAGCGTGGTGTGTTGCTCAATAGTTGCAATTGGTTGTGGGCGGTCACGCTGGAATTTCAGGGCTCTAGCCGTAAACGTTGCGCCTGTAAGCATCAATGCCGAAAGTCTTGATAATTCGTTGTCGGAATAAAACAGTGAAGCTCTATGGAAAATGGTGCCCCATGCCGGAATCGAACCAGCACTCCTTTCGGAACTCGATTTTGAGTCGAGCGCGTCTACCAGTTCCGCCAATGGGGCACGGGCTGGAGCCATCGCGTTTACACGATGCGTTTGTGGGCGGCAACCGGGAAATCGGGGTGGGCGTGCGATCACTTATCCGTGCGGTGCATTTACAATGGCAGGCTACCTGATAGAAATCGGCGCCGTTTCGTCGGCGTGGGCGCCGGCACCATTGGACGATCATGATGACGGCATTTCCCGATCTTTCCCGCAAGGCATCCGCAGGCCTCCTTTCGCTCGGCATGGCCGCCACGGTCGGTGGTGCGCTCGCCTTTGAACATATCGGCGGCTATATTCCCTGCGCGCTTTGCCTGCTGCAGCGCGATCCCTATTATTACGGCATTCCGGTTGCCGTCGCGGCGTTGCTTTCGGCGCTTTTCGGCGGGCCTGCCTGGTTGACGCGGCTGCTGCTGGCGGTTGCCGGCGTCATGATGCTCGTCGGTGCGGGCATGGGTGTCTACCATGCGGGTGTCGAATGGGGCTTCTGGGAAGGGCCGGCGACCTGCGCGACCTCGGCGCAAGGCGTAACGCAGAATGCGGGCGACCTGCTGTCCGATCTCAACTCGAAGCATGGACCTTCCTGCCAGGAGGCGTCCTTCCGGCTGCTCGGCCTCTCCTTTGCCGGGTGGAACGTGATCGCGAGCATCATCCTCGCCGCCATCGCCTTTTCGGGCGCGCGGTCCGCGAAAGCCTGAGATGCCACAGCCGCATTGAGGCGCATGCCGTCTTCGCAGGGCCGTTGCCGGTTCTGCGCGGCAGGCGTCAGGGCTGCAGTTCGACGTCCCAGTAGAGATAGTCCATCCAGCTTTCATGCAGATAGTTGGGTGGAAACAGTCGCCCGTTGTTGTGCAGATCCTGAACCGTCGGCTGATAGGGCTTCTGATGCGGGTGCATGCCCGCCTGCTTGGGCAGCTTGCTGCCTTTTCTCAGATTGCACGGGGAGCAGGCGGCGACCACATTGTGCCAGGTCGTCTCGCCGCCATGGGCGCGCGGGATGACATGGTCGAAGGTCAGGTCGTCCGGCGACCCGCAGTACTGGCATTCGAACTTGTCGCGCAGGAACACGTTGAACCGGGTGAAGGCCGGGTGGCGCGAGGGCTGCACGTAGGTTTTCAGGCACACGACGCTTGGCAGGCGCATCGTGAAGCTGGGAGACGACACCGAATGTTCGTATTCGGCGATGATGTTTACGCGGTCAAGAAACACGGCCTTGATCGCGTCCTGCCAGGACCATAGCGACAAGGGGTAATAACTCAGCGGCCTGTAGTCAGCATTCAGTACAAGGGCTGGCAGGGCCTGTGGTGAAACAGAAATCGTCAAGGGCTTCTCCTGATCGATTCGGCATCTGCCCTTCTATATTAGGCCCGTTGTTACAGCATTGTGAAGCGGGAAAGGAAAAGCGAAAACAACGGAATTTCGCCGGCGTCACCCTTCGAGCACAGGGGCGGCCTCGCGGCGCATCTCGCGGGCGTAATAGGCCCAGAACAGCCGGGCGGAAACGCCGCGCCAGGGCGCCCATCCTTCTGCGATCCGGTCGAGTTCCTGCACGCTCGGCCGGACGGCTAAGCCGAGCGCATGGGCGACGGCGTTCTGGAGGGCAATGTCGCCCGAGGGGAAGATATCCGGATGCCCGGCGCAGAAGAGGAGGTAGACATCCGCCGTCCAGCGGCCGATGCCCTTGATGGCTGTCAGGCTGCGGGTGGCCGCTGCCGCCTCCATGCGGCAGATGGCGTCGAGGTCCAGTTTGTTCCGGTCGACGGCCTCGGCGGCGCGGCGCAGCGTCTCGGCCTTGGCGCGTGACAGGCCGATGGCGCGGCAAGTCTCGTCGGAAAGGCCGAGGATGTGGTGGGGCGTTATGTCGCCGGCCGTCTCCTCCAGACGGCGCCATATGGCGTCGGCGCTGGCGCGCGAGACCATCTGGGCGACGACGATGCCGGCAAGACCGCGATAGCCTGGAGAAAGACGGCGCAGCGGCACGGGGCCGGCCTTGTCGATGACGGTAAAAAGGCGGGCGTCGAGCAGCGCGAGGTCCACGAGACCTGCGGCCACGTCCGCATCCGTCCTGATCATGTGCAGTTGCATGGTTTCCAGCGATCCTCGCGATCGGGCATATCGTGCTTAAATGCGCAGTCGCCTTGCGGGCGGCAACATGCGCAAATCGGCCTGTGGCGCGATGCGCCTCTTCATGCAAGAAGACCGCATGCAAGGTCCTTTGTCAAAGAATCGCGTCTTTCGTTTCGCGCCGAGCCCGAACGGGCTGCTGCATCTCGGCCATGCGCTTTCGGCGCTGCTGAACCGGGATATGGCCGCGGCCTGTGGCGGTCGGTTCCTGCTGCGGATCGAGGACATCGATCCCGCCCGCTCGCGGCCGGAGTTCGAGACGGCGATCTATCGCGACCTTTCCTGGCTGGGGCTCGATTGGGAGGAGCCGGTCCGTCGCCAGTCGGAGCATCTCGCCTTCTATGCGGAAGCGCTGGAGCGACTGAAGGCGATGGGCGTTCTTTACCCGGGTTTCCTCAGCCGGGGCGACGTGAAGGCGCGAGTGCAGGCACATGAGGCGGCCGGCGGTCTCTGGCCGCGCGATCCGGACGGTGCGCCGCTTTATCCGATCGAGGAGCGAATGCTCGACCGGGAACAGGCGCAGGCCTTCATCGCGGCAGGGCGGCAGCATGCCTGGCGGCTAGACATGGAGACGGCCCGGGCGCTCGTGCCGGGTGTGCTCGACTGGTCGGAGGCCGGCGAAGGGCCGGAGGGAGAGACCGGGATCGTGACGGCACGGCCGGAGCGTTGGGGTGACGTGATCCTGTCGCGGCCCGATGCACCGGTGAGCTATCACCTTGCCGTGGTGCTCGACGATGCGGTGCAGGGCATTACCGACGTGGTGCGCGGGCAGGATCTTTTCCATGCGACGGCGGTACATCGTCTGTTGCAGAGCCTGCTTGGCCTGCCAGCGCCAGCCTATACCCACCACGGGCTGGTGCCCGGGCCGGACGGGCGAAAGCTCTCCAAGAGCAATCAGGATACGGGCATTGCCGCCTATCGGGAAAAGGGTGTGTCACCTGCCGGCATTCGCGCCCTGCTCGCGGGCTATGGCTTCGTCCTCCATTGAGGCCTCTTCGACCGCCGGCTTCTTCACGCCGCGCACCCGGTCGAGAATGAGGTGCTTTACCCGGTATTTCATCAGGGCGGCGTTGATCTCCGCGCCGAGGATGAAGATCACTCCGATGATGTAGAGGAAGACCAGCGCGATCATGATCGAGGCGAGGCCCGCATAGGTCGAGACATAGCTGGAGAAGACGGCGAGATAAGAGGCGAAGGCATAGGCGCCGAAGCCCCAGGCAAGCAGCGTCAGCAGAATGCCGGGCAGCACGTCGGCGATCCTGCGGCGGCCGGCCGGCAGCCACAGATGCGCGATGAGCAGGCCGATGAACAGCACCAGGACGGTGCCGAAAAGGCCCCAGCTTTCCACCCAGGAATAGACATAGTTGAGCCAGGGCAGCCAGTCGCCCGTGGCGCGCACGGCCAGAGGCGCGGCGACGAGAACGATGCTGATGACGGCGAGGGCAAGGACGCCGGCGATGACGAAGCCGAGGCTGGCGAGGCGTGTGACGTACCAGTAGCGTGTCTCAGCCACCCGGTAAGCGCGGTTGAGCGAGACGCGCAGCGCCTCCACACCATTGGAGGCGAAATAGGCGGCGGCGAGTACCGAAACGGTCAGAAGGCCGCCGCGCGGGATCGTCAGCACCGCGACGACCTCGCGCGAGATGGGGGCGGCGATGGATTCCGGCCAGGTATCGAAGATGAGGTGCACGGCGGTTTCGGCGAATTGCTCGGCGCCGAGGAAGGAGCCGAGCGCCGTGCCGAAGATCAGGAAGGGAAAGATCGCAAGCAGCGTCGACAGCGCGACATGGCTCGCCATCGCCCAGCCGTCGTCCTCGGAGAAGTGCCAGATCGCATCGAAGACGACCTTGTAGGCAAGGCGGATGGCGGTCGGCATCTGCAAATCGGTTCCTTGCGCGGCCGTGGCGGGCCGACTCTCATTGTTTCCCGCCGGTGAATATGGGAAACGGAAGCGGATTTGTACAGGAAACCGCGATGTCTTCCCCAAATGTAACCACCCGGCCGAGCATCATCGTAACCGGCTGCTCGTCCGGTATCGGCGCTCACTGCGCCCGCGCGTTGAAAGCGGAAGGCTGGCGGGTCTTTGCGACGGTGCGGCGCGAGGAGGATCGCGCGCCGCTCGAAGCCGACGGCATCGAGGCGCTTCTGATGGACTATACCGAGCCGGAAACCATCGCAGCGCTCGTCGAGACGGTGCTGGCGCGCACGGGCGGACGGCTCGATGCGCTCTTCAACAACGGCGCCTATGGCCAGGCAGGAGCGGTCGAGGACTTGCCGGTGGAGGCGCTGCGCCTGCAACTGGAAACGAATGTCATCGGCTGGCACGACCTGACCCGGCGGGTGATCCCGGTCATGCGTCGGCAGGGCCATGGGCGCATCGTGCAGTGCTCGTCGATCCTCGGCATCGTGCCCTATCGCTGGCGCGGGGCCTACAATGCCTCGAAATTCGCGCTGGAGGGCCTGTCGCTGACACTGCGCATGGAGCTTGCCGGATCGGGCATCCATGTGAGCCTCATCGAGCCGGGGCCGATCGCGTCGCGCTTCACGGCCAATGCGCTCACCCATATCGAGAAGAATATCGATCTCGAGAATTCCGTGCATGCGGAGGAATATCGGCGGCAGCTGCGGCGGCTGCGCGGCGAGGCGAAGCCCTCGCGCGGCAAGCTGGGGCCGGAGGCGGTGCATGCCGTGCTGCGCCATGCGCTGACGGCCCGGAAGCCGCGGGTGCATTATATCGTGACCGCGCCGGCGAAGCAGGGTGTGCTGCTGAAGAAGCTGCTGCCGGCGCGGCTCTTCTACAGGATCATCGGACGGCTCGGCTGACGCGGCGCGGCGTCGCAGGTTTTATCACCGAAAACGCGTGCACTTTGCGCGGAAAACCCTATTTGAATAGGGCTGACAGAAATCAGAACGGATCGTGGGCATGTCTTCCTTCCTCACCTTCATGACCATGCTCGTCATGGGTCTCGTCGCCATCGTGCTCGTGCGCGGTCTCGTCAACATGGCCAGGGGCGGCAGCGGCAATACCTCCAACAAGCTGATGCAGCTTCGCGTGCTGTTGCAGGCGATCGCCATCGTCCTGATCATGCTGACGCTCTGGGTCACGGGCGGCGGCCGCGGCTGATGGTCAAGCTCAACAAGATCTATACCCGCACGGGCGACAACGGCACGACGGGCCTCGTCGCAGGCCCGCGCCGCAAGAAACACGATCTTCGGGTGGAATCCTACGGCGAGGTGGACGAGGCGAATTCCTGCATCGGCCTCGTGCGCCAGCATCTTGCCGATCATCCGGCGCTGGATGGCATGCTGGTGCGCATCCAGAACGACCTCTTCGATCTTGGCGCCGATCTTGCCGCGCCCGAGACCGGCGAGAAACTCGGTTATGAGCCATTGCGCATCGTCCAGGCGCAGGTCGACCGGCTGGAGCGGGAGATTGACGAACTCAATGCCGATCTGGAGCCGCTGCGCTCCTTCGTGCTGCCGGGCGGCACGCCGGCCGCGGCGGCCCTGCATCTGGCGCGCACCGTCGCGC
>APMI01008203.1_pt1 | contig 10785 bp, 8 predicted proteins | sample 667938 | NCBI WGS metagenome assembly APMI01 (sample SAMN01084076, study PRJNA167559) | wastewater metagenome | biome: Wastewater | place: Denmark: Ejby Moelle, Odense | collected 2011-11-28
ATGGCGATGGCCCGGTCCTGTTCCGCCATGGCGCCGATGCCCAGCCGCGCCGATTCCGCCCGCTTGCGCGCCTCGAGCGCGGCCAGCCGCTGGCGCTGGGTGACGAGCAGGCCTTGCGCCGTGCGGCGCTGCGCGACGGCTTGCTCCGCAGCCACACGCAACTGGCGACCGCGCGCGACATCGGCGCGCAGGTCTGCGGTACGCGCCTGGATGGCGGGCAGGATCGCGGCGAACACCGCCTGGGTGTGGACGACATCGCCGATCGAACCGGGCTGCACCCTGCCCCAGCGCCAGCGCGGCGGGGCGGCGCGCCATCGTCTGCAGCGCGGCGACAAGGCGGACGGTCGGTCCCTGCTTCGCCGCCAGTCGCTGGCGCTGGACCGTTTGCAGCTGCGCGATCACCGCGGTGCGCGCTTCCGCGGCATCGATTTCGGTTTCGGTCGCCTGGATGCGGGCCGCGATGGCGACCGATGCGGCCTGCGCGCGCGCGGCTTCATTGCTGGCCGACTGTGCGGCGGCCTCCAGCCGCGCGGCGCGTTCGGTCGCCAGCTTTCCCGCCGCTTCCGCACGCGCCAATGCCTGGCGCTGATCGCCGCCGGCCTGTGCCAGCGCCGCCCCTGAAAGGACGGCGATTGCGACGGCGGCAGCGATGCGTTGTTTCAACTGACGTCGGTTCCCAGTTTTCCGAAGCGCGCAGTAAAGCCGTCGATGTCGCCGGCGGCAAGCAATTTGGCCTGTCCGACCCAGTCGTCGCGCTCGATGCGCCCGGCGAACGGCCCTAGGACGGAATCGACCCGGCGAATATCTTCCGGTGTCCATGCCGCGATCGTCGCGAAATGGCCGATGCCCATGTCGTAGAGCGTCTTGGCGAGCCGGGGCCCGACGCCCTTCAGCTCCATGAGGTTGTCGGGATTCTCGACCTGCTTGTCGGCGACCGGCGGCGCGAAATTACGCAGCTGTTCCAGCAACTCGGCATTGGTCGGTTCGGCTTTCGGCGCCTTTGTCCGCGCAAGCGTTGCGGTCTGGTCGAGCGTGTCGAGCGAAGGCCGCGTGATCTCGACGCGCTGCCTGCGCCCCCAGATCGCCCAGCCGATCACCGCAACGGCGACAAGCGCAACGACGATCCCGATGATAACCCAGATATTCATGTCCATTACCGGCCCAATCCCCCTTATCGATCCAGTCCGGGTTCGGCAAAGCCAGCCTCGAAACGGGCGCTTCGCCTCGACACGGTCGGATCGGTATTTCCTGTCCCCACAGGTTGTGCCCGCGCCTTAGTGTATCAATTTTTGATGTAAAGACGGGGCGACCCCAAGTATTGAATAACGCCTCTACTGTTGCTCGCGCGCAACTTCGCGCCAGCCGATGTCGCGCCGGAACTGTCCGTCGGCGAAGTCGATCTGCGCGATGCGCCGATATGCCATGTCGCGAGCATCGCCGATGCGGGGCGCAAGAGCCGTGACGGCAACGACGCGGCCCCCTGAAGCCCGCAACGTGTCGCCGTCGCGCTTTACGCCAGCCACGAAAACTTCGGTGCCGGCCCGGGCCTCACCCGACCAGTCGATCGCTCCGCCGGTCCTGGGTTCGCCGGGGTAACCTTTCGCTGCGAGCACGACCGTTATGGCATAATCGGGAACGAACTTCGGCCTCGCCGCCGACGCGAGTGTCCCGTTGGCCGTGGCCATGAACAGCGTTGCCAGATCGCCTTCGAAACGGGGCATCAGTACCTGTGTTTCGGGGTCGCCGAAGCGGGCATTGTATTCGATCAGCTTCGGCCCGTCGGTGGTCAGCATCAGTCCGGCAAAGAGGACGCCGATGAACGGCATGCCCTCCGCGGCCATAGCGGCGACGGTCGGACGAACGATCTCGTCCATCGCGCGGCGTTCGAGTTCGGGGGTCAGGACCGTGGCCGGGCTATAAGCACCCATGCCGCCGGTGTTCGGTCCGGTATCACCCTCGCCGATGCGCTTGTGGTCCTGTGCCGTGCCGAACAGGACGATATCCGTCCCGTCGGAGAGCGCGAACAGGCTGACCTCTTCGCCTTCCATATATTCTTCGATAACGACTTCGGCGCCGGGTTCCGCGAACAGGGCGCGGAGGGCTGCTGCCGCCTCGTCGAGCGTCATCGCGACGGTCACACCCTTGCCTGCCGCGAGGCCGTCTGCCTTGACGACCACAGGCGCGCCGAACCGGTCAAGCGCATCGAGCGCCGCCTCTAGGTTCTGGTGCCGTTCGAAGGCGGCGGTCGGGATGGTATGACGCGCGCACAGGTCCTTGGTGAAGCCTTTGGACCCTTCCAGTTGCGCCGCCGCTTTCGACGGGCCGAACACGGCGATGCCGGACGCCCGCAGGCTATCGCCGATGCCGTCGACTAACGGTGCTTCAGGCCCGACCACGACCAGATCGACAGCATGTGCCCGGCAAAACGCGACAACCGCCGCATGATCCGTCAGCGCGAGCGCGACCAGTTCGGCGCACTCGGCAATCCCGGGATTTCCGGGACTTGCCCACAGTTTCGTCAGGCTCGGCGATTGCGCGAGCTTCCAGGCGAGCGCATGTTCGCGGCCGCCCCCGCCCAACAGCAGGATGTTCATGTCGACTGATCCCGGATTCGAAAGTCACGCGCTGCTAGCCGAGAGTGCGCCCGGCGACAATTCGGCGCCGTTCACCGTGACCGAATTATCCGGACGGCTGAAACGCCATGTGGAGGACGGCTTCGGCCATGTCCGTGTGCGCGGCGAGATTTCCGGGTGGAAGCGGGTGGCGTCGGGCCATTGCTACCTGGCGCTCAAGGACGATTCGGCGGCACTGGACGGCGTCATGTGGAAGATGTCGGCGGCGCGCCTCGCCTTCCAGCCGGTCGACGGTGCAGAGGTCGTCGCGACCGGCAAGCTGACCACCTATCCCGGTCGTTCCAAGTACCAGATCATCATCGATTCGATGGAACTGGCGGGCGAAGGTGCGATGCTCGCGCTGCTCGAAAAGCTGAAAGCGAAGCTGGCGGGCGAGGGGTTGTTCGATGCGACGCGCAAGCGCCCGCTACCGTATCTGCCCAAAGTCATCGGTGTCGTGACGTCGCCCACGGGCGCGGTCATCCGAGACATCCTCCACCGGCTCGAGGCGCGCTTCCCGACGCATGTCGTCGTCTGGCCGGTGCTGGTGCAGGGAACAGGCGCGGCTGAACAGATCGCGCGCGCCGTGCGCGGGTTTTCGGCGATGGCGGAAGGCGGACAGGTGCCGCGCCCCGATCTTGTCATCGTCGCGCGGGGCGGCGGGTCAGTCGAGGACCTCTGGTGCTTCAACGACGAACTCGTCGTCCGTGCGGTCGCCGACTGTTCGATCCCGACGATTTCAGCCGTTGGCCACGAGACCGACACGACGCTGTGCGATTTTGCGGCGGATATCCGCGCTCCGACGCCGACTGCCGCCGCCGAGATCGCCGTGCCGGTGCGCACCGAACTGCTCGCCGGGGTAGAAGCGCTCGGCACGCGCAGCCTGCGCTGTGTCCGCCGCTATCACGAGCGTGGCGAAGAACGGCTCACCGCCGTCGCCCAGCGCCTGCCCGAGGGCGCATCATTGCTCGCGGCACAGCGCCAGCGCGTCGACGACCTGGGCGAACGGATGCGGCGCGGCCTGTCGAAACGCCTCGCCGATGCGCGCGGCGACCTTGCCCATGCGTCTGCGGCGTTGCGTCCGCCGCTCATCCTCGGGCGCGTCGCGCGGTCACGCGAACGCCTCGCGGCGGCACGACTGACGCCCCAGCTCGTCGCCCGTCCGATTGCCGAAGCTCATCAGCGGCTCGACCGCATTTGGCGCGTGGCTGAATCGCTCAATCCGGATGCCGTGCTGCGACGGGGCTATGCTCGCGTCGAAAAGCGCGATGGGGGAACGGTCACGACGGGCGAGGCCGCCCGGCGGGCGGGTGCGCTGACTTTGGTGTTCCAGGGAGACGACCGCGTGCCGGTGCGGACCGAGCGCGGCGAGCGGCCCGCCAGCCCTGTTCCCGTTCAGGGCAGCTTGTTGTAAGGACGGCAAACTATGTTGATGTCTTCAGGATCGGGCCGCCTCGCCCGGCTTCACTATATGGCCAACGGCCACCGCGTTCTGTCTCCCGGCGATCATGTCGTTTGCGCCGTCACCGGCGAACGCATCCCGCTCGACGATTTGCGTTACTGGAGCGTCGCAAAGCAGGAAGCTTATGCCAGTGCCGCCGTCGCAACCGAGGCGCTGAAAGGGTGAAGCGCAGCGCGGCGGGCGCATTCGCCGTAGCAGCGGCCGTGTTGTCCAGCGGTTGCGTCGCACCGACGCAGAGTGTTGCAGCGCCGCCTCCACGACCCGTTGCTCCGGCTGTCGAGCCACCACCGCCGATCAAGGCCAGTGCGCCCGGTATCACCATCTCCGGTACCGCGACCCAGGGTGGCTTGCTGCTCGGCAGCGTGACACGCGGCACGATGAACCTGACGCTCGACGGACAAGGCGTGCGCGTCGCGCCCGATGGCCGGTTCGTTGTCGCTTTCGGGCAGGAAGCCGGCCCCAGATCGGTTCTTCGCGCGACGATGCGGGATGGCAGCGCGACCGAACTGCCGCTGACGGTGACGCCGCGCAGCTGGCGCGTCGAAACCATCGCCTCGGTCCCGCGCTTCGCACAGCCGAGCGCGGAATTCGCCCGCCTGCGGCCGCCCGAACTCGCGGCGATCAACGCGGCGCGCAGTATCGACGGTGGGACAGACGGCTGGCGGCAGAAGTTCATCTGGCCGGTGACGGGGCGCATTTCCGGCCTGTTCGGATCGTACCGCGTCTATGCGAACGGAGAGAAGGGGGCGCCGCATTCGGGCGTCGACGTCGCTCGCCCCGCGGGTACGCCGGTCGTGGCACCTGCCGACGGTGTCGTCATCCTTGCGGCCGACCACCCGTTCACGCTCGAGGGCAACCTGTTGATGATCGACCATGGCATGGGCGTGAACAGCGCGTTCCTCCACCTGTCGCGCATCGACGTGAAGGTCGGCGACCGCGTGCGGCAGGGGCAGCCGGTCGGCGCGATCGGCATGACCGGCCGCGCGTCGGGGCCACATCTCCACTGGAGCATGAAATGGCTCGACCGCCGCATCGACCCCATGCCGCTGGCCGGGCCAATGCCAGCCGGCGGCTAGTTGACCCGCTTCGCCTGAACGCGGCGGCCCTTCTCGACCTTGGCGAAGTAAGAGCCGAGCGCTCCGGCCTCCAGAAGAACCTTCTTGCCCGGCGCCGGATCGGTGAAGCCCATGTTCGCCTCCACCGTTTCCCAGGTGCCGCCGCCATCGATCGAGAACCGCCATTTGCCATTGCCGATCGAACGTGCGGCAATGATTGTCGACTGCAGCTCCTTTGCATCGGCCTTGTCTTCCTCGTTGTCGGAGCGACCGGTCAGGAACGCGACTTTGGGAAGGGAGAAGCCGAACAGGCCCTTGCGTACCTTGCGCACTTCCTGGCGCTCCACGATCACCACCTCGTCAGATGCCGTTGCGGCGGTCAGCGCGTCCACGGCCTTGTCGTAACAGGCGACACGTGTCGCCGCGTCCGCAATCGTCCTGCACTGTTGCAATGCGACAACCGGTTTTGCCGTCGGGACCGTCGTATCCGCCGCATAGGCAGCGGTGCTCCAGCCAAGGACTCCTATCGCGATAAGGCGACCGATCATGAATTCCATCTCCACGTACACGCTGTTCGATGATGCCCGTGATATCCCGGTTGGCAAACCTGTGTCAGAAATATCACAGCGCGTCATCATCCTGCATTGTAACAGCGGCGAAATATTGCGTCGCGGCGGGCATGGCGCGTATCAGCCGTAAATCTGGCGGGGATAGTGTCCCGTCCGCATATGTCTTGGCAAGAGGCGTATGTGTTTCGACTGATAGGGTTTTCAGCGACGGCAATGACCGTCCGACATAGGGGAAAACGACCATATGGTTAAGTTGGCACTCCGCCGCAATTTGCTGGCGAGCACGATCATCGCAGGCGCGCTGATCTCGGTACCAGCCTTCGCTCAAACAACGCCGGCCGCGGCTTCGGACGCACCTGCGACCGATGACACGATCGTCGTCACCGGATCGCTCATCGCGAACCCGAACCTGACTTCGTCGTCGCCCGTCGCGGCCGTCGGCCAGGAAGAGCTTCAGCTCCGCCAGGTTCAGGTTGCAGAGCAGGTCCTGCGCGAAATCCCGGGCGTCGTTCCCGGCACCGGCCAGCAGGTCAACAACGGCCAGTCGTCGGCCGGTTCGAGCGTCAACCTTCGCGGCCTCGGCTCCAACCGTAACATCGTGCTGATCGACGGCATGCGCATCGCGCCCGCCAACGCTGTCGGCACCGTCGACCTCAACAACATCCCGGTCGCACTGCTCGATCGCCTCGACGTCCTGACCGGTGGTGCATCGACCACCTATGGTGCGGACGCGGTTTCGGGCGTCGTCAACTTCATCACGAAGCGCGACTTCGCCGGCATCAACCTGCAGCTCAGCGAAGAAATCACCGAAAAGGGTGACGGCAACAAGCTGCGTGCCGACCTCGTCGTCGGTGCGAACTTCGACGATGGCCGCGGTAACGCTGTCCTCGGCATCGGCTACCAGGAAGTGGACGCCGTCTATCAGGGCGACCGCCAGTTCTCGGCCTTCGGCATCGGCCTGGCCAACGGCCGCACCTCGGGTTCGTCGGGCACCTCGGTTCCGACCACGTTCGCGTTCGCTTCGGGCAACCTTCAGGTGAACCCGACCGGCACCGCGCTGGTTCCGTTCTACAACGGCTTCAACTTCAACCCGTACAACATCTTCCAGACGCCGTTCCGCCGTTACAACATGTTCGCCAAGGCGAATTATGAGATCTCGGATACGGTCGAAGTCTACACGCGTGCGCTGTTCTCGAAGAACACGATCCAGCAGATCATCGCGCCGTCGGGTATCTTCGGTAACGATCTGAGCATCAACCCGACCAACCCGTACCTCACCGGCACGATCAAGGACCAGATCTGCGCGCAGAATGGTTTCGCGACGGTTGCAACTTGCAACGCGGCACCGTCGCTGTCGCTGGGCGGCGTGTATCGCCGTTCGGTCGAACTCGGACCGCGCATCAGCACGTTCGTGACCAACATCTTCGACTATATGGCTGGTGTTAAGGTCAACATCACCGACACGCTGAAGCTCGATATCCGTGGTAACTACGGCGAGAGCGAAAACGTTTCGACGCAGTCGGGCTATGTCGCCAACTCGCGCGTGCAGCAGGCATTGTTCGCCACCAACACGACGACCTGCACGACCGCAACGAACGGATGCGTTCCGCTCAACGTCTTCGGACCGGCCGGCAGCATCACGCCGGCAATGGCCGGCTTCATTGGCGGTCTGACCAGCTCGGTCACCGACAAGACCAGCCTGGCGCAGGCACAGGCCGTCCTTACGGGCGACTTCGGCTTCACCATTCCGTCGGCAGCCGACCCGATCGGCTTCGCTCTGGGTACGGAATACCGCAAGTACACCAATGCCCGTATCCCCGATAACCTCGCGCAGGTTCCGGGCGAACTGGGTGGTGCCGGCGGCGCGATCCTTCCGTTCGCGGGCGGATACGACGTCTACGAAGCGTTCGGCGAATTGATCGCCCCGATCGTAAGCGACAAGCCCTTCTTCAACGAACTCTCGATCGAAGGCGGCGCTCGCTACTCGCGGTACGCCGTTCAGGTTGCGAGCAATCCGAAGTCGGACGCTTGGACCTACAAGGTCGGCCTCAACTGGGCGCCGGTTTCGCAGCTCAAGTTCCGTGCAAACTATCAGCGCGCGGTTCGTGCTCCGAACCTCAACGAGCTGTTCGCACCGAACGCAACGGGCCTGACCAGCCTGGCGGTCGATCCTTGCGCGGGCACCGCACCGGTTGGCAACGCCAACCTGACCGCGGTCTGCCTTGCACAGGGTGCGCCGGTGGCCTCGATCGGCAACATTCCGCAGCCCAGCGCCGCTCAGGCGAACGCGACTTCGGGTGGTAACGTCAACCTGCAGCCGGAAAAGGCCGATACCTTCACCGTTGGTGCGGTGATCAAGGGCGAAGGCTTCCTGCCCGGCTTCTCGGCGTCGATCGACTACTATCGTATCGTCGTGAACAACGCGATCACGACCGCCACCTCGGGTGACGTCATCGCGGCGTGCTTTGCCAACATCACGGCAGCGTCGGCGACCAACCCGGCGTGCACCGGCATCCGCCGCAGCATCACCAACGGTGCTCTGAGCGGTACGTCGACGCCGACAAACCCGCTTCAGGGTCTGCCGACGCCGTTCACGAACGCCGGCCGCCTGTTCACCGATGGTATCGACTTCAACCTGAACTATCGTCACACGTTCGGTAACATCGGCTTCACCTACAACCTCGCGGGTAACTGGACGCGCAGCGCAACGTTCAAGGCGTCGCAGAGCGCCACTGCAGTCAATCGCGAGTGCGTCGGCTTCTACAGCTCGAACTGCTCGTCGCAGAACGGTGCGATCCAGCCCGAGTGGTCGTGGACGCAGCGTACGACGTTCTCGCTCGACGCTGTCGATCTGTCGCTCCTGTGGCGCCACATCAGCGGCGTGATCTACGAGCCGGGTCTGCCCGCACTGTTCTCGGGCGCCATCACCGATGGTCCGGGGATCAACTCGGGTCTTGCCGGTACGCAGGTTAACTTCAACCGCATCCCGTCGTACGACTACTTCGACCTGTCGGCACGCTTCAACCTGTCGAAGGAACTGCAGCTTACGCTGACCGCCTTCAACCTGTTCGACAAGCAGCCGCCGATCGTTCCGACCGGTGCCGGTACTTCGGCCCAGTCGAGCGGCAACACCTTCCCGTCGACCTACGACCCGTTCGGTCGCCGGTTCGCCGCGACGGTCAACGTCCGCTTCTGATCCGACCGGACAGACGAGAAAGAGAGGGCGGTTCTTCGGAACCGCCCTTTTTTTGTCCGGTGAATATCGCCGAGCGCCAGTGCGAGGTGCTAAAAAAGGGCGGGCTAAAGGCGGGAAAGGGTCTCGCGAAGTTCCGCGATATGCGCAGCATAATTCCGCCACCGTCCCGTCGAACGCTGGTGGATCGGTTGGCGTACCTGCCAGGCGCTGGCAGTCCGCACGTCGGCGGCGATGGTGCGGCGCGGATCGCACTGATCCTCCCACGCAAGTCCGAGTTGCTCGAGTAGCACCTTCAATTCGGCCTCAGGCGCGCGGACCAGCGCGTCGTAATCGACATCGATGATATCGGGATAGAGCTTGCGCCAATGCGTCATAAGGCGCCGGTAGCTTCCATAGTAATGCGTGATGTCCTCGAGCCGTGCACCATAAGTGACGCTGTCGGCAAAATAGAGGAAGAACACTGACAGCACATTATCGACTGCGTTCCGGACCGTGTGGACGACCTGCGCATCCGGAAACATTGCCTTGATCAAACCGATGTGCAGGAAATTGTCCGGCCGTTTGTCGGTTACGATGTCCGCACCCGGAAACAGTGCTTCCAGCTCTGCAAGGTAGGCGTTTCCGAGTGCTGCAAGCTGTGCATCGGACATAGACCGGATGGTCGCCGGATAGGGCGAGAGTATGCCTCCCGCCATTGCCGGTATCGCTTCGAGTTCTCCCCCCGCGGTGATCGCGCTATGTCGTGCGAGCAGTTGCTCGCAAAGCGTCGAGCCTGACCGGAACATACCGCAGATGAAGAGCGGTTTCGGCCCCGATGGTTCAGGACGCTCCACATCACGGGGCGCTGGAAAAGCCGCGATGATCTCGTCGATCAGCCGGTCCTGCGCCGCCGGATCGTAGCGTGAGCCTGCTCTTGCTGAGGCAAGGGCGTTGGCTCGGCAGAAGCCCTGGAAAGCTTCATCGTAATCCCCGACGGCGTCACGCGCGCTGGCCATCGCAAAGGCGAGCTCGGCTTCGTCGTCAGCAATCCGGGCCGCTTTCAGCGGCTGTTCCAGCCGTGCGATCGCCTCGATGGCCCTGCCTTCGAAAACGTCCAGGGCTGCAAGGCGCGCGTGTGCGCGTCCGTCGTTCGGCGCCAGCGCCAGCACCGCTTCATAGGCCTGGCGTGCACCTGCTCTGTCGTCGCGGTCTTCTCTCAACTGACCCAGGTTATGCCAGGCGATCAGGAAGCCCGGCGCAATATCCAGTGCCGCGCGCAATTCGCGCTCCGCTTCATCCGTGCGGAACAACTGTTCGGACAGAATTGCCGCGCGATTGACGTGGACTTCTTCAGCTCGACTTACCCCCCGCTCTATCGCCTGGGCGTAGGCGGCGAGCGCTTCCTCGAAGCGACGCAGCACACGCAGCGCGTAACCCAGATTATACCAGGCGTCCGGCCGGGCGGGCGAATGCTCCAGCAATTCTCGATAGGCGGTAACCGCCTCGGGAAACCGTCCGGCCTGCAGTAGCGCGGCAGCATTCGACGCCAAACGCGCGATATCGGCCATCACGCCGCCGATAACTCCGCAGCAGGTACAAGCGGCCGGTCCAAAGTCATCGGAACGCCCGCAGTCCCGGCGACCGCCGCTGCCCAGACCTCGACCTTGGCAATCTCGTCGCCATGGGCATCCGCGGCTGCGCGATACTCGGCGTCACGGGCGGCTGCATCGAACCCGGCGCCCGATTTCGAATGGCTCGTGAATGCCGGCCCCTGCACGATCGCTGCGACCTGCGTGTCGGTCATGGTCAGGCCGAAATGCCCCGCCGCAGCTTTGACGACGGTCAAAGGTCGTTCGAGCAGCGTTTCGCTGTCGAGCGTGCGGACCCTGTCCGGATAGCGTGCCGCCATGCG